>Ga0208825_1000648_pt1 | contig 31539 bp, 23 predicted proteins | sample AD_UKC113_MetaG_FD_184450 | JGI IMG/M metagenome (GOLD analysis project Ga0208825, IMG submission 184450) | Active sludge microbial communities of municipal wastewater-treating anaerobic digesters from Hong Kong - AD_UKC113_MetaG (SPAdes)... | ecosystem: Engineered > Bioreactor > Anaerobic >...
TAACTACGTGCTCTTTTGACTTTGTCCAGTAGAGGTGGGAAATAATGGAAGTGCCAATGCCAACCGTCACATTGTCACCGATTTTAATGGCTTCGGGATGAAGCTCATCAATGTAAACATACTGGCTAATCCAGACATTCTGGCCGATCCTGACACCACGCAGCCGGTGCAGACCAGGGCGAATCGTCAGCCCTCCAGGCATAAAATAAGCTACCCGGCGTAAAATTCTTTGAAAGAAACTCAAAATTTACTTTCCGTCCGTCTTATTTAGTTTATCAAATGCTTGTTTATTTTTTTCTATCATAAACAGATTTTATAAGTCAATAAGAAAAAAGTACTTGACTTTTATATCAAGGTGATGATAATAAGGAAACAGCCCAAGGAAAGGGAGCGAGGTGTAATGAAAAAAAGTTTGGCGATTGTTGCCTGCCTGTTGCTGGTGATCTGGCTGAGCGCCGCAGCTGCCTATGCCGGGAGCAGTGAGTTCGGTCCAGGTGGAGGAGGACACGGACATCACCATCCTCCCCACAGTGTAGCTGAGCCTTTATCCATTGCTCTGATTGGCATTGGCCTGGCCGGGCTTGGAATTTATGCTTCCAAGAAACGCAAAAAGAGCTGACAACTACTTTTAACCTGAGCGGAGCCAGGGAAAAGAATTTCTTTCTTGCAGCCGATGGTGGAGTCTAAGCACAAACGCAATTTTTTTATTGTTTTTTATCTCTTTTCTGCAGCTGCTATTTTTCTGGCCTGGTCTCCCGTCAAAAGTGTCCTGACTGACCCCAGAATAGACTTATATTATACTCATATCCCCATTATTCCTCTTATCGGCGCTTTTTTGCTTTTTAGAAAAAGAAAGTCAATATTTTCTGGGGCGGCCCCTGCTCTTCTTCCTGGAACCTTGTTAGCCATTGCCGGGCTATGCCTATATTTATTGCCTAATTTGCATAAGATCGAAACCAGCTACTCTGCCACTTTACAGGTCTTTTCAGCCATTCTATTCTGGGCAGGAGCTTACCTTGGGCTTTTTGGTTTTAAGTCACTAAAGCGAGGTCTCTTTCCGGTTCTTTTTCTTCTTTTTGCCGTTCCAGTCCCGTCACCAATAATGGATAGAGTTGTCCTGCTCATTGCTGGGGCCTCTGTCTATGTCACTAGCAAACTTTTTACCATGCTTCAAGTTCCTTTTGTGAGGGAAGGAGTTACTTTTTACCTTCCGGCCTACACCCTGGTGGTCGGGCCTGAATGTGCGGGCTGGCGCTCGAGTCTGGCCTTAATTATCCTGAGCCTCCTGGCTGGCCATCTATTTCTCAAAAGAGCTTCTAATAAGATCTGGTTGGTGGCTGTGTCGATCCCGGTAATAATAATCAAAAATGCCATCCGCATCGTTCTCCTCTACTACCTTGCCTATTACTTAGATGAGAGATTTATGGAAAGCGGATTTCTCCACCGGTCAGTTGGCTACTTTATGTTCGGTCTGGTCCTGATTTTCATGGGTTTTCTGCTCTGGTCTCTGGAGAAAAGGGAAGCTCAAAAACCTGAATGTCTCAAATCTTAAAAATCTAAAGTCGTTGCAAATCATTTCCATTTTTTATTAACTAAGGCTATGAAGAAATCTTCCTGGCTGGACAATATCCCCGAAGGCAGGCTGATTTCTCTGGATGTTTATCGGGGATTGGTAATGTTGCTGCTAATCGCCGAAGTTACCGGAATATATGATCTGATAGTAAGCCCCAAGTTAAACGGGGCAGCCCTTTATGCCATCGGCCTCCAATTCCACCACCACCCCTGGCATGGCTTAAGATTATGGGACCTGGGTCAGGGGCTGTTCATGTTTATTAGCGGTGTGGCTATGACTTTTTCTTATAACCACCGCTGGTCACATGGCGCTTCCCAGAAAAAATGTCTCTGGCATGCAGTGGGAAGAGCCCTGATCCTGTTTTTTATCGGCTGGGCACTTTACATAATTTATCCGCCGGAAGGAGCAACCAGCTGGTCTTTTCTGCTCGATATACTTCCAATGCTGGCTGTCGGCAGCCTGGTGGCTTTTTTAGTCCTGAGGTGGCCGGCTCGCTGGCAGTTAGCTTTTTCTGGGGGACTTTTAATTATAACCGAGCTGCTTTACCGGCTCTGGCCCGTTTCCGGATTTGACCAGCCGTTTGTCCAGGGTCATAACTTTGGTGCCTATCTTGACCTTAAGCTCTGGGGAGGTATTTCTCCTGGAGGCTGGGTAACTTTCAATATCATTCCAGCCGCTGCCTATATTATCTGGGGAGTAATCGCGGGAAATATACTCAGGAGTCAAATGCCGTCTGCCCGGAAATTAAGAGTTTTTATTATGGCGGGACTGGCCGGCATCATAGCCGGTCTGGCGCTTGATCCCCTTACCCCGGTTATTAAGAAAATATCAACCAGTTCATTTATGCTGATAAGCGGCGGCTTTTGCTTTCTTTTTCTGGCTCTTTCCTATTTCATCGTTGATCTATCAGGAAAAAGAGGGAGATGGGCTCTTATCCCGGCAGCTATTGGCATGAATCCACTATTTATCTTCATTTTTGCCCGTTCCGGCGGAGCAGACTGGTTTATGGACATTGTCCAGCCTTTTTCCTGGGCAATTCTTGGTTGGACCGGGAGCGGAGTGGCTAAAGCCGGGACAGCTCTGGGCTGTCTGGCCCTGATGTGCGGTCTATGTCTGGTTTTATTTAATAACAAGATATTCTTAAAAATATAGGCAAAAGCCTCCTTAAAAAAATCGATCGACCTACACGTTTTAAATAAGCCAGTCGCCCAAGTTAGTCCGCTGTCTTAAGGAGTTAAATCGTCAGTCCACTATATCTGCTCGATTCTGACCAAGTAGTATTATCTTTAAAAACAATAGATTGACCTCTTCTTGACCATACTCTATATTATTCTTAAGTGATAATTAGAGTTCTTCATAATCAATTTGATTAATAAAATGGATATAAGAATAATTGATCCCTGCCTTTGCCCACAATGGAACAAATTGATTCTGGATAACTTTGATCCTGACATTTTTCATTCGGTTGAATGGTGTCAGGTTCTAAAATCAGCTTACAAATTTAAGCCGGCTTATTTTTTGGCAACGGAGAATGAACAGCCAGCGGCCTTAATTCCCCTGATCAAAGTCAAGAGCTTGATTACGGGTAGCCGGGCGGTAAGCCTGCCCTTTTCTGATTATTGCAATTTTCTGGGAAATGATCCTGGGGATCTTAAACTTTTGATTGAACAGATTAAAGGCTATGGGTGGCGGGAAGATTGGAAATATGTTGAGTTCCGCAGTCAAGACTTCATTGAAGAAGCAGATCCATCGGAAATCTTTTTCACCCATGATCTGGACTTAACAAATTCATCGAGCGCCTTGTGGTCAGGCCTCAAGGATAGCTGCAGAAGAAATATAAAAAAAGCAACCAGAGAAGGATTAAAGGTAAAATTTGATAAAAGCTGGTCAAGCCTGGAACAATTTTACCGGTTTCAGGTCATAACTCGAAAGCGCCATGGGCTGCCGCCTCAGCCTCTCAAGTTTTTTAAAAGCATTTATGAAAGCATCATATCCAGGGACTTTGGTATTGTGGTCAGTGCTTATTATCAGAATAAACCAATCGCTGCGTCTGTTTATTTCCACTTCAACCAGAAGGGCTTATTCAAATATGGGGCTTCCGATCCAGAGTTTCACCATTTGAGGCCGAACAATCTCATCATGTGGGAAGCAATAAACTGGCATCGGGAAAATAATTGCTCTATTTTCAATCTGGGAAGGACCGACCCCGGCGATGAAGGTTTGTTGAATTATAAGAGGTTATGGGGATTTAAGGAAACGCAGCTAAAATATTATCGCTACTGCTTTAAAAAAAATGGGTATATTCATTCTGCTTCCAAGTCTTTCAATTCAACCGTGACCAGCCTTGCCAAATATTTGCCCTCATTTTTATTGGAGGTCATTGGCAGAATAGCCTATAGACATATTGGATAAAAATGGCTAACAGGCTTTTCAGATTATCAACGACCGTTTTTCGCTCTTAATAGAGAGACATCTGGATATCATCTCCTTAGAGCGTTGGGCTGAATAAGAATAGGATGCAAATGATATTGAGCGGATATTGGCGGTAAAGTTGACAATTAATAACAGAGTTGTTTACTATATAGGATATCAAGTTTGAGAAACTTAACTCAATGATTTTTTAGGAAAGGGGCAGGAGGACAATTTCCTCTGATTATTGGCAATGAGAGTTGATAGCCGGCAATTAGAAAATCAACGTCTTTCAGGCCTGTCACTGGACAATTATCCTTTTTACCATGAACGCCACCGGATTTTTCCAGCAGTTTTTGAAAATAGAAATCATAAAAGGGTTTTGGATATTTCAGCCGGAATAGGGGTTGTCGCCAGACAGATAAAAGAACAATATCCATGTGATTTATTCTGTAACGAAGTCAGCGAAGTCTGCCTTAACGAACTCAAGAAGTTAAATCTGCCAGTTTCTAATTATGATCTTGATACAGAGGGAAGAATTCCGTTCGAAGATGAATCATTTGATGCTATAATTTGTCTGGCCACTTTAGAACATTTGATTAACATAGATAATTTTGTCAGGGAGCTTAACCGTATACTAAAAAAAGAAGGCCGCCTTTATATGTCTGTCCCTAACTATGCCGGGTGGAAGTCCACCGTAACTATTCTTCGCGGTCGTTCCTTTCATGACCCGCTCCGTGAGCCATCTCGTTATGAGTTCTATGCTCATGTTAGATATTTTACTTACCAAACATTACTGGAGTACATGGCCCACTTTGGCTTCATTGCCGATACGACTTATCTGGCTTTACCCCAATCAAGTTCAAAGATAAAAAGGTTGAGATCTAAATTGCCCTTTATGATTCCTGTCTTGAGGGCTGTATCTGGCTTTACTTACCTTTTATCAGCCCGATGGCATGAAGAGCCTGTCATTTGTTTTGCCAAGTCAGGCCAACCGGTCAAACACCGGAAAAAAATCTTGTGAATTCTGGGAAGTCAATGGAATCCAGGCAAGTACCAGTCATCGTCGTTTTTTCCCATATAATCGGTTTGCCAATCATCCGAACGCTGGGGAAAGAAGGTATCCCTATCGTGGCGGTTCATTACCAGGACAATGAATTTTCTCAATATTCCAAATACGTCTCAAGAAGATACAAGATGACTTCTCCTCTAATTGACGAAGCTAAATTCATTGAAGAGTTAAGCTCTTTGTCTGGCGACTATAAAGGAGCTCTATTAGTTCCGGCTGATGATTCCGCTGTCATTCCGCTGTCAAAATATAAGAATAAACTGGCGGCTTATTTCAAAGTGGCGGTTAATGACTGGGAAATAGCAAATGTTTGTATTGAAAAACAAAAAACCTACGAACTGGCTGAAGAGCTTTCTATCCCCTGTCCTCAAACTGCCTTCTGTAATTCATTGGAGCATCTGCCTGAACTCTCCAAAGAATTTAGCTTCCCATTTCTCTTGAAACCAAGCCAGAGCCATCTTTTTTTCCGCTTATTTAAAAAAAAGGCTTTTGTGATAAATAACGAAGATGATCTGCTTTTTTATTCAGGCCTGTTAAATAAGTTCAACCTTAGCTTTGTATTGCAGGAAATAATCCCTGGACCTCCATCCAATGGTGTCAACTATAACTCTTATATGATAAATCATGTGCCCGTAGCAGAATTCACCGCCCAAAAAATAAGAATCGATCCGCCTTTTTTCGGCTCTCCCCGTGTGATCGTCAGCCGGAAGATTCCCGAAATAATAGAGCCTGGAAGAAAACTGCTGGCCGCTCTCAATTATGAGGGTTTCTCTTGTGTCGAATTCAAAAAAGATCAGCGCGACCAAGCCTATAAGCTAATGGAAATAAATGCCAGGCCCAATCTCTCTGGGGCCCTGGCTGTTAGGGCTGGGATAAATTTTCCTTTAATTATGTATGAACACTTAGTTAAAGGGAACATCCTGGCCTCAAATTCATTTATTGAAAACATCTACTGGATTGACCTTCAAAAAGATTTATACAGGTTTTTTACCTCAAAAAAAATAGAGGGCATTTCATTCTCGGACTATATCAGACCATATAAAGAAAAGCACATTTTTGCGGTTTTGTCCTTATCCGATCCTGGGCCCTTCAGGCATCGCACCTGGTTATTATTAAAAGAGTTACTTTTTGGAAAAACTTAGCTTAAAATAAGAAAAGCATGCCAGATAAGGAGATTAGAACCTGGGAGGCCGAAGAATTTAAACATCATATAAACTTGCCCTGGCAACAGTACCTGGATCGCTTGGAAAAAGGCCTATTAATGAGAGCACTTAAACCTACCAGCTGGTTTGTCGATCTGGGTGGAGGTGACGGGCGGCTTCATGGAGTTTACAAAGATATCGCCCAAAATAAGATTATCGTTGATTATTCCCTGGACATGCTGCTGGCGGCCCAACAAAAGATCACCGACATTCGAAGCCAAAACACTTACCTTGTCGCTGCTGATATAACTAACCTGCCTTTTAAACCTAATGTTTTCGATGGTGGTTTGATGCTCCGGGTAATTCACCATATTGAGGAACCGTCATCTGCTCTCCGAGAAGCGAATAGAATCCTGAAGCCTGGGAGTTCTTTGTTTTTTGAATATCAGAATAAAAGAAATATTAATTCATTATTAAAAGCAGTTATGGGGTTTACTTCATTAAAGAAAGTTCTGGATCAATCTCCCGTAGAAGTTAAGCCGTTATTCTGGAACTACTCTCCAGATTATATTGAAGGCCTGGTCAGACAATATTTCTATATAGATCAAGTTTATGGAGGGGGAATTTTCTGGAACAGAAAACTGATAACTACCAGGGTTAAAAAACTCGAGAGCTTTGATCTTCTGTTTGCGCCCTTGTTGGGCAAAATAAAACTTACTCATCAGCTTTTTATGGAGTTGCGGGCAAAAAAAGAAGTAAGGGAAGACGAGACTTGCACCAAGACACCGGGAGATAACATCTTGGGCATTTTACAGTGTAATAGCTGTAAGATAGGAAATTTAGATTATTATAGGGGAAGTCTGAAATGTGAACAGTGCGGACGAATATTCCCTTTTTCTAATAATATAATTGATTTTAGATGATAGATAGACAAGACGACTTATTAGCCGACAAGGTTCAACTACCGGTCCTGTCTGGCTAATGCCTATTTAAGCAGTTAATTGCCTAAGACTAATTTCTTTTAAGTATAAATAGCAAACAGGCTAATGCCTTGAACATCGTAGCCTGGCCCCAATGAATCATCGGGACCTTAGATTTAATAAATGGGTATTGCCTAAAATAAAAATATCCTTTCCGGTCCTGCATATTAGTTATCGTCCAGTGGGCAACTTTTAAGGCTAAATCTATAGCTTCTGGATCATAATCAGCAAAAAAGGTCAGAGTGTCAATAGACTGGGATGCACATTGAATGTCGATGGGATAAAGGCCATTATGATAATATTTGGGTGTCCCTTCTGCGGTGAAAAAGTTATTAATATAATAACGAAATCCTTTTTCCAAGACGTGATGATAGGTATCATCTCCAGTACTTTCGATATAGCCTTTCAATCCATCTAAAATATATCCTGTATGAAAATTATCTATCCAATGAAATTTTTGATCTTCACCATAGAGCCATGACCCGTCAGCTCTTTGCTTTTCGCAAGTAAATCTTACGGCCTCTTTTGCTGTGTCCAGATACTCTCTATTTTTATTATACTTGGACGTTCGAGCCAGCATAAAAGCAGCTAAGATACTCTGGTTATGAATAGTGCACTGTTCTTGTTGAGAAGCGGTATAATTAATGCAGAAACCATTTTCACTTAAGGTTCTCGGCACACTCAGAATCCCGCGGCAAACACTCTCTGCAATGCTCAAATAATATTTGTCCTCCATTATTTCATAAGCATCTAAAAAAGCCTGTCCGATTAGGCTGGTCCAAACAGTAATTGGTTCATATTTTTTTTGTCTTCCTCCCCGCGAGGAAAAATCAAACATCTTTCCCCAAGAATATTCTTCAGAATAGGGCGATTTGTTGGCGATCAACCACTTCAGACACAAATCAGCCTTTTCTTTATAGTCCGAAATCCCGGTTAACTGATATAATTTCAGGTAACCTCTGGCAAAGAAGCCGCGAGCTATGCACGAGTCTAATGGTTTTACCGCTAAAAGTGGCCTCAAGTTAATCGGACTTTTCCAGATGGCCTGCTGAAGGATTCTCTCTAATAATAACTTTTTGAAGGTTAGAGGTCTTAAAATCGAGGTAAGACCATCTGCTGGATCATACCCTTTATAATTGTTTTTCTCTACCCATTGGCCTAACCTCATCAGGCTTTTTTCAATTAATAAGATGTTTTCATCTGCCATTAGCCCGCTCCAAATATTATGTCCATTTTATTCCAGTAGTCTTAGCTAAGATGACCTTCAATCTTTTCATTTGCTCCTGCCGATAAAATCTTATAAGTTCATGGCTGATGGGCCTCTTTGGTATTGTCAGAAACCCCCAAACATAACCTAGCCAGAGATAAATGCCTCCAATCAAATATGGCTTCTTAGACATCTGATATCCTGTTCTGATGATTTGCCAGAGTGGATGATAACCAAGATAATAATTTTTTTTGCCATAATGAAACATGCTGGCTAAACTACTCTTATCAGCCGTCCCAATTTTCCGGTGGTGATAACATACTTTTTCCGTAAATGTTCTGGTTTTCCAACCCCGCATCCTGGCTGTTGTAACTGCCACCCAATCAATCCCACCCTGGTTAATAGGTAGATAGCCACCAATATCTTCAAAACATTTCTTTCTGAATAATTGACAGGCACCAGAAACATGCTCAATACTGGTGAATCTATAATCATAATGTTTACCATTCTCGGCAAACGGAGTCCCAGCCACACCTAGTTCAGGATCTTCTTCAAATTTTTTTAGGAGAAATTCAATATAATCTGGATCAAAAGAAATATCAGCATCCAGATTGCCGATGATCTCATAATCAATTGGCTTCGTTCTTTCATAGCCCAGCATAAAGCAGTTAGCTTTAGAAGCAAAACCATGGTCAGAATGAGCAGGCTTTGATATTAATGTTATCCACGGCCAGCCTGTCAGATATTTCTGGATTATTTTTTCGGTTCCATCAGTCGAGCCATCGTTTATGATTAACCACTTTTGAGGTATAATAGTTTGGTTTATAACAGACTTGATCGTTTTTTCAATCAGGTCTTGTTCATTCCAAGCCACAGTTATTAAGATGTACTTCATATCTTAAATATTCACTTTTGCCTCAAGATATTTTTTCGATTCATTTTGTCAATTTATTTATTATGTCCAAATAGGTATGCATATTAGCGCTCCATTTATATTTCTGAACAAAGTCAAGTGCATTCTTAGCAAGATTCATTCTAAGCTCTTCATTCGTTATCATTTCTTCGATACCTTTCTTTAGATCCTCGACATCACCAGGTTTGAAGAATTTAACCACTGAGTCATTAAAATAATACTGGTCGATCCTGGTTCCTGATACTAATACGGGCACACCTACTGCCATGAATTCAAATATTTTTGTACTGAAAGCTTCACCAGCGAACTCATCATCCCTCTTGGGAACAATCCCCAGGTCGGAATCTGCCATTATTTCAGGGACATGATCTAATGGAATTTCATCTTTTATAAAAATATTATTTTCGGCCTTCATCTCTTTAATTAATTCAGAAAGCTTGTCCCTCTCCGGACCATCTCCATAGATAAAAAATTCGGCATTGGGAAATTTCTCTATTATCCCGGCAAAAGCCCTAATGGCCAGGTCAAGGCCTTGATGAAAGGAAAGAGTACCAGGGTAAATCATTATAAATTTTTCAACTTTTTTCCCCTTTTTTCTAGGATAAAAGATAGAATCTTCTGGATAATTCATTATAACCGAGCATTTGTCTTTCTTGACTGAACGGGAAACGAGTTTCTCATACCAAAGATGATTGGCAATTATGACGTGATCGGCGTAATTACATGATTTCTTCTCTACAAGCAATAATAGTCTATAAACAATGCTTTTTTTATTTTTGTGAAATTTGCTCAAATATAATTCTGGTAGAAGATCATGAATATCAAGGATTACTTTGCTGCCCTTTAACTTGGCAAAAATTGCCGCGAAGACTTCAAAGTCTGGTATAGAGTGAGCATGGATAAGCTGGAATGGCTTCTTCCTATGGGCCCTAGCTATAAACCGGGCTGACCGCCATAAAAATAGGGATTGTCGTATCAGATAAGAAGGGCCAGTTTTTTCTTTAGATTTTCTGGTTTGTAATCTATGTATCTTAACTTCGTCCAGAACTTCATATGGATTTTGATCCTCTTGCCGTAAAGCAAAAATTTCGACATCATTTCCCTGCTTGGCTAGAGTCCTAGCATATCTGATTATCCTGTTGTCCAACTCATAAAAAGAATAGGCAGGCATGCCCACGTGTAATCTCTTCTTCAAACTCATTTCTTTTTGAGAATAATTGGCTCTCCAGAATTTAGCCAATTCCTTGGGCAGAGGATTCCAATATTGATTTGGGTATCTTTCCTGAATATATAACAACAGCTGTCTGTAGAGATCAGGTGGGTATTTATGTCCTTTTCCGGAGTTATCAAAATCCATATAATCAGGATGAGCTATGAACAGGACCATCCCCCCATTAGCTGCAACCCAATCCAGTTTTCTTTTCCACAAATCAATCGTCTTTTCGCCCAGGACAACGAACACCAAATAGTCTTGAGGGAGTGTGTAAGGAAGTTCAACAAAGCCTTTTTGGTTTTCTTGGTCATAAATCCATCTTGGGAAAATTGTCCCTAATCCATCCGGCTGCGGTTCGAAAGGATCAGTGTCAAATGTTGAAGCATCGTACTCTATATTTAAATAGTGTAATAACCTGAGGTCATGATACATACTGGGAGACCTGAATCCCACACAACCCAGTTGGTTCAGATAGTCATTTATTTTCGCAGCTTGCTTCTTAAAAATTGATTCTGATATGAAAGGATTTCCTCTATGGGTTAAGCCGTGAAGGCCAAGTTCGAAGCCTCGGCCCTTTAAGTCGCTTCTAAATTTATCTGATACTTGGTAATCAGAAGCTACCACATTGAAACTTGACCTAAACCCAAGCGATTCCTCGATTTCCATCAGCTTAGGACACTGCTTCAGCCCTTCAGATGTCTCTACATCATGAGTCAAAACGAGAGCAAATCTTTTTCCGTCTGGCCAGCCTTGCCACCCTTCTGGTGGCCTAACAGAGTAGCGGTCAATAGGCCAAGAGGATTGGCACCCTTTCATCGTTCTCTTGACTAAAAAGCGGCGGAGTCGTAGTCTTACTCTTTCCGGAATAAAAGGCTTGACCCAATAATAAATGAGATTCCCTAACCCTTTAACTTGCACACTACTCCCTCGCAAAAAACCAATTCATAATCTGCTCTTTATTCTATAAATTCGCTGATAATATTCAATATATACTTTTATGCCAAAGATGTTCTCTCTGTTTGATGTATATGATATGACCAGATTTATTCTAGAATCATTTTTCATCAGAGTAATTATCCCTTGCCCTTCGGCTCTACAGTTTTCTCACCTACCTTAAATGCTGTCTCTTAAAGACTTTCCTTTAACCTTAACAGCCTTCTATATTGCTACGGAGTCATAACCAGCGAGAGGCCACTTCCTGATTTATCAATTGTTAGACAACTCTACTACTTCCAACCAATGACTTTTACTATAATGCTATTATTTGTATTGTTCAGTTCTATTAATTCTCAAATAGCCTAATAGTTTTCCTAAGTGGTCGCTGGTTTTTATAAGATACATATTAAAGGAAGAAAGGCCTCTCATCATGATAAAAGGAGACATACAAAAATAAGATATAATAGCTGCCAAAGACTTCAAATTAGAAAGGCTAGCAAATGGGGTCATCATTGACCAAAATTTTCCTCTACCTAAAGCTCTCTTAATCTGATAGTCAATCGTTAGCCTTTCTTTTGGAATTGTTTCAAAGACGGTGGCCTCCTGACACCACAAAAATTTATACCCGCGCTCAGTCATTCTCTTAAAAAATTCGGTATCTTCACCGCCAACTAAACCATATTTTGGATCAAAAGCATTTCTATCTTCCAATAGTAAATTCCTCTTGAGTAACACATTGCCGGTTCTCATATCCCCCAACCGAGCAACATACCCGGATGGGTGTTCCTCCCTTTCGAATATCTTACTTCTTATGATCCAACTTGGAGGAGGAACCTCAAATACTGGCTTCACAGGTCCGAATACACCATCGCACGCATTGTTATTATAAAATAAAAGAAGGTTATCAAGCCATTTATTTGAGGGGTATTCATCATCATCAATAAAAATTATGAGATCACCTTTAGCTACAGACACAGCCTTGTTTCTTGCTAGGGAAATGTTCTGAATTAACTCACAATAATACTTTATCTTGATAGGAGTGGCAGTCTTTATTTTATCTACAGTAGGCTTAGCCGACCTGTTGTTGTCGTTGTCCACAATTATAATTTCTACAGGATATATTTGCTCATCGATTTGGTTTATTAAACGAAAAAGCAGTTTGCTTAATTTTTCCGGTCGCCGAAAAGTACAAATACAAATAGAGACATAGGGGTTCATTTTTGAGATAGCCAAAACATTTAATCCTTCCTGATACAATATTTTATTTTAATATGAATAACTCATAATATCAACGATTATAGCCTTATCAATTAAAAAAGAATGAAAGTCATTGAGTTTTCAAACTGGATCCCTGCCCACATCGTGGGTACAGATTTCTAATTTATTTGAACTATTCTCGCCTCTTTATATAATTGTTGATAGCTGAGATAATATTCATAGAACATACATGCTTATAATAACGGCAGACGATCTGGGATTGGATGAACAAGTGACAGACCGGATTCTATCTTCATTTAATATGCATAGAATAAGCTCGGCAAGCGCAATGGTCTTTATGAAAGATACAATACGGGCAGCAGAACGTGCAGCTGAATTGAACCTAGAGGTTGGTCTCCATTTAAATTTTACCCTTCCTTTTTCAGCCTCCAATGTAAGTTCCAAACTAAAAACCCATCAGAATGCCATTTCATCATATCTTCTTTCGTCAAAGTTTAGCCAACTTATCTATAATCCTTTTTTAAGGGATTCTTTCCATTTCGTTTTTAGAGCGCAACAAGAGGAGTTTTACAGGCTTTACGGAAAACATCCTAACTTCTATAATGGGCATCATCATATGCACCTTTGCTCTAATATTATCTTATCTAATTTATTGCCGCGCCAGGTGCCAGTCCGAAGAACATTTACCTTCAAATGGGGAGAAAAGGATCTATTTGACATCTTATACAGAAGATTATTAGACTGCTTTATCGATTATAGATATATTTCAACAGACCATTTTTACAGTCTCGGCGCGCTAATAGAGTTGGAAACGTTACAAAAGTTCATCACTCTTTCTAGAATCAAAAACATCGAGATAATGGTACACCCTAATAGAGACGGAGAGTTTATTTATATTCAGAGCAATGATTATTTCAAACTCCTAAACTTGACAAAGGTTGGTAGCTTTAGAGAAATAATACGAACATAATCAACTAATAATATCTTGCTAATTTATAAGGTCATCGGCAGTCTTCTTCTGTCTTATAACCAAAATAAACTAATGGTGCTTTCACCATAGCTATGCTTCTTCTATTAAAAAGCGATAGATAAGTTCTAAGGTCAAAAGCTGATCAATTTCTAGTGTATGATTATTGATTCCCTTAGTGTGATCTAAGACAATTTTTTCTACTGCCGTTTTATTAATGAAGTCTCGCGTTAGCGTTTTTTGATCAAGAAGAATTTCTTTTATGAAATCGGCAAAGATATCTCTATACCAAACCCTGAAATGATAATATTTATGCCGTCCAAGAAACATTTTTTCTAAATGAAATGGCTTAACCATATAATCTAATAAAGATAGCCACCCAGGCATCCCATAGTCATAAGCGTACTCAGCCTTAGCCATAAACTCTTGAAATAACATAGATAACTTTCGGTTCCAAGAAAAATCACCATATTTATATCCCATATCGGTCTCAGTATTTGCCAGAAACGAATCGCCTTCTTGAAACAATCTGGCACGAACATCCTGTGATGCTTGTCTTATTGCTAACGGTGCATTAGTAATTGTATTAACCAGGTCATTATCAATAAAGGGTGAGCGAATGATCATTTGCGATCTTTCCAGTTTGTATCTCGTGTAGTGATGCCACGGGAACTGTTTAGAGAGAATAAAGGTAAACTTATCACAACTTGTCTTTTCCTCTTGATAACTGTCTCGAGCTGTCTTCAAAAGCTGTTTAAAATCTCGATCGGCAAATCTTTCAGCAATATTGTTTGGTTTAAAAGCGACATAGCCTTCGAATATCTCTTGCCCATAATTTCCAGTTATTCTTATTGGTGATATTTCTCGTGCTATCTTATTAGCATAAAGTCCTGCTGCACCGCTAACATCCATTAAGCCATCACTTATATAAACAGCTTTTTTAGCCAAGGTTGGAAACAATCTGAAAAATCCACCGCCGACCTTAATTACTGAAAAAGGAAAGCCGCAACTTCTGGCAATTATTTTCCCTATCTTTTCGTCCCTGTTTTGCCCATAAATACTCCCGAACGTATAACACTTCAGGTCGGGCTTCAATGAGTCTGCAAACGCCAAAATTATTCTCGTATCCTTCCCTCCGGTTAATGACATACCCAAGGGTCTGTTAGGTTCGAAATACCGTGGCAGCGTTTTCTTTAGAGTCAGTTTTATGCTTTGATAATAACCTTCTTTATCAACAGATTCATCTCCCCGAACAATACCTTCAGATAAATAACGAAATTTCTTATTATTAGAATTGGGCTCAAATGTCCACAAATTTCCTGGAGACAGAATTGAAATATTTCTGAATAAACAATGGTTTCTGAGGGTACAACCACAAGTTAATAATTCGGAAAGAGCAACAGGATCTAATTCCCTAGTATCCGGGAATAATTTTAATAATGATTTAGCTTCAGTTGAAAAGAAAAGTTGATCGCCGACTTTCCTGTAATAAATTCGTCCAAAGCCATAACGATCATTGAATATACAGATTATATTTTCTTTTCGATCCACCAATAAACCAGCAAATTGTCCATTTATTTCCTCGACAAATGCTTTGCCTTTCTCTTCATAAAGATGAACTAAATAATTATAACCTTCTTTGGTAAAAGCATGCCCCCTCTTCTCCAACCACTCAACAGTCTCTGGCTGAAAAAATATTTGACCCGCTAAAAGTATGAAGATTTCCTTGCTCTCATTCCAGATGGGCATAGGGGCTTCACCTGAATCTTTCATAAAGACCCAGCCTGCCGCTAGACCAAAGTTTTCATCATAAATAGTATCAGAAGCATAAAACTCTTCTAGGAGCATTGGCCTGACCATTTTATCAAGCAAAAACGAGGCCTTCTTTTCTTGATCTGGACCGATTATTCCAGCTATGCCTTCCATTATTCTCTACCTTTTTCCAAGTTTATAAGACTCATCTGAGACCTCAACTTTATGGAAGAAGTATCAAGACTTCCTCTGACTTGGGTCATCTTGCAATCTCTTTATTAGTTTATTTAATTAGTTGCCGGTTCTTTAACTTACCTTCAATGCCAGTCGTCAAAGCCCCAATGCTATTTTGACTCCGATAACAGTCTATTCTTTTGTTATCTCGGTTAATATTTGCAGATTACTTTCTTGATAAGGCCTATCAAATCTCATGGGCGAGAAGAATAAGAAGCCGGCGGGAGGAATTGAACTCTCCATCTGCTGAAAACAATTCAGCTGCTCTACCATTGAGCTACACCGGCTTTCTAATAAACTTGTTCATTTAAGGCCTGTTTCCTATTTTTTCAAATTTCTCATAAAGAACCTTCCGGAGCCAATAATATGACTTTTGTAAAGGAATCGGAATAAAATATTTCAGGCCACGATGTATGCCTAAGGATATAGCTATCTTCCCTTTTAAGGACAAGGGAATATAATAAACCGGCAAGTATATTTCCCTAAATCCATTTCTCCTTTTAAATTCAACCATTTGATTCCATTCATTTCGATTATAAACTAATTGTCCATATGTTAGATATCTTATCCCCTTATCCGCACACAAATCAACCGCTTTAGCGATTAGAGCATTAGCAGGTCTCTTATCATAATATTGGGGCATGCACAGCAGCTGCATCACACTGGCAATTTGACCTATATATATTAACCTTAAGAAGCCTATGAGTTTCTCTTGAAAATATGCGGCTAGATAATCACTTCTTTCAATAAATGCTGAGTAATCCATTTTTACCTGATTAAATTTTTTGCCATAGTGTGTAAACCTTCTTCCTTGTCTGACTTGCGAAGAATTATTAACACGAATAATGTCATTTATCAAGTCATCGTTAAAATCAACTTTTTTTATTGAAACACCTTTTCTTTCTGACCTACGCACATTCTTCCGTGTCACCTGAGGCAGGCCATTCCACCAATATTCATATTTAGAAATTGGAATGGCAGCTATATTTTTCCACTCATGATAATAATCAAATTTTGGCTTTATGTCCGGCAATTTTTGTGAAAATATAAATAGGTCGGCCTTCAAATCATTCTTTTTGATTTCGCCTATTAACGAATCAGGATTAATGTTATCTTTAATTTCTATCCAATCTTCGTCTTTGATTAATGCCTTTTTCAGCCATTTCCCAACGACAATTATTGAAAGATTTTTCATCTCAAGGCAGGGGAACTTAAGAAACCTTCCCTTCACACTTACATCAACGTATTTAATTGACATGTTGCTCAAGCATAAAAATATACTACTCTCTTATCTAATAATATAGATATTTTTTACATTCTGGTCAAAATAAATACACTCTAAGTCACATCTTGTTTAAATCGTTAATCTTTGTAAACTTAGCCTTATAGGTCCATATTTTCCTGCCCTGCCCGTTTGTTTTTAAACTAAGATCTATTATTCATTAATCAATTTTAATCAGCCAAAATTGTTCTCAGGGGATGGGGGTAGGTATAAGGGGTATAATAGAGCTCCCAGGTACCATTGTGCCAGCGATAGAGTTTATTCTCGTCTGTCGCCCACCAGACTACTCCCTCTTTTGAGCAATAGGCAGGCCGCTGAGAAACTGGTCCCACTCCAACTCCCGAAGATCCATCAAAACTTGCTTTTTCTCTAAAATAATTAAAGTCTTCTCTGGGAACTATACCTTCAGATCCACCGTAATCTATAGTCTGGGTAACATTTACATTCGGCGGTAATGGTTTGGAACCATTGATTACCTGATTAAAGAAATAAGTTTCAGATACATATTGGGGTTGTCCGCTCACTGAGTGTTTAGCCGGCGGATTAAGTGAATCATTATATTCTTCCCTTACTTGGTAATAAACAGATTGATATTGACCTAAATTCGAAATTGTGTTGTTATAAATTAAAGCCTTTCCACCGCGAGCATCTATTAAATTAAGACCATTATTCCCCATATCTATTCTATTATCATATAGCTCACACCCTATACCTCCCCAGTTCTGGCCAGATCCCATATTGCCGTGGAGATCAAACATATATACCGTAATAATAGAATTTCTTTTAACAATTATATCATTATGCCTTAAACAATATCTGCCACCACCGCCACAACCAACCAGTATATTTTTAGTATAAAACGTGTTGTCTTCAAAATAGAATTGCTTTTCAGAACCAAAATTAAATGGATGATTCTGCCAGATAGACTGGCCTCCGTTATAACCAAGGGCCTGCCAGGTTCTATAAACAGCATCTGTGTCATCATTATGAAAAATATTATTATCAGCTACACCCCAAATTAAGCCATCTGTTTCTAAATATCTGGCATTAATGTCTGTCTGTAGATTAGAAATTTCATTATGGTCAATTCTTACCTGATTGATTTCTTCAGTAGTAGAAGTGTTGACCAAAAGGATAGCATCAACTTTATTATTGCAATCAAGCTTAAAGCCACTTAATCTAAAAGTCTTATTATTAGCAGGGTCTTGTGGCTGGAACCTTATAAGAAAATTATCACTACCCCAATTCTTCCCCTCAAACCCAGCAATAATTGTCACTCCACCGACACTCGCAGCCTTCAATGTTATCCCCTTGGTAATATATAGCTGACTTCCCCAAGTCACTGTCCCATTCGGCACCACCACCGTATCCCCTGCCTTCGCCGTCGCTATCGCCGCCTGTACGTCTTTCAATGAGCAACTCTTAGCGATATTCTTACCCACCGGGGCTGAATCGACCTTAACATATTTATCTATTCTGTCTGAACCTGAATCATTCTTTACAGTAAGGGACACTTTGTATGTGCCACCTGAATAGAAAATGTTAACCGGATTAGTTAGAAGGCTAAAGTCAAAATATCCAAATTGCCAGACTCTCTTTGTAGGATTTCCTGTTGATTTATCAATAAACTGAACTGGTTCTCCGGCTTGAACAACAAGAGGTTCATAAACAAAATCAGCACTGAGCTCTTCGGCTTCACTGTTTGCACTAACTTTTATTAATATAGTTTCACTTTTAAGACTTGAAACTTTTCCCCGACTTATTTTTAATGTTACGAAATAAGAATTGGGTGATCCATAAGTATGCAATGGGTTTATTTCTGTGCTAGTTTCCCCATCGCCAAAACTCCATAACCATTTTTCAGGGTTACCGGAAGAACGATCAATAAATTTTATTTCCTGTCCTTTAACAGGTAAAGACGGATAATGATAAAATGCGGCTTTTAATTTGGGAGAGATTAGGTCCAAGTCTTTGATAGAATATTTTTTTGTGGTTATTTGTGAAAATAGCGAACAAGAAAATATAAAAATTAAAAAGATCAGGCTAAAAACAATGATTCGTTTCCGATAATGATATATTAACACTTCCCCTCACATTAGACCATTATTGTTATAACCTTCACCCCATTTATACTTCAATATTATTTAATATTAAAAAGAGAAACCTGTCAAGGAGGATATGTTAACATGTTATTTACAGTTGAAAAGTGAACTCTTTACGCTTGAAGAGTAAACTGTTGATGAGGCATTCCATGTAGAGGAGGAATACATGGAATAGATACACAAGCGTTTTGGTTCTCCAATACTTTCTAGCTTAGGGAAAGAAGAACCGTCAATGCTTACTGGGGTATCGAGTTTTATAACCGTCAAATCCCTCTCCCCCAGAGTCCAGATATCCATTTAGTGCCTGACCTCAAACGCAGCTCCCTCGAAGTCCGACTCTGGTCTAATAACCACTTCATTAACTCCATTACCTTCCCTCTATCAGACTTCCCAAGAGTTCACTTTTGAACTGGATAACAGTTCACTTTTCAACTTTTGCTAACAGGAGGATATGTTAACACTAAGCATTTAGAAAAATATTTATTATGTTACTTTATTTTAATCATTCAATCTGTTTCTCAGGGGATGGGGGTAGGTATAAGGGGTATAATAGAGCTCCCAGGTACCATTGTGCCAGCGATAGAGTTTATTCTCGTCTGTCGCCCACCAGACTACTCCCTCTTTTGAGCAATAGGCAGGCCGCTGAGAAACTGGTCCCACTCCAACTCCCGAAGATCCATCAAAACTTGCTTTTTCTCTAAAATAATTAAAGTCTTCTCTGGGAACTATACCTTCAGATCCACCGTAATCTATAGTCTGGGTAACATTTACATTCGGCGGTAATGGTTTGGAACCATTGATTACCTGATTAAAGAAATAAGTTTCAGATACATATTGGGGTTGTCCGCTCACTGAGTGTTTAGCCGGCGGATTAAGTGAATCATTATATTCTTCCCTTACTTGGTAATAAACAGATTGATATTGACCTAAATTCGAAATTGTGTTGTTATAAATTAAAGCCTTTCCACCGCGAGCATCTATTAAATTAAGACCATTATTCCCCATATCTATTCTATTATCATATAGCTCACACCCTATACCTCCCCAGTTCTGGCCAGATCCCATATTGCCGTGGAGATCAAACATATATACCGTAATAATAGAATTTCTTTTAACAATTATATCATTATGCCTTAAACAATATCTGCCACCACCGCCACAACCAACCAGTATATTTTTAGTATAAAACGTGTTGTCTTCAAAATAGAATTGCTTTTCAGAACCAAAATTAAATGGATGATTCTGCCAGATAGACTGGCCTCCGTTATAACCAAGGGCCTGCCAGGTTCTATAAACAGCATCTGTGTCATCATTATGAAAAATATTATTATCAGCTACACCCCAAATTAAGCCATCTGTTTCTAAATATCTGGCATTAATGTCTGTCTGTAGATTAGAAATTTCATTATGGTCAATTCTTACCTGATTGATTTCTTCAGTAGTAGAAGTGTTGACCAAAAGGATAGCATCAACTTTATTATTGCAATCAAGCTTAAAGCCACTTAATCTAAAAGTCTTATTATTAGCAGGGTCTTGTGGCTGGAACCTTATAAGAAAATTATCACTACCCCAATTCTTCCCCTCAAACCCAGCAATAATTGTCACTCCACCGACACTCGCAGCCTTCAATGTTATCCCCTTGGTAATATATAGCTGACTTCCCCAAGTCACTGTCCCATTCGGCACCACCACCGTATCCCCTGCCTTCGCCGTCGCTATCGCCGCCTGTACGTCCGCTAAAGCACAACTGGTCGCGGTTATTACCTTACTACTTGATGGGCTGGATACGGTCAAGGATTTAATCTTGGCGGAGGAATTGGTGCCATCGCTTGCTGTCAGCTTGACCGTATAAGTCCCTGCCTGAGAATAGGTGTGGGTTGGATTCTTAGAAGTGCTCGTGGCCGCGTCCCCAAAGTCCCACGACCAGCTGGTTGGGGTGCCCTGAGTACTGTCCAGGAATTGAACCTGCTGATTCACGACAGGAGATGCTGGATCAAAACTAAAACCAGCCACAATGGAAGTCGTCACGGTCACGGTCTGAGTCATCGAGTTAGATGAGGCTCCATCCGAGACCGTTAAGGTTACATTATATGTTCCCGCAGCTGAATAGGCATGAGTCGGGTTTTTAAGGCTGCTGGTTCCACTATCTCCAAACTTCCATGACCAGGTGGTTATATTGCCCGATGATTTATCGCTAAATTGAATCGATGTCCCGACAACAGGATTCGTTGGACTATACCCAAAATCAGCCTGGATAACCGGATTCACAACAATGGTCTTGGCGATGCTCTTTGTATAATAGCCATTGGAAACGCTCAAGGTGGCTGAATAAGTGCCTGCCTGGCTATAAGCATATTGAGGATTTTTTACCATGCTCTTGGAGCCATCTCCAAAATCCCAGGACCAGGAGGTTGGATTCCCAGCGGAGGAATCCTGAAATTGGATATAGTCACCGGCTTTGGGGCTGCCGGGAGAAAAGCTAAAATCCGGGGTTAGTAAGGCCAGCACATTAATTGGCCTGGTAACGCTCTTACTTTGTGCCCCGTTAGAAATAGTTAATTTAATGTTCAGGGCGCCAGACGCCTGATAGCTATGTTGGGGATTTTTACCTGAGCCCTGACTTCCATCTCCAAAATCCCAGGACCAAGACGCAGGATTACCTGTTGATGAATCAGTAAATTGAACGGCCATCCCGACTTCCGGGGTAGACGGAGAAACATTAAAATCAGGTACAAGTTCGATGCTTTGCACCGAAGAAGAGCTTGTCTTTGAGCCATAAACTTTGACTTTTTTGGTGGCCTTACTGGATGCACTACTCGTGTTGGCAATAAGAGAGATGGTATAGGCTCCGGGGTTTTGGTATACATGGGAAGGATTCTGTTCATAGCTTATGGTACCGTCTCCAAAATCCCATAGCCAGCCAGTTGGACTGCCCGTTGATTTATCTGAAAATTTAACTTGAGCGCCTGCCACAATGATGAATGGGCTAAAGCTGAATTTAGCGCTAACTGATTTCTTTGAGCTAGAACCAACCGCCTGTGAGATTGACCGGAATAATTGGCCATAAAGGTTAGAATAAGAAAAAAAACAGACAAAGATTATAATCGATATTAGTATCCTGTATGTCGATTTTTTCCTCATAGACTCACCTCTCTATCTTTTTATCCAATTTTCATAGAGTTTTGTCGGGTAATAGAGGAATTAGAAGGTCACCCCTTGAGATGATATTAGGGGCGTTTTTTGTTGACGATATGACAAAGGTTGTCAGTCATCGTCGGCCAGGTCTATCGGACTTTTCCTTTGCACGTAGCAAATCAGGAGCAAAGGGTACGGGAAAATGTATCAAGCATTCTTCTTTTAGTTCAGTTATACCTATGGCGTATAATTGTAACTTAATAAAAAACTTAGAGGATCAGGTTTATTTGTATGCTTAGGTTCAGGCAGATAAGCTGGTTTAATTGTTAGCATCGCAATGGGCATGATCTGTCAACCGAAGCGAATAAGTCAGAAGCTTATAACGTCCCAGATGCGACTAAACTAGGCTTAGATTCGAACAGCTTTTGATATTTTCTTGAAATTTCTTCTCTATCTATAAAAAGCATAGCAACCATTTAGTGCTTACAGCGTAATGCACTAATTTGACATTATGAAAACTAAAAAATATCATTAGCTGACAGTTGTCAAATTTCTGAATTGAAGGTGAAGAATTGCCCGCTCACTTAGCTTTAATACTGGTGATTGGTTTTATATCCATTCTTCTTTACATAGAAGTTAAGTGGTCCGGAGAGACAAGACTGGCTATATGGATAATATCATTGTGGCTTTTATATTCTGGAAGCAAAGGGCTTGGCGTCTTTTTCAACATAAATACCACTATAGAAGCCGGTAGCATCCCAGACAGATATTTTTTGTTGGGTCTCGGGGTTTTCGGAATTTTGATATTGCTAAAACGAAGATTTCAATGGCAACTGACCTTTAAAAAAAACTGGCTTTTTATGCTGATTCTTGCTTATATGCTTTTGAGCGTTACTTGGTCTTCAGTCCCAGGAATTTCATTCAGACGCTGGGGCAGAGAGTTTATAGTTTTAATCGTAGCCTGCCTTTTATTGTCGGAAACAAACCCTCTAAAGGCTTTTTTCAGCACTTTTAGGAAGGTGATCTACATCTATTTGCCCTTGTCATTAGTGTTAATTAAATATTTCCCTGCCTTCGGCCGGGAATATAACAGGTGGACGGGGGAATTGATGTGGGTTGGTATGGCGAGTCAAAAAAATGGATTAGCGCTTTTTTGTGCATTCTCTGCTATATTCCTTATCTGGTCATTATGGAAGGGCCTCGAAAACTGGGGACTTTGGGAATCAAAATTACCGTTACTAGTTGATGCCTCAATGTTAGTTCTGGCCATATATTTAATGACCGGACCGAAAAGAACAATCAATTATTCAGTTACATCGTTCCTTTCACTATTGACAGGACTAATCGTTGTGTTAATCGTTAAACAAACAACAAAAAAACAGCTTCAATTGGGAAAGGGAGTAATCGCTGTTGTTCTATTAATTATACTTATTGGAACTTTTATGCCTCAATCTGGAAAGATCCCAGTAAAAGGCTTGGCACAAATACTGGGCAGGAGTGAGACTTTAACCGGTAGAACAGATATCTGGAATTCCTTATTACCATATGCCAAGAAACATATGATTTTTGGCTATGGATATGGAGGATTTTGGACAACTTATTTAAGAGAACAAATTGCCAGTAATGCCCATAACGGATACTTGGATACGATTCTGACTATGGGCCTTATCGGGTTTATATTATTTAGTTGCTTTTTAATAAAATTTGTTTCTGTTTCATCTAAATTAATAGATAATGAGTGGAATAGCGCTATACTTTTTTTGGGAATTATATTTATGTACTTAGTTCATAATATTGGAGAAACACTGCTTGGAGATTTTCAATCATTGCCAAGCGCTCTTATCTTATTAATGTCATTTTTGATAAATGAAGGCCATCTCCAAAATAATAAAGAAGAAATTAGTGTGACATGAATTAGATTTTCTAGATTTTATAAAAAGGGAAAGACGTAGATATCAATATGAAGGGAGGGCCTTTGATTCGTGAAACAGCGTTTATTGGATCGATCATTAATCAGATTTGACTAAAATAAGTACAATACACAAAAAACTAGAATTAAAAGTAAGAACGATGGGAAAACGGTCTAAGTTCGTTTGGTGCAATGAGGCCATTGCTCATCAGATTATTCCTCCAGCCAGGTGGCACATAAAGAATATGATCAGAAAGGCATTTATCAGGGGTAAAATGTCTGCCCAGTACCCCGGCTCAAAGTTTATTATGGTCTCCAAATCGACGATGGCCGTCTTTGCCTATGCATTGTCGTTGCCTTTTTTGCTAATTTTAAATTATTCGCTATTTATAGAATATTTAGTAAAAATAGGAGATCATTCTGGAAGAATTTTGACTATAATCCTAAAATCATGAATATAAGATAATGAATGAACATGGGCACCCAGAAAACCAAGATTATTTCGTGACTAATCTGTCTGACGTTGAGCTGAAGCACCAAGCTATTAAGGGTGGAGCCGTTTCTTTAGTTGCTAAGGGACTGGCACTTATAATTCAGTTTATCAGTGTAATCGTCCTAGCTCGACTATTATCTCCAGATGATTTTGGCATTTATACCATGGCAACTGTTTTTACCAGTATATTTTTTGTGTTTCAGGACGTTGGCTTAACTGATGCAACCATTCAAGCCCCGTCTCTAAATCATGAGACATTAAGCACTCTCTTCTGGATTAATTCGGGCATCGGTATAATAATAGCCATTATTGTTTGTGCCCTCGGGCCTGTCGCTGTTTTATTCTTTAAAAAATCAGAGCTTAAATTAATACTCTTAGCTTCATCGACGGCGTTTATTTTTTGGGGACTTTCAGTCCAGCACTTGGCTCTGCTTAAAAGGAAACTGCAATTTACTGAGGCGTCTATTATTAGCGTCGCTTCATACTTTTTAGGAACTCTGGCTTCAATTATTGGCGCCATGATGGGAATGGGGTATTGGTCATTGGTCCTGAGAGATGTAGTTTCTGCTTTGTTTGTTCTTATTTTAACCTGGATATATTGTCGATGGCGCCCTGGCCTCCCTCACAAATCGCCTGAAGTAAATAAATTAGTCAAGTTCGGACTCAATTCTGTAGGCTTTTATATAGTTAATTATTTTTCTAATTATATGGATAAAGCAATAATCGGGAAGAAATTTGGCAGTGAACCACTGGGCTTTTATAGCCGGGCCTACTACATTGCTGTTACGCCCTCCTCTTTTATGAGCCAGTCTCTTTTCCATGTTGCCGTGAGCACCCTTAGCAAGCTTCGCGAAGATCAGAAAAAATTTCAAGCTTATTATCATAATGCTCTTTCTTTGATTTCTTTTGTCGGCATGCCGTTCAGCGCATTTATTATCATCTTAAATAAAGAACTGGTTTATATTTTACTCGGTAAAAAATGGGCACCTACCGCCGGACTTTTTGCCATATTAGGCATTTCGGCCGGGTTATACATAATTTATCAAACCAATGGGTGGCTTCACGTCTCACTCGGACGGTCAGATCGCTGGTTTAAGTGGGGAATATTAAGTGCAGTAGTTCTGGTATCGGGGTTTCTTATCGGTATGCTCATCAGTATCAAAGCCATAGCCTGGGCCTATACGATATCAATAATTGTCTTAACTATACCTTCTATCCTTTATGCGGGAAAACCAATTTCAATTTCTTTCTCCCTTTTAGCCAAGGCCACATCAAAGAATACTCTGGCTGCCATAATTAGTGGCCTGGTTTTCTGGCAAATTAAATATCATTTTTTAGATACAATTAGTTTAATACCCAGGGTAATAATCTCTTTTGCCATATTTACGACAATTTATCTGTTGATCCTGGCTTTGTTCCACCGAGGAATAAAGCCAATTTATGAATATTTTTTGCAAATAAAATCTGGACTTTTCGGCAAGTAAAACCAAGATTGGCCATGATTTACATCTGCCTTTATCTTTGATAATTTTTGTCAATAACTTACCCAATTTTGGCACAGGCAAAAATATTTTCTGAACAGGCCCAAATTGGCTTGACATTTATATTTGAGTTGATATATAAAAAAAATATCAAGGGAGCGATTAAAAGGGAAGTGGGCTTAATGTTAATTAAGCGCGGGGTGTGGAGCCATGTCTCCAGAGGATGGTCATTAAAGCATGATCAAAGGTTTCAACCAGAAAGGACTTGCTATTTCCAAGCCCGAGCAGTCTGGACGATTTTTTATTCTTAAAAAAGTTTTTATAAACAAGTCTGATTTAAAAAAATTGAAAGAAGAGCAAGCATGAGTATTCCATTTGTTGATCTCAAAAGTCAGTATCAATCTCTCCAACCTGAAATTGATGCTGCTATTCAAATGGTCCTGAATGACACTGCCTTTGTCGGCGGCAAATATGTTGAAGCTTTTGAAAAAGCTTTTGCCAGCCAGTACGGGGTCAAGCACTGCATAAGTTGCGCCAACGGCACCGATGCTATCTTTATCAGTCTCAAAGCCGCCGGTATCGGACCTGGAGATGAAGTTATTACCGCCGCTAATACCTTTATTGCTACTTCCGAGGCTATCACCCAGACCGGAGCAAAGCCCGTCTTTGTAGACAATGATGAATACTTCCACCTCGACCCGGCTCGGCTTGGAGAAAAAATCACCAGCCGCACCAAAGCCGTCATCCCTGTTCACCTTTATGGCCAGCCAGCAGCCATAGACCGGATAAAAGCTATCTGCGACCGTCATCACCTGCTGATGATTGAAGACTGTGCCCAATCTCACTTTGCCACTTTCAACGGCTCCAAAACTGGTACCTTCGGGCTGGCCGGGACTTTTAGCTTTTACCCCGGGAAAAACCTGGGCGCCTATGGCGATGGCGGTGCCATCATTACCAACGACTCTGACTTTGCCCGCCAGGCTCGCCTGTTTGCTAACCACGGCTCTGAGAAAAAATATATCCATGAAATAGAAGGGATAAACAGCCGCCTGGACGGGCTCCAGGCCGCCATTCTCAGTGTCAAACTTAAATACATCGAAGGCTGGAACCAGGCCCGCTTTCAGCATGCCCTCAAGTATAACGAGCTCCTCCAAGATATTCCCGCAATTAAGTGCCCGAAGCTAAGACCCGGCTCATCCCACATATTTCATATCTATTGCCTTAGAGTGCAGGAGAGAGAAAAACTGATTGATTATCTCAAGGCTCAGGGCATTGCCACCAATATTCATTATCCCATAGCTCTCCCCTATCTTCCCGCCTACAGTTATCTAAAACACCAGCCAGAAGATTTTCCGGTGGCTTCTGAATATCAAAATGAGATTCTTTCTTTACCCATGTACCCAGAGTTGACCGATGAGCAAATAATATTTATTTCGGACTCAATACATAAATTTTATTCCCGGCAGGTTTAGCCAAGGACCTGCCCCGGGAAAAAGGGAGCGGAGGCATGATTAATGTCGGCGTTATCGGTTTCGGTTACTGGGGGCCGAATGTAGCCAGAAACTTTAATGCCAGCCCGGAGGCCAGGCTCACGGCTATCTGTGACCTGCGTCCTCAGCGAAGGCTGGTGGCGACTTCGACCTACCCATTTATTAAGGCTTATTCGAGCCCGGAAGAAGTTATCAACGACCCGGAAATTGACCTGGTGGCAGTGGTAACCCCTGTTTCCAGCCATTATGAGCTCGCTCGAAAAGCCCTCCTGAACGGCAAAAATGTGTTTGTAGAAAAGCCCTTCACCATGAACAGCCGGCAAGCCCGGGATCTGATTGACCTGGCGGCCAGTAGAAACCTTAAAATCATGGTTGATCACACCTTTCTTTTTACTGGCGCGGTCAAGAAGATGAAAGAGCTAATTGACGCCGGTGAACTGGGTGATCTTCTCTTCTATGATTCAGTCAGGGTCAACCTGGGGCTTTTCCAGCATGACGTCAATGTGGTCTGGGACCTGGCCCCTCATGATTTTTCCGTTATGGGCCATCTCATAAAAGACCAGCCGGTGGCCGTTTCAGCTCAGGGCGTTTCCCACTACAATGGCGACTTTGAAGACGTGGCCTACATCACTGTTTATTTTGAAGATCCCCATCTCCTCGCTCATTTTCATCTTAACTGGCTCAGCCCGGTCAAAATCAGACGGACAATCGTCAGCGGAAAACGCAAAATGCTCCTCTGGGACGACGTCTCAGCTGACGAAAAGGTCAAGATATACGACCGGGGCGTCGAGCTCAAAATTGAAACTTCGGAAGAACATGTTCACAATATGCTGATCAATTACCGGATTGGCGATGTTTATGTGCCAAAGTTAGAGGCAGTTGAAGCTCTGAAAAAAGAAGTTGATTACTTTATAGACTGTTTGAATAAGAATGTTGAGCCCTTTAATAATGGTCAGGCCGGATTGATGGTGGTAAAATTGCTGGAAGCAGCCAACCGGTCTATTGCTCAAAAGGGTCAACTGGTAAAATTGAATGAGTAGCTGGCTCGAAGCTTGAGGGAGGACAGAATGGAATACTGCCGAATCGCCCCTGATGTAAAACTCGGGGAAAATGTAAAAATTTTTGCCTTCGTCAATTTATACGGCTGTTCCATTGGTGACAATACCAAAATAGGAACTTTCGTTGAAATTCAGAAAGGCGCTGTTGTTGGCCGCAATTGCAAGATTTCCTCTCACACCTTTATCTGTGAAGGGGTGACAATTGAAGATGAAGTCTTCGTTGGTCACGGTGTTACTTTTATTAATGATCTTTACCCCCGAGCCACCACAGCCAGCGGAGGCCTTCAGACTGAAGACGACTGGAAAGTTATCCCAACAGTCGTAAAACAGGGTGCCTCCATCGGTTCGGGCGCAACTATTCTGGCCGGGGTGACCATTGGAGAGCAGGCCATAGTTGGAGCTGGTTCAGTCGTAACCAAAGATGTTGCGCCGCGAACAGTGGTCGCCGGCAATCCAGCCAGGATATTAAGGACTCTTGACGGGAAAGATAAAAAAGTGTGATACTTTAGAAAGGAAGCAATCGAGGTAGGAACGGGGCCATGTTAAAGGAACGAGATAGATTTCTTAAAGAGGTTGCTTTCCTTTTTGACCTTCTATTTCTGACCTTAGCCTATCTTTTCTCATATTTTATCAGAGAAGGAATTAGCCTTAACCTCAGTTTGCGCCGGATATTTCCAGAAGCCGAGGTTAGTTCCACTCCCCTCTCGACTTTTCAACAGTATGCTCTGGCTTATTTGATAGGCGTGGCTATCTGGTTAGCGGCCATAACCCTGGCCAGAGGCTATAGATTCATAAGAATCGAGCCTTACCGCCGGACTGCACTGAGAATCATCAACTCCTCTATTCTGATGTTTTTTGGTTTCGGGACAACTCTTTTTATCTTAAAGGCGGCCTATATCAGCCGGCTATTTTTCATTATCTTCATAATTTCAGGGACGCTGGCCCTCCTTATTGACCGGGCTATTCTCACTCTGGCTTTTAAGAAAATGCATCAGCAAGGCTATAACTTCCGTCAGGTTCTGGTGGTCGGGACGGGCAGAAGAGCAGCTGAATTCATCAAAAAAGTCAGAGAGAATCCCGATTGGGGCTTACAGGTGGTTGGTGTCATTAATGATGATGAAAGCCGGAAGATAAAAGAGGTCAATGAGGTCGAGGTGATTGGCGGCTTAAAAGACCTTTTAAATATTTTCCACCAGACCTCTATTGACCAGGTGGTTTTCATCTTGCCCCGGTCGAGGCTCAGTTTTATTGAAGAAGCTCTTCACGTCTGTGAAATAGAAGGAGTCGAGACTTCTCTGGCCATTGACCTTTATGATATGAAACTTGCCCGGTCAGTTATCACCGAATTAGATGGCATCCCGCTGCTAAGCTACAACACAACTAGAGTTTCCGAGTGGCAACTATTCATCAAAAGAACGGTGGATATAATCATTTCCTCGGCAGCTATTTTCCTGTTGAGTCCGGTCTATTTAGCTGCCGCTCTGGCTATTAAACTGACCTCACCTGGACCGGTCTTCTTCAGACAGGAGAGAATGGGGCTTCATGGCCGCCGTTTTAAGCTGGTCAAGTTCCGCACCATGAGAATTGATGCTGAAAAAGAATTATCCAAAGTTGATGACTTAGAGCAGATGACCACTCCCGACTTCAAGAATAAAAAGCTTCAGTACATAACTCCTGTTGGCCGGATTCTTAGAAAATTCAGCATCGATGAATTTCCTCAATTTTTTAATGTCCTGGCTGGAGACATGAGTATTGTTGGCCCCAGACCAACTGTGCCCTCTGAGGTGGATAAATATGAAGTCTGGCAGAGAAGGAGATTTTCGATGAAGCCAGGTATAACCTGTCTGTGGCAGGTCTCTGGCCGGAACGAAATCAATCACAGCGACTGGATGAAACTTGACCTGGAATACATTGACCATTTCTCTTTCTGGCTTGATATGAGTATTATCTTAAAAACTATCCCGGCTGTCGTCCTGGGCAAAGGTGCCTATTGAAGATAAAACCAGTTAATGTTATAAAAGAGCAGGGCAAAAATTGAAAAATCCCAGAACTAAAGTTAGTTGCATCGTATTTATTTTCATTTTTCTCTTAGCTGCAGCTGAAAGCTTTGGCCAGAGCGGCAACTGGCTGGCCAATAATGTCCTGAGCCTTTTTCAGGATGCTCCCTGGAAGCTGGGCAGTATCAGGGGCTACCGGCAATTTACGTTGGGCAATGCCGGCTATGACTCGGACATCTATTATGGCTATTATGATACTCATTATCCCGACGTGAGTTTTAACGCCGGGCCAGCCTTCCAGTGGTTTGCCCCCCTCAGCAGACTGATCATTTTTGATTCCTACCAATCGCTGGAAGGGGCTTTTTATTTCAAAAATGACCAGGAAAGAGCCTTTAATTTTGTGACCAGGAACCAGATTCATTTTTTATCTAAAAAATTTTATGGGAAAACAGGCATTAACTATTCCAATGTCAGGCAGCGCTTCAGCCCGGAGTTGCTCGTGCACATCCGCCAGGAAGAAATCTCCTGGGACGGGCTGTTTCTGTGGCAGTTTTCAAGGTCAGGGGCTGTGGCCTGGCAGATCAGAGGAGCCAGGCTCAATTACAGGCAGTCGGGCTATGAAGAAATCAACCTTAAACAGGAACTTAACCGGAATGAATATTTCGCTGATGCTTTCCTCTATTTTCAGCCAGGAACAAAATTCAGGCTTTATCTAAACGGCCAGCTGGGACTTTACGATTTTCAGTACAGAGAATCTCAATTCAAAAACAGCCGTACCTACGCCGCCTATGGAGGCCTTGAATTTATTCCTGCCTCCGGGCCAATGAGAAGGGCCTTCCAGGGTAGCCTTAACCTGGGTTATATGTATCTGGATCTCAAAAACCGGGAATTAAAGGATGCCTCGGGTGTGGTCGGAAATGGCAATGTTTTGATCAATCTCAGCCACTGGCTGAGCCTTCAGGCTTATTACAGCCGTGAT
>Ga0208825_1000651_pt1 | contig 31395 bp, 20 predicted proteins | sample AD_UKC113_MetaG_FD_184450 | JGI IMG/M metagenome (GOLD analysis project Ga0208825, IMG submission 184450) | Active sludge microbial communities of municipal wastewater-treating anaerobic digesters from Hong Kong - AD_UKC113_MetaG (SPAdes)... | ecosystem: Engineered > Bioreactor > Anaerobic >...
GATACTTTTGCATCGAGTAAAGGTTTTACGCTTTCATTAAGAACAGCACTGAAGACGAATGCAAAAATAAGAAAGATAAAAAAAGCTATAACATAATCAATATCATTTATATCTGTTTTGTTTTTTACTCGACCAATACTATATAGAAAACTAAAGGAAATAATTACCGAAGCTGCTAAAATAAAGGGAAGAAGTTCTATGACAAGGACAAGAGTGGAAAATATAACATACTGACTTTTTGATTTTTTTAAAACACTTTCAACATCATAGGTGATATTTTTATAAATAAAAATTACAACAAGAAGTATTACTATTATATAAAAAACAAGGGTAATCGTTTTTTGCAGTATATATGAAGAACCTTTGCTTTTTGCCATTTTATATCCTAAAAAGAATTATTTTTTTAACCTTCGCATCTGTGACCTTTCCGACTGAGAAACCTTTGATTTGAAAATTTTCCTGCTGTGCTTTATATACATTATTAAAACTTCGAAAATAAGAAATATTGCATAGACTATTGATGGAAACAATAGTATATATTTTTTTTCAAGTTTAAGATCTTTAAGGTAAAATATAGAAAAGTGATGCAAATATAAAAAGAGATAGATCAAGATACCTGATATTAAAATGGTTTCTATGTATGATGGAAATTGCCAGTTTTCATTGGCTACAATGTAAGGAATCCAGCAGATTACCAGAAATAGTGTAAATAGATAAATTATAAAATAGATACCATTTTCAGTTATTGTTTTTTGAATCTCTGCAAAGTATATGTTTCCCTGTTCTATCACCTTTCCAGTGAATGATAGAGATTTGATTTCACCAATCGAAGGGAAGTAAGGGAAATCCTTCAGAGTTTCAGATTCAATTGCATTTATGATTATTTTGTTTTTATTGAGGTTAATTTTAAACTGACTTATCTTAAATCTGTCATTTTCAAAGAAATAAGCTTTTCCATCTTCAAAGTAAAATTGATAGCCAGGGTATGTGACTATAGATTTTTCATAGATAAAAGGGATGGAATCCGAAGCCTTCGGAGTGTACATACCCTTTATCGTTTTTATTCTCGTTGGTTCCTGAAGAAATGTTATATATAGGGCTCCAAATATGATAAGGCAAAAAAATAATATCGCAATAAAGGCTGAAGTTTTAGATGCATCTTTATTTGCGGCATAGAAAAAAGCCACTATTGCAGTAATAAAAAGGCTTATTGGAACTAAACCATAGAGGATAATATCCAGTTTAATTATAAAATAATAGGAGATAATAAAATTTGAGTAGGTAGCCTTTAGCCTTTGTATCTCACCAGCATTACAGCTGAGAAAAACTGAAATAACCAGAATATTGGAAAGAATAAAAATCACAAGCAGATACTTTAATACATAAATAGAGTCGGTTATTATCTTTTTCATATTTAAAGAAAATCCTTTCTTATCTATGATTATGAAATTTACAAATCAATTTTAACTTATAAATTAAATAAATACCAGAATTTTTAAAATTCAGTTTTTTGAAAATCTCCAAACCATAAATCTTGTAAAATTTTGAAAAACCACTATTATTTTATTGTTTTTATTATTGTTAGCTAGCTTATGTAGCTTTCCATATTTCCTTTTTTATCCAGTAAAAGTCTGCTTTTCGCCGCTTACAACATTCAAAATGTTTAAAGTTGAAAGTCAAAAGTCTGGTAAAAAAGTCAAATTTTTTCTCAAATTTGCCTATACCTGGTTGAGAAGAGCCTGAAAGTCAATACTTGAACTTATCTTTTAGGTTGCTCTAGATGAAAATAAATAACCACCTGTCGAATTTAATCTTGAGTTAAGCTAAAAACAACAAAAATTGGAGTCAACTTTGAAAAAATTTAGTATTTTTATTTTTTTTGTAATCTTCTTTATAATTTTATCGTCAGAAAATACCAATTTTTTTTATGATATTGTATCCGATTTTTCGATAAATTATGATAATACGCTACTTTATTATTATAGAAGCCATCAAAAGCAGAAAGAGCAGTTTTTTATATATGGTTATGATTTGACTACAAGCCAGTTTTATGGTTTTTCACCATCAAGCGAATTTGTTACCACTAAACCATATAGTAATTTTGACAATTCAGCGATGGCTTACGGAGCCCTATATGAGGGAAATGATTTTGTCTGGTACAAAGATTTTAAAGAGAAAAAGGGGTATAAAATACTTTACTCAATTTCTGGTAGACTTTCTCTCCTGGCACTTGATAGAATTGGAAAAAATATAGCAATAGGTTTTGACTATCTTGATCCTCAAAAGTTTATATATATTTCAGGTGTTAAGGAGTTTTATACTTACCCTCTTTCAAACTTTGGAAATATCGAGCATCTTTTCTTCACGGTTGATTCTAAATATCTCCTTGTCATCTATCGATATACTCAAAAGTATTATGCGGACCTTCTTACGCTGGCTGAAAATCCTTTTTCAACATCAAATTTCAAACCAGATATCATTCGAATAGCTCAGGGTGCAGATAAAATGCTATTTTGCAACGAATTTATGTTGATAACTGAGGAGAAAGGCAGCAAATTTTTGTACGATTTAACAAGTTACGAGAAAGCTCGTATAGACCGGCTTCGCATTTTTAAAGATTCAAATCTTCCGGAAAAAGCCATTTTCCTTATAAATAACACTCTTTATGATGATCAATTAAATAAGATAAATTTTGACTTCTCCCGGTTGACAAATTTTATGTCAACCGGCCAGAATTTACAAAATCAAATAATTTCCTCAATCTCTACATCTGACGATCTATTTTTTTCACAGGGATATCTTATTTTAAAGGATATATTATCAAATAAATTTTTCATTTTCTTTTATGACCGAAACGCAAATACTTTAGTAGCGTTAAATACATTCCCGGTAGATGATGACTTTTTTAAAAGCCATGATTTAAAAAACATAAAGGCAGTTGATAAATCTGGAAATATTTTTGTTTTATTTTATTTTAATGACCAGACTTTTGAAAAATCATATTCGATTTATTATCTTGATTTAAAAAATAATGAACTAAAAACAGTTTTTTCAGATAATGTTTTAAGTGTTGATAAGATCATACATAGTAAAGATGGAGCATTTATCCTCGTTAAAAAAGCATATACAAAAGGTGTTTTTAGAGAATTATTCCAATTTAACTATTCCAGTCAAAAGCTATTTAAAATCTCAGGTTATGAAAATGTTTTAGATAGTGAACTTCCATTATTAAAGAGAAATTATTGATTTATTATATTTCAATCTTTATAATTTGTTTTAATTTAAATTATGCTCTATAAAAAATACCTGCTGTCTAATATGCTCTCATCATATTGTTGGAGATAAATCCACATTTTTTTTATAATTATTTTTATTTTTTTAGAATTATTGTCTAAAATTGTTAAGAAAAGAGGCATACAAGTCTTATTTGTTTTTCCAGGGCTTGATATTTTTTTTTAATAAAAATAATTGAATAATTATAATTAATGGCTTTATTTATATTTTTTAGAGAGATAATAATATTTTTTTAAAAACTTATGATAAAATTAAAATAAATTAATCCAAAAAGGGTCTTTATGAATATCTTAATATATGGCTTTGGAGCTGTAGGAACTGTGCTTTCAGCATGTTTTAAACTCTCTAAAGAGGATAATATTTATATTTATCGTAGACATAAGGTTGAATATCCTGATCATATACCAGAGATAGAAATAGCTGCCGGGATAAGACAAAAAGTTTCTCTATATATTAATCCAGTCAAGTTTTGGAATAGAGAAAAGATAGATATTGCATTTATTACCTTAAAAGCCTCTACTCTGCCAGATTCTCTTTTATATTTTAAGGAAAATATTTCTAAAGACACACTTGTAATCTCTTTAATGAATGGTATGGGTTGGGAAGATTATTTTAAAGATTACAGTATCTACTATGGTCTTATAATGTATAATGCTTACAAAGAAAATGATGAGAAAGTTCATCTTGCCTCTAAAGGAGAGATACTACTAGATAGTAGAATTGAAGGAATGATCAAAGATAAAGTTTGTGGTCTACCATTTGTTTTTACAGATAGTATTCCAAGTTATAGATATAGGAAGTTATGGCTGAATACTCTTAATGGATTTTTAAGTCTATTCAATCTTTCACTTTATGAAATTTTTAATGATAGAGAAAAAAATAAAGATGGTAAGATTCTAAGTTTATTTGGTGCTTTTTTGAAGGAAACAAAGGTTTTGTATGAACTGTTGAATATCAAAACAGAAAGATTTAAGTCTCTGGATCCTCAAGATTTGATTGAGTTAATAGATAAAATAGATAAAAAACTTGAACTTGATGACAGACAGAAAAATATGCTTGTAAATTTCACAAGAGGAAAGAACTCTACCTTACAGTCGATAGAACAAAAAGAAAATACTGAGTATAAGTATATAGGTGGGTATTTAACAAAGCTAGCAGATAAAGTTGAGTGTAATTATCAGTTAAATAGATTTGTAACAGATGAAATTGCATATTACGACAAAACTTTTTCACTAAGAAAGATAGATGATAAAACATTAAATCAATTTTTAAAATAGAGCTGCCATAAATAATTATGATTTGGATGGTGCCCTGGTAAATAAACTAACATCAAATAAATTTTTAAGTTTATATAAAGAGTATGGAAAGCAAAAGATTAAATTTTAAAAAGATTAAAACACTTTGAGGTTTTGAAAACGGATATTTTGAAAATAGGCTCTTCGCTATAGACAAAGTGTGCAAAAATATTAAAAGACTACTACCTGTGAACCTGTAACTTTGCCATCTCTTAAAAGATTTATGGCAATATTAAGATCTTTCAGTTCAAATTCATTTACTTTTACTTCAATATTTATATTTTCAATTTTTTTAAAAAATTCAAATCCATCTTTTCTTGTAAGATTTGCAACTGATACTATCTTTCTTTCTTCCCATAGATCTTGATATTTAAAAGATGGTATATCACTCATATGAATGCCTCCACAAACGACAATTCCACCTTTTTCAATATTTTTTAAAGCTGAAATCACAAGTTTTCCAACAGGTGCAAAAATTATGGCAGCATCAAGCTTAATTGGAGGATTTTGCGTGGAGTCATCAGCCCATATTGCCCCATACTTCAAGGCAAATCTTTGAGCTTCAATATCACCGGGGGTAGTGAAGGCATAGATTTTTTTGCCTTCTATAGTTGCGATCTGGCAGATTATGTGCGCTGATGAACCAAAACCATAAATTCCAATATTTTCTGCATATTTATCTATCATGCTATAACTTCTATAACCTATAAGTCCCGCACAAAGTAAAGGGGCAAGAGATTTTGCATCTTTGTTTTGTGGAAGCTTGAAACAAAAATCACTGTAGCCAGCAGTATATTCTGCAAAACCACCATCCATAGTATAACCAGTAAAGATAGGATTATCGCAGAGATTTTCCAGTCCTTTTAGACAGAATTTGCAGCTTCCATCGGTATGACCAAGCCATGGTATACCGACGCGATCACTAATGTTTAAATTTCTTACATTTTTTCCAGTTTTCACGACTTTCCCAACTATCTGATGCCCTGGTATAAGAGGAAGTTTAGGATTTTTAAGCTCTCCATCGATTATATGAAGATCGGTTCTACACAAACCACAAGCTTCTACCTTAACAAGAACCTGTTCGTCGTTTATTTCCGGTATATTTGTCTCTGTAAAAACAAGTGGTGTACTTTGTTGATAGAGGATCATCGCATCCATTGTTTCATTTTTTGATATAGTTTTATCTATATTTTTCATAATTACCTTCCGAATTTATTTTATGTTCATCTGGCAAATTCGTACTTATCTCTATTCACTTCTTTGTATGTTTTAACAATAAAAAAAATTGGCTCTTCGCAACCAGGTATGGTTATATAATGGAAAAATTTTAATTGACATTAGTTTTAATAATTTATTCAAAATGTTAAAAATAATTTAACCATATAGAACAGCGAAGAGTATTTCCTGTAATATTTCAAGGCTTGCTTCTTTATAAGTGAGAAGATATAATTAAATTTTTAGAACTTATTCAAAGGTAAAGGGTTAGTTACTTATACAACAAGAAATAGGGGGATGACGACAATTAAGGTGCAAATTTTTTCTTTATTTATAACTCATTCCATCTTTTTTGCATTACTTTATTTCAGGATTTGACAATAAAAATTGACAATATTTAAATTCAATAATATTTAATATAACAGTGTTATTAAGTGTCAGAAGAAACTATATTGGTAAAAAATAGGAGAGCTAATGAACATTGAAGCAAAGCATCTTTTTAAAAGTTATGGTGATATCGATGCTGTAAAAGATTTTTCCTTTTCTACTGAAAGTGGAAAGATCTATGGCCTTATAGGACCAAATGGAGCTGGCAAATCCACAACAATAAGGATGATTATGGGCATACTTTTGCCAGATAGAGGAGAAATATTATTTAATGGTGAGAAATTGAACTATGAGATAATGGAAAAAATAGGATATCTTCCCGAGGAAAGAGGTTTATACAGAAAACAGATAGCAGAAGATGTTCTTGTTTATCTTGCTGAGCTTAAGGGTTTAAAGAGGGGTGATGCACTGCAACGAATGACTCCTCTGCTTGAGAGGTTTGAACTTTCAGATTTTCGGAAAAAGAAGATAGAGTCTTTTTCTAAAGGGATGGCTCAGAAACTTCAATTTATTTCAACAATAATTCATGATCCAGATTTTATATTTTTAGACGAACCATTCTCCGGGCTTGATCCAATATCAGTTGACCAGATTAGAGAGATTTTACTTGAAATGAAAAACTCGGGTAAAGTTATTATGTTTTCAACTCATAATATGGAGCAAGCAGAGAAGATTTGTGATTACATTTCTCTTATAAACCATGGAGATCAAGTAGTTTCAGGAAAACTGGAGGAGATAAAGAAGCAGTTTGGGAAAAATAGTATTTCTGTTGAATTTTCCGGTAAATTACCTGATATTTCAACTGTTGCCAAAAATTATACAGAATATCCAAAATGGGTGGAGATTGAACTTAAAGACGATGTCACTCCTAATCAAGCATTGGCTTTTCTTATTGATAAGATTTCAATAAATAAGTTTGAAATAGTTAATCCTTCACTTCACTCAATCTTTGTTAAACTTGTTAAAGAAGATGAAAGTGAACTATAAACGATAGCTTTGTTGATAAACAAAGCGATAAACTGGAGTTTTTATGAAGAAATTTATTATAATTTTCAAGCATGAATTCAAAGTATTTGCAATGAATAAAACCTTTATAGTTTTGACTATACTCGGTCCTTTCTTTTTATTTGCTATTTCTATCCTGCCTTCAATACTTACAACAAATATTACAAAAGCTGTTACTCTGGTTGTTTCAGGAGATCCTGTAAACATAGTTGATCTTGTCACAGCATCTTTAAAGCAAACTTCTATTAAAGTTTTAAATGAAGATCAGTTTATTGAGCTTCTTAACTCGAACAAAAAATATAGAGATAATAAAAATATCCAGGAAAAGATAGATATTGCCAGGAATAAAAATGATAGAAATGCGATGGTGAGTCTCTTTGACTTTGCCACATCAAGTAAAATAATTGATGGGTATCTATATCTTAATGCTGATGTTATGCAAAGCAATAAAGCGGAGCTTGTTCTTAAAGATGTTGCAGACTTTACAACAGTTGGAACAGTGCAGTATGTATTGCAACAGGTCCTTTCGTCGTTAAGACTTGTCGAAAATGGCATGGACCCTGGTTTAGTTCAAAAACTGGTTGTTCAACCAGAAATTATTGTAAAACAGATAAGTGAAAAAGGGAAAATAAAACAGGATTTTCTCACAGTCTTGATGACAGGTATTGGATTTTCATTACTAGTATATATGACTATTCTTTTGTATGGTCAATCTATAGGTAGAGCTGTTTTAACGGAAAAAACATCAAAAACTATAGAAGTTCTTTTATCTTCAACTAAACCACTTAATATACTATACGGAAAAATTTTCGGTCAGGGGGTTGCTGCTCTTTTGCAATATTTTATCTGGATAAGCATGGGTTTAGTTTTCTTAAAATTCATAGGTCCCCTTGTAAATGTCAACTTTTCTCTTCCTTTTCAGATAGAGTATCTTGCATATTTGATTATCTTTTTTCTTCTTGGTTTTTTTCTATATGCTGCTCTTTATTCAATAGCTGGTGCCGCATCAGATGATCAACAAAATCTTGATCAGCTTGCATGGCCTTTTATCATCTTTTTAATTATTCCTCTTGTCATGATTTCGCCTATAGTCACAAACTCATCTTCTCCTTTAGTAGTGGCTATGTCTCTGTTTCCAATGACCTCACCTATAGTTATGTTTGTGAGGATAATCTCATCGACAGTGAGTATTTCTGAAATAATTTTATCCATTTCATTGCTTTTAGTTTTTATTATTATCTCCATGCTTATTGCATCCAGGATATTTCCTATCGGAATTTTAATGAGTGGGAGAAAATTTTCTTTTAAAGATATAAAAACCTGGTTAAAAGGCTAATACACACTTTTTAGCTAAAATATCGAGCCTGAAGAAAATATTGTATTGATTTGAAATTGATCAGTAAGGGAATTATCCTCTTTACAAAATAAAATTATATGTTACAAGTTCTTTACATAAGTGACATCCATGTTTTATGGTGTTATATATAAATTATAAGCGCAGAAGTGCAAAGTTCGGGCATGATTTTATAACAAATTTAAATTTAAACTTAAGATCCCCGAAAATATATATTAAAATCTAAAAATGCAAAATCCAATTATACTGCATTATTCAGCGAAAAATAATATGGCCCATTCGTCTAAAGGTTAGGACGCAGCCCTCTCAAGGCTGTGATAGCGGTTCGATTCCGCTATGGGCTAATTTTGCTTAAAATCTGCTAATTCAATGATTGAAAGACAATTCCAGCTATAAAAAATTACCTGATTTCAAGTATTGAAATAGAACTTGGAAAACATTACTAAATATTTATTCAAAATATCAAATTCAAACAAATTTTGATTATTGCTTTTTGAAACCAGGAATAATAAATCATATCTTTTATAGGTACTTTTTTATATTCAAAACTTTATGAAAACTATTTGATTGCCATTTTTATCCTCTGATTTATAATTTTAAAGGTTCCTATTTTAGGTTAATCCGTTAAATTATCTTCTTTATTTTAAATAAGGAAACATTTGAATATTATTATGATAGGCTTTTCAAAATTAACTTTAGGCAAATAGAGAAAAAAATAGATTCTTCCCCTTGTTTGCAAGGCTAAACCATACAACGAAAATTGTGGGTAAAAGTAGAAAAAGTATTAACAGTACAATAAAGCTAGCAGCTCAATGGTGGCATCAGAATTACTCCCGGATTTTTGACTTTCGGCTGTTATAAATATCAAGAAATGTTTTTTTGATTTTTTAAAAAAAAATAATATAAAATTAAGCAAACAGTTAAATTTATTATCTATTTTATATATAAAGAGGCAACCATGTATCTAAAAGATGGTTATATTCATGATGATGATGGAACCGTAGTATTCTTTAGGGGATGCAACCTTGGTGGGGACTCAAAAATACCCACTATACCAGATGGTTCAACTCATCTTAAAGATAGTTTAAGACTTGATGGTGAAATAACTTTTTTAAACCGCCCTTTTCCATTAAACGAAGCTGATTATCATTTTAAAATATTGAAAGATTGGGGTTTTAATTTTCTACGCTTTGTTGTGACATGGGAAGCCATCGAACCTGAACTTGATAATTACGATGAACAGTATCTTGAATATGTTTGTCAAATCCTATCAAAAGCCTCAGATTATGGTTTTAAAATATATATAGATCCTCATCAGGATCTTTTCAGTCGTTTTTCTGGCGGTGATGGAGCTCCAGCTTATGCAATGGAAAGTATCGGGATGGATGTATCTAAGATAGCAGATACTTGTGCAGCTTTGCTTCATCAAACATCAGGCAAGAAAATGAAAAAGATGAATTGGGTTACAAATCATAATAGATACGCTACAGCAACTATGTTCACACTTTTTTTTGGAGGAAATACATTTGCTCCTTTTTTAACAATTAAAGGTGAAAATATACAGGATTGGCTTCAAAGAAGGTATATAGCGGCAATTATGAAGCTTGCAAATAAGCTAAGTTTAAATCCATCAATTATTGGCTTTGGTTCAATGAATGAACCTCATTTTGGTTTTATTGGGCTTAAAGATCTCTCAAAGCTTGAAAATTGTGCGTTTGCAAAAGGTGCAATACCGACACCTTTTGAAAGTATGGTATCAGCCTCCGGGCATCCAATAAAGGTTAACAACTACTCAGAAGGTATATTTGGTCGACTTGTTGTGGGAAAGAAAATAATAAATAAAAATGGTGCAAATTTATTCAAAGAGGGTTTTACCTGTCCCTGGAAACAAGCTGGGGTATGGTCTGATGAAAGAGGTGTCATAGAACTTTTAAAACCGGATTACTTTGAAAAATTAAAAGATCAAAAGGTGGATTTTTGTAACCAATTTTTGAAACCATTTATACTCAATTTTAAAAAAGAATTATTAGCCATTAATGATCGATGGCTGGTATTTATAGAGGGAGTTCCTCAGGAAAAATATCCTTCATTTGATAATAGTGAGGCTAGCAATCTTGTGCATGCTTTTCACTGGTATGACGGGGCTACTATGGTAACAAGGATGTTTTTCCCCTTTTTTTCGATTAGAGCTGATAATCGCAAATTTGTATTTGGAAAAAGGAATGTAATAAAAAGCTTTTCTGACCAGCTTTTTGATATAAAAAAAATCACTAAAGAAAAAATGGCTAACATGCCTACTTTACTTGGTGAGTTTGGAGTTCCTTTTGATCTATTTGGCAAATTATCATATTTAACTGGAACTTTTTATTCTCAAACAATGGCTTTATCTATGTATTACGATGCTATTGATGAAAATCTTTTATCTGCAACCATATGGAATTATTCTGCTTCAAATAATCATAAGTATGGAGATAACTGGAATCGTGAGGATTTTTCAATATACTGTAAACAGGATAAGCTTGGAAAGAGGGCTACAAAAGGATTTGTCAGGCCTTATGCAGAAAAGATATCTGGTGTGCCTTTAGTTATGAAATTTGATAGTAAGAACAAAATATTTTATTTAAAATTACTTAACAATCCAAATTCTGGTAATTCAACAGTGATTTTTTTACCAGAGATTTATTTCAGTGATGACCTTCTAATAGAAATATTTGACAAAAATTACACAAAGATCATAGATAATTTTATAATAGAACAAGAGGATAAACATCTTCATGTAAAAATATTGCTTGAAGGTGAATTTACAATTACAGTCAGCAAAAAAAGATGAGGATTTTTTATGCTCATAAGATACAAAATTAATGCAAATACTCTGGTTGAAGATGGCAATGGACCTATTTTTTATTATTATGAAATTTCAGATAATGAAAAAGAAGAGCTTGAAAAAATATTAAATATAGACTCATATAATCTTCAATCATCACTCGACCCTGATGAAGTTTCTCGTATTGAAATAGAAGACGATAGAATATCACTTATATGGAAGATTCCCACCGCTCTTTCTTTAGGGGGTCAGTCTTCATTTTCTATATCATCTCTTGGATTTTTTATAGAACAAAATAGGTTGATACTTATCTCAAAAGATTTTATTCCATACTTTAGAGAAAAAATGCCTTTTTCAACAAATTCTATTTATGATATTGTTGTATTTTTTCTTTATATTTCAATAAAGCACTTTATAGAGCATCTAAAGATAATCAAACTTCTTTCAAGGGAGATACAAAGCAAAATAAATGAGTCCATGGATAATCAGTATCTTTTACATATGTTTAATTTAAGTGAAATTTTGATCTACTATCTTGATTCTATAGATAGCAACAGCATTGTTTTAAAAAAATTTCTTTACTACCTTAAAAATCATGAAAAAGATGTAAATCTAGATTTCCTTGATGATATTATAATAGAAAATGAACAGGCGAGCAGGCAGGCAGAAATTTATTCTCAAGTATTTGCTGGACTTATGGACGCAAGATCTGGTATAGTAAATAATAATATGAATATTCTCATTAAAAACTTAACAATAATAAATATTATCTTTTTACCTTTAAACCTTATAGCAAGTATTTTTGGGATGTCTGAGTGGACAGCAATAACTGGTAAGCTTCCCTGGTATATTTCTTATGGGATTTTTTTTGTTTTTATGCTTCTGGTTGGGTGGGTAACCATGAAATATATAACTAATATGCAGACAAAAAAGGTAGAGCCATTGCCTGGAAAAATAAAAAAAATTAGTAATAATTCTAAGGAATAGTTTAGTTATATAAAATAGATGATAATTGTAAAAAATATAAGTTTTTGGAAATTATGCTTTTTTTAGAAAAATAGACGCTTGCCAGGTTAAAGAAAGCTAATACATTAAGGAAGTCTAATCATTTGATAATTAAAAGTAATTATTAGCCAGAAATACTATCTTTGTCGAGGTTAAACTTTTATTTATCTGATATGTATTTATTAGTCTGTTAAAAACCATTTACTATTGTTGTGATTTCTGTTGTTATTGGCTTTTGAGTTTCATTTTTATAATCATCCTGATATTTGCTTAAGGCTATCTTATTTTTAGCCCATATTTCCAGGCTATTTTTAAAAGGAACTATTGGTAAAAGACAGACTTCAGTATCAGCGCTCATCTTATAGTAACCAAGATCTTTATTTTCACTTTCACCATATTTTTGATTTAATTTCTCAATTAATAAAGAATATAGTTTTTCAAGTGGTGCTCTTGTATAAGCATCTTCACACTCAAAACTGACAAGAAAATAAATTAGATTTTTTTGATAATCGAAGTATAGATATAATTTTTCTTTTAAAAAATTTAACTTTTTTTCAGCATAAATAAAAAATTTGCCATTGATAGAAGAAATTTCTTTTTCTTCGATGTTATAATTGCCACTTTTGAGCTTTCCAAGTGTTGTAGCATAGTTTGAATTGAAATTAATAAATGAATATGCAAAATTATTAAGTGAAACAGCTGCAACCTTTGCAGAAGTCGAAGAAGAAGTAGAACCAGCCTGTGTCGCCTGGCTTGTAGCTTGCTGAGCGGATAGATTTTCAGTATAAAATGCGAAAACTAAAATAAGAAAAAACACAATGATTCTATTTATTTTTTCAAATTTAGCCTTTTTCATAAATACTCCTGATGGATATCATAAATCTAAATTAAACTTAATATTGCTTTTAGGATTTTTTTTGCCAACATTACTTTAATTATAATCGACATTTAAATAGGCAAAAATTATATCTTTGCTTGATTAGATAAAATGTGTTTATCTTAATTAAGCTTTTTCAGGTTAATATTTTTTGTAAATGGTTATAAATAATAAAGATAAAACTAAAGAGTTTTGTTAAAATTTCTCATACTTCTGGTTAATATGTGCTTTCTAAGCTCTTTACAATCTTTTTTTGCTAGCTTAGCCATAAAAACCAGTGAAAAGCGAGAAGCTAATTTTCCGGATAAACCAATTTTTTAAGTCAATATGTCATTTTGTAATCTCGTTTTTGTCTTTATCATTAAAATATTTAAGAAATGCAAGTTTTAACTTTATAAAAACAGGTACACAAAGGCCTACTGTAAGAAATCCAGTCAAGAAGTATCGTGTGATCCTGAAGTAATCCTGTTCAACAAGTTTTTCCGGGATTAAAATACCAAATAATGCTTTCAAACCAAATCTTGAAATTAAGTAAAAAGAGATGCCAATGAGAATTCGAGATAATGCTTTGAAAATGCCTTTAGAATATTCTATTTTTGAGTCTCTATACAAAAATCCCATAAGTAAATAACCAGAATTAAGACCCACAAGAAAACCAAGGTTGCTTTTATCAAAATATACAGGAACAAAAAGCAAGATAAAGGGAAGAAGTACAAAAAATAATATAAAGAGAATCAGATTCGATAATTTATTAATAAAATAAAAAGGAAGATTTGAATTATTCGATAGTTCGTTTTTAAGTGGTATATAAAAAAGAAGCGTTATAGATAGCCCTAAAAATATACCAGCTGTTATATCTATCGGGAAATGGACACCAAGATATAATCTTGATAATGTAACCAGTGCAATCGAAATAACTGCAACTAGTGTAAACCAGTTTTTTCTTACTGTTAAAGCCAGGCTGGTCATCATTGATGTAATAGCTGAAGCATGTCCAGAAGGAAAAGAAAAAGAAACAAGGCCATTTTGAACTTCCTTCATGATTGAAAAGTCGAGATTTTTGATACTCTCATACTGGATAAAAGGTCTTGCTTCTCTAAAAGTGTTTTTTAAAATGTCAGTTGTTAAAAATGTCCAGAATGTTGCCTGTAAAATATAAAATCCCTTATGAAAAGATACTCCGAAGATATAGATACAGATAATAATCGTAATACCAACCTCATAGCCAAAGAAAGTTATGCCGTTCATAATGTAAGTAAGAAAATCATTACTAATTTTTTGAAGAAATAAAATAAGATCGGGTGAATTCATTTTGTCTCCTGTATATTTTCTTTAGTCACTTAACGTCGTGAAAAAAGTAAATCATTTTCTATTTTATAAAAAGTGCAATACTAATAAAACAGATAATTTATAAAATTAAAATTTCAAGGTTAATTTCTTAAAATTTGTATGCTTTTCGTTCTTAAAATTTTAGGTATCTGGTTAATTTGCATTTTTTATCATTAAATGGCGAGGTATATAACATAATATATTAAGCTTTGTTTGTATGGCAAAAGAGTAGTTATTTAATCTGTAGCCTTATTTAGTTGCATAAAAAAAGTAAATAGTTAAAATGAGAAGTTTTATTGATATTTTTCTAAAAATTAGTTCAAAACTCTTTAATTCTTGACAAACTTGCAATGGTTAATATATTCAAAGAAAAAAAGGAGCAGGGAATGAAAATATCAAAAAGAGGGCAACTAATGCCTTCATCACCTATCAGAAAACTGACACCTTATGCAGATGCTGCCAAAGCAAAGGGGATCCAGGTCTTTCATCTCAATATTGGGCAACCTGATATTGAAACTCCTAAGATAATGTGGGATACCATAAAAAATTTCAGTACACCTGTCCTTGAATATGGACCTTCCAATGGATTTTTATCTTTAAGAGAAGCTGTTTGCCAGTATTTCCAGAATTATAAAATTAACTTAAACCCTTCGGATATCTGTATAACGATAGGTGGTTCTGAAGCTATAATGTTTGCTATCGACTCCATTTGCGATCCAGATGATGAGATAATTGTGTTTGAACCTTTCTATGCAAATTACGATGGTTATGCTCTTAGCGCAAATGTTAAACTTGTTCCAATAACTTTAAAAGCTGAAAATGGTTTTCATATTTCAGATTTTGATGCTATTGAAGAAAAGATATCACCAAAAACAAAAGCTATCCTGATAGGTTCTCCAAACAATCCCACTGGAACTATTTTAAAAGAAGAAGAAGTGCGAAAAATCCATGCCATTGCTAAAAAGCATGATCTATATCTTATCGCCGATGAAGTTTACAAAGAGTTCAATTTTACCCCTTATCCACACTTTTCAGTATTGCAACTTGATGATCCTGAAAGAGTTATAGTTATAGACTCTGTATCAAAGAGATTTTCAGCTTGTGGAGCAAGAATTGGAACATTCATAACTAAAAATGAAGAAGTTATGAAAACTATTAATAAGTTTGCCATGGCACGACTTTGTCCTCCAACTATAGAGCAAGTTGCTGCTGAAGCTGCTTATAAACTTCCTTTTTCTTATTATCAAACGATAGTTGATGAATATCAAAAAAGACGAGATATTTGCTACGATATTTTAGCATCTGTTGATGATATAGTATTGAAAAAACCCGAAGGTGCTTTTTATCTTGTTGTAAAACTCCCTGTTCAAAATAGTGATCTTTTCGCACAATGGATGCTCTCTGATTTTAACAAAAATAATAAGACAACAATGGTAGCTCCAGCGTCTGGTTTTTACAAATCTCCCAATCTTGGTTTTGATGAAGTTCGAATAGCTTATGTTTTAAAGGAAGAAAAACTAAGAGAAGCTCTTGATCTTTTTATTGAAGGACTCAATAAGTACAGGAAAATCGAAGATAAGCTTATTAAATCACTTGTTTAGAATCTTTTGTCTTTATCTATTTTAATAAAAAGAGAAAAATACAGTATGTTCAAATGCTTTTTATTGCTCTCCCGCAAAAAACTAATGATTATACAAATCAATTTAAAATTCAATAAAGTTATCTAATAAAATCCTGTTATATAAAATAAAATTAAGATTAAGTATTAAATCTTTTCATAGAAACCAGAGGAAAAATTTATTTTAACTTTTTTCGGATATATGTGATAGAATTATTGCATTTACACTAAATTGGAATTATTTTATTTCCAGATGAGATTATTTTATACCATTAGAGTGAAAAATACTTCAGTTTGAAGATATATAAAATTAAAAAGTTTGGGAGGAGCGATGAAGAGCATGGCTATCAGAAATATTTCTTTTTTTGATGGCGAAGAGATAGTATTTAATAAGAATATTATCATTCGTAAGAAAACCATAACAATTTCTGAAACAATCCCAAATGAAGATAATATCAAAATTATTGATGGCTCAACCTATATTGCTATTCCATCTTTACCATTGATAAAAGAAAATGTGTTTGACATATTTTCCTATAGGTATCTTCATAATTTCAGTGATAATTTTATTTTAAATGGGGAGTTATTTGATAAACTACCGTATAATTATCTTGAAGTAGCTGCAGAAATTCTTGCTGAAAAGATGATTTTAAATGGGGATTATTTTCTTTTTATGAATCATCTTTGTTACAATATGATTAAAAGTTCATTGATGACTGTTTCTATGCGATTGAAAAATACTGCAATCAAATCTTCTCTATCCTATCTTTACAACGATGTTCACCCAGAACAAAAAATGGTTGCAGAAAAGGAAAATTCTTCTTACAAAGAATATGTTGGTAACCTAAAGGATCCATATCTTTTTCATCACGATGGTTATTATCTTAATAAAAAACATGCTCTTGAAGACTCAAAAGTAATATATCTTCGTTTCCCAGCTTCTACCGATCTAAAACTTGAAGATTTTATCTATCCAGAAGATATGGAAAAAACATTTATAATTAAATTTGAAGATTCCTCTTCATATATTTCAAACTATATAAAAAAACCAAATATATATTATATCATAGAAGATGATGTTTTTTCTAATTCATCTATTAGTAATTTTGTTTTTACACAGATAGATAGCAAAGTGGACAGTCATTTTATAGTTGCCAATGGTTTTCAAAGTTACGGACTTTTGAACTCTATCCTTAAAATATCTAATCTTACAAAAGATGTTAGAGTTCTTAACCTTTTAAAAAATCAGCTTATTATTTTGCCTCAATTTATTTATGATGTAACGGAAAGAAAACTTGGATATATAAAAAATGATTTCGAAGCAAATTTACTTTTACTTGAAACCAAATCATTTTCTATTCAATCTTTTGACGATTTGCTTGATCTTATCTTTATAAAATATTTATCTTCAGGCATCCCTTCTTTAAAGATTATCGAAGGTGAAATTATTTAAAATAATCTTAAAAAGGTCTCTTTGCTTGAATTTGTGGGTAATGATTACTCTAAAAATTATACAGAGTAAGAACAGGAAATATACCCTTAACTTTTTTTTATTGATAGATAGTACAAAGAAAAAAAAGCAGTATTTGTAGCACAAAAAATTGAAGAGTAGTTAAATATTGTGGTCAATTTTTTCATAACGAAATTAATATAATCCAGATCTTTTTATTTATGATTATAGGTTTTTCTGATGATCTTATTAACAACTTCTAAATCTTGCAATACTTATATTTTACAGTTCAATTTCACGGAATTTAAATAAACAATATTTAGTGAAAATTTAGTGCAAAAAATAAATATATTGGAATTTGGGGTGAAAAAAGATGGATATTGAACAGAATAAGATAGAAGACTTAAATGAACAAATTATTATTGATAAAAAGAATGATCTAACTACTGGAAAAACAGGGGAAAAAATAATAAATTTTACCATTCCACTTCTTATTGGTAATATTTTTCAACAGGCTTATAATGTTGTCGATTCTATAGTTGTTGGAAGATTTGTTGGAAAAGAAGCACTAGCAGCTGTTGGAGCAAATTTTCCGATAATAAATCTTACTATTGCCATAGTTATGGGGATTACCCTTGGTATATCTATACTTCTATCTCAGTATATTGGAGCAAAAAAAACAGAATCTGCCAGAAAAACAGTTGATACAGCTTATATATTTATTTGCATAACTGCTGTTATTACTTCAATTGCTGGATTTTTTTGTGGAAGATCGATTTTAATTCTTCTAAATACTCCGCTTGAAATTCTTGATGATGCTATAATATATAACAAAATAATATTTGCCGGTCTTATTTTTATGTTTGGTTATAATACAGTTAGTTCATTGATGCGAGGAATTGGCGATAGCAAAACACCAACTGTTCTTCTTATAATAGCCACTTTGATAAACATTGTACTTGATTTAGTCTTTGTTCTTATATTCAAACTTGGAGTGAAGGGAGTTGCTATTGCAACAATTATTGCTCAAGCAATTTCATTCTTTGCAGGTATTTTAATTTTGACTTTTAAGAAATCCATTATTGCACCACACGTAAAAAAAATAGAGTTTGATCTATCAATTTTAAGTAAAAGCCTTAAACTTGGCTTACCTTCAGGGATACAGCAAGCACTGGTAGCCTTTGGTTTTATGGCACTTTTACGGATAGTCAATGGATTTGGGACTGATGTAACAGCAGCATATACAGCTGCTGGAAGGATAGATTCCTTTGCATGCATGCCTATTACTAGTTTCAGTATGGCTATTACAACATTTGTTGCTCAAAATGTCGGAGCAAAAAAGATAGACAGAGTTATGGAAGGGGTTAAAAAAACGCTCATCTATTCAATAGTAGCATCTGTTGTTATTGGTGTATGCATTATAATATTCAGTTCACAGCTTATGTCAATATTTACAACGGATAAAACTGTCCAGAGTATTGGTAAAAATTATATTTTCATTGTTGCAAGTTTTTATATCTTTTTTGCAATAATGTTTACTTTCAATGGAGCATTAAGGGGTTCTGGTGAAACTGTCATTCCGATGCTTAATAGCATAATATCCTTATGGATTTTGAGGGTTCCCTGTTCATATCTTTTATCTAAAATCATTGGCACCAATGGTATCTGGTGGGGGATTCCCATAGCCTGGTTTTTTGGTGCTATTCTTGCGTTTTATCACTTTCAAAGAGGTAAATGGCGTGAGAAAAAAGTTATCTAAATATACTTGACAAATAATTAAACTATTGTATTTAAATAGAGCGGTGGGGGTGTAGCGAAGCTGGTTATCGCGCAGGTCTGTCACACCTGAGATCGCGGGTTCGAGCCCCGTCACTCCCGATCTGTGTTATTATGTAAGCAGATATTTTTAAATGGGCCCATAGCTCAATTGGTTAGAGCAATTGACTCATAATCAATGGGTTCCAGGTTCAAGTCCTGGTGGGCCCAATAAAATTTATTCAACTCTCGCTTTTCTAGTATATTTCTGTTATATATTTCGATGTTTATTCTCAGGTTATTTCTTTTATATTTTTGATAAACCTATTACATTTTACTCTATTTTTTATATTTTCTTCTAGTTTATCTTTACTCTTCATGGTTTTCTTTTAAGGTAATTTAAAAACTGCTTGATATATATGAAGCAGTGATATTCAAATCAATACCTTATTTTAGAAGTATAATTAATTACAGTAAAATATTTTGAAAATTTTTTAGTTTTATAATATAATAATAATAAATCTTTTAATAAGACTTTTTATTCTAAGGACATACAACTGTATTTATAAAAGTCTTATTCGCAGATTTTGGATTTTTGACTGTACTATTTAGTGAAAAAAAATTAATATTATGAAAATAAAAAAAATATTTTTTTTTATCCAGATATTTTTTATAATTATTTTTTTGGGTCTGTCTTCAAACGATAACAAACCTTTTATCGAGAGTATTAGAGTTGTTATTGATAACAATTATCCCCCATATATATTTATTAATGAAGATAAGGAAATTGTTGGCTATCTTGTTGATTTGTGGCATGAGTGGGAAAAAATTACAGGAACAAAAGTTATTTTGAATGCTACTAACTGGATAGAAGCTCAGAAAATAATGCAGTCTGGAGATGCAGATGTCATAGATACACTATTTTTTAATGAAGAAAGAGCAAAAATATACTCTTTTAGTAAAGCCTATGCAACTATTGATGTACCAATATTTCATCATAACTCTATCACTGGAATCGCTGATTTCAAGTCGCTTAAAGGTTTTGTAGTTGGGGTTAAAGAGGGGGATGCGGCCGTTGATTTTCTAAAAAAAAATGGGATCCTAGATCTTATTCTATATAAAAGTTATGAAGATATAATATCCAGTGCAAAAAGCGGGAATATAAAGATATTTACAGTTGATGCTCCATGCGCATATTATTATCTTAATAAATATAATATCACAGAAAATTTTTCAGAAGCTTTTACCATGTATAGTGGGCAGTTTCATAGAGCTGTGAAAAAGGGAAATGAGCCATTGTTACAATATATTGAGAATGGTTTTCAAAAGATCCCTAAAACCACCTATAAGATTTTACAGAATAAATGGTTTGGAAAAACAATTTCAAGAAGATTTCCTACCAGGTATATTCTTATAGCACTTATTATAATACTTGTAATTTTTCTTATCGCTTTCCTTGTTATAATTATTTTACGATCTGAAGTTAAAAGAAGGACACAACAACTCAACGATACCATTACAGAACTTAAAAATGAGAAAAAGATTACAGAATATATTATTGATTTTTTTCCTGATTTTATAGTTCTATTTGCGAAAAATCTGGAAATCATGCATTCACATATTCCCTCCTATTTCTATGATTCAATTTGCCGTGACAATGATTCAAAAGAAAAAAATAATGATCAACAGTTAGCTGAAAAATTTCTTGATTTGCTGGATGAGAGCTCTGGTAATAAGATAAAAATAGAGATTGAACATTTTGTTAAGAATCTTGAAACTAAGGAAAAAAATGAACATTTTGAATTTGAAAGTATAAAAATACTGGATAATGATATTAAACTTCATATTAATGATGATACTTTTCTATTTAATGTTCGATTATTTGCAATAAGCACAAACACATTTTTATTAATTTCTCAAAATGTCACTGATAAAGCCTATCTTGAGCGAAAGCTTGTTCAAAAGCAGAAACTTGAGATGATAGGAAACTTTTCTAGTGGCCTTGCACATGATATCAATAATATTCTGCATTCAATTTTAAGCATAAATTCACTTATAAAGATGTCCATTGATGATGAACCTATATCAAAAGAAACTTTATCAGAGTATACAAATCTCTTAGAAAAATCAGCACTCAAAGGCAAAAATACAATAGAGACACTGCTCTATTTTTCTCGAGGTTCCTCTGATGAAAAAAAAATATTTGATTTAAATAAAATGATAGACAACTCTATCGAGGTCAGCCTTTTTCAGCTAAAAAGAAAAGTTGAATTAATTTTCGATAAATTTGAAAATCCTGCTTTCTTTTTCGGTCAAGAAAACATACTCGAACAGATTTTAATAAGCATTATTTTAAATTCTTTCGATGCTATTCTTGAAAAAGAAAAATTAAAATCTATGAATGAAGAGCTGTTCAAAGGAGTTCAGGAACCTATAAACAAAATATATATAAAACTTACGAAAAAAAGCTTTTCGAAAAATGATCAGAAAATTACTGAAAATGAAGAAGACAATTTACAGTTGTGGTGTTTAACTATAAGAGATTCAGGAGTAGGTATAAAGAAGGATGATTTAGATCATGTTTTTAATCCCTTTTATACAACAAAAGGTCAGGGACTGGGTAAGGGACTTAGCTTGACTACTGCATACAACATAATAAAAGAAAATGGAGGAGATATCCAGATCGATTCTGAATACATGAAATGGACTGAAATAACCATTTTTCTTCCCTGCAATGCCAAAAATTTTGGGCAGGATGTTTTTATTGATTTGACTGAATATGAAAAAGGCGAAGGTACGATACTTATGGTTGATGATGATATAGAGATAACGAATGTAACTAAAAGTATTCTTGAGAAACTTGGGTATACCATTTTAATTGCAAATAATGGTGAAGAAGCTTTAAAAGTTTTTTTTAACAATAAGGAAAATATTGATCTTGCTATTTTAGATCTTGTTTTACCAGATATTAATGGTCCCCAACTTCTTCGATCTCTTCGAGTGAATGGATTTGATAAGAAGATTATCTTTTGCACTGGCTTCAAAGATGATGAAAGGCTTGTTGATATTCAAAATCTTGATGTTTATAAGGTAATAAATAAACCCTTTTTGTTTGATGAATTATCAAGAATAATAAAATTAGCACTTTCCGAAACAACTTGATAAACTTAAATTTTAAATGATAGATAAATTTCGGTACTTCCGTTTAATGCTTATTTTTTAACATTAAAGCAATATTTGTATAGCATAGTATATAGCCGTTTATCTGGCAAGTGTATGTTTATATAAAAAAAAGAAATGCTTAAATCCGTATAACAATAATATGCAAAGATGATTATTTATTTTTGCTTTTATTTTGTTTTATGACTTAACCTAAAAAGGAAGCGAATGTCAAAGATAGGTTCTTCGCACCTTTTCTTTGTATGGCCTGGTCATAAAAACTAACGAAGATCGAGTAGATAATTTGCCGGATGAAACGTTTTTCTATTCTTTTTTTGCAGGTTAGAGCCATAAAAGCTTTTTCAATGAAGGCTACACACTCCTGTATATTGCTTTAAAAAAATTATTGAAATTATCACCTTCATTTCGAGAGTACCTTAAATTATCTTCTTAGAAAAATCATGTAAAATTAAGGAAATGACTTTAAAATAATTAAAATTATGGTAGGTTTTAGTCGTAAATTCCAGTGTTTTAAACTTATATTAATAATATACTTCATTATTGGAGATTTATATAGCTTTAATCTTAAATTCTTATGCTTCAAGTTCTTTTATTTGTCTTAATCTTTTTTCAATTGTTTCTTTTCGTTTTGACAAAAGACAGGAGTTTTAGTTGGTTTTCATAAAAGCTTAAAGTCAAATTTTAAATTTTCAGGAAAAAATCATTTATCTTATTTTGTATTTTATTTTGACAAGAGGAAAATCAATGAATAGTAAAAATATACAAACTGAACTCTCAGATAGTTTAAAACCTCTAGTAGCCATAAAAAGGGGTGATCTTATCGAGAAAGTTCATTTTGGAGCTTATTGCATAGTTGAAAATGATTATGACCCTATCTATTTTTTTGGAAACTCTGAATTTATTACATATACAAGATCTACAGCCAAGCCATTTCAGGCATTGTCAGTTATTCTTTCTGAAGCCGATGAGAAGTTTAATTTAAATGAAAAAGATATTGCTATAATATCATCCTCTCATTTTGGTCAGCCAGAACATGTTTTGCAGGTAAAATCAATACTTGAAAAGATCGGGTTAAAATATGAAGATCTTCTCTGCCCAGCCGTTTACTCTAGAGATAATAATACTAAATATGAACAAATCCGCTCAGGACTCGAGCCATCTAAGTATTTTTGTGATTGTTCTGCAAAACATGCCGGGATGTTAGCTGCTTGCAAAGCTCTGGGTTATGATATAAAAAACTATGACTCACCATCTCATCCACTTCAGATTTTAATAAAAAATATTTTATCTTCGATATATGATTTTGATATTGATAAGATGATAATCGGTGTCGATGGATGTGGTGTACCTGTATTCTCTGCAACTCTTAAGTCCATGGCACATGCCTATTTATCTCTTATAAATGGCAAGTTAAATGATAATCAAACTAAAAGGTTTGAAAACATTGGCTTTGCTAAAAAAGAAGTTGAGCTTGCATTGAAGAAAGTTAGAAATTCAATGGTTGGGAATCCTTCTATGATCGCCGGAGATTCTGGTATATGCACTGTCTTGATGACTCTTTATGGTGGATCTCTGGTTGGTAAAATTGGTGCTGATGGCGTTTATTGCGTAGGACTTAAAGATTTTGCAACAAACCATTCTATTGGTATAGCAGTTAAAATAGCAGATGGATCGATGGATGCACTTGAGTTTGCTGTAGTCTCCATTCTAAAAAGGCTCAATTGTCTTGTATCTACAAGGAGTAATTTTATTGATAGATTTCTATATAAAAAATGTTTTAATGAGCATGGTATTCCTGTTGGTGAATATCAATTTTTAGATGGTGATTTGCCTTCTCTTGCATCATTGCTCATATAGACAAGTTTAAAGCAGAAAATTATCAATATTATAGTTAAAAAAATAACAGTCTAAAGTCTAAAGTCCTGGAAAAGATTTTTATCCACACAGCCTAAAGTCGAAAGTCAGAGAACAAGAAAGGAAAATAGAAAAAAAATACTTATTAACCGGGAGAACTTATTCTTTTGACAGGAGTATTTTTGATATAGTTTTTATGTAAGAATTCAAGGAAATTAGATGAATATGATTCAGATTATAATATCAGTTCTTCTTCCCATACTATTTGGTTATTTTTTTAAATTTATTAAGATCTTTTCGGATGATGATGCCGTTATTTTAAGAAGATTTATAGTAAAAGCTTCTGTTCCTTTTATTATCTTTAAAAATCTATACACGGCAGATATATCTCTTTTTTCTCAGATAGTCCCAACTTTTCTTGCTTTTGTAATAGTTTCTATACTTTTTACATTAATTTCACAGTTGATATCAAAGTTTATTTCTAATGACAGACATGAGAAGAGAGCCTTTTCTATTGCTACACAGTTTGGCAACTATGGATATCTTGGATGGGGTATAATGTTCTATTTTTTTGGTGATGGTGGCTTTACAAGAGCTGTATTTTTTTCCATGTTCTTCTGGCCTGTTTTTCTTATACTTGGTTTTTTGATGATATACCTTGAAAATAGAGAAAATTTTTCTTTGAGAGAGTTTTTAAAAGCTCTTGTCGCAAATGCTTTAATCCCTATAGCTTCCGCCCTGTTGGGGCTTATCTTTAATATATATAAAGTAAATATTCACCCCGTTTTAAAGGATTTTATTTTTACTTTCAGTTCTTTTACAATACCAATGATACTCTTTACGATTGGTTTGAATCTTAATTTTAAACTTCCAGTTAATAAAATAAAAATAGCCCTTTTTTCAAGTTCCATAAGGCTTATTTTTGGTATTTTTCTTGGGTTAATTGCATCTTTTATTATTTCCCTATTTTTTAGAATAGATGATCTTTCTTTAAAGGTTATTCTTCTTGAGACAGTGATGCCTTCAGCTACGATGGCAGCATTTTTTGCTGATTTTATAGATATGGACAAGGAACTTCTTGCAGCAATACTTACGATCTCCACTTTGTTATCATTGATCACCCTGCCTTTATGGTTTTACCTTGTGGAAACTAACTGGTTTTTGATAAATGTTATTCCAATATTTGTAAGATAACACTCTTCAAAGGGAAAAGATGAATTACCGTATAACAGTTAAAGATTATTCTTTAGAAGATATCTATTTTGAAAGAGCCGGGAGTGGGACAAAAGTTTTGCTTCTTCATGGCTGGGGTGCAAGTACTGCCAGCTTTAAACCTGTTTTTGATAGATTGAGTCAAAACTATGATGTTATCAGCCTTGATTTCCCTGGATTTGGTAAATCTAAAATACCTCCTCCCGATTGGGGGGTTCAGCAGTATGCCGATCTTATAGCAGGTTTTATTTTTTCAAAAGAGTTTTATCCCTGCAATCTGATAGGTCACTCCTTTGGTGGAAGGATAGCCATCTTGCTTTCAAGTCAATATAAAGACCTGGTTTCAAAAGTAGTACTTGTCGATTCAGCCGGTTTAAAACCTCGAAGAAAGCCAGGGTATTATCTTAAAGTTTTTACATACAAGACTATAAAGAGAATTTTTTTCTTTTTTCACAAAGATAAAAATGATATTCAAAATAATGAAAATTTTAAGAGAATTGTTTCAATTTTAAAACTTGGTGGAAGTGCTGATTATCAAAGCAGTGGAGCCTTAAAATCTATTTTTGTCAGGGTTGTAAATGAAGATCTGACAAAATATCTTTCATCTATCGATTGTCCGGTCCTTTTAATTTATGGCGAAAATGATAAGGAAACTCCTCTTTATATGGCAAAAAAGATGAAACGCAGAATCAAGGATAGTGGCCTTGTTGTCTTGAAGGATGCTGCGCATTACAGTTATCTTGACCAGTTTGGTAGATTCATAGCTATTGTTGACTATTTTTTTATGCATTAGATTGATTGATGATAAAGCGATCTATTTTTGCTGATTCGTAATAAAGCAATAGACATTAAAATAACTTAAGTAGAACTTATTTGTTTTGTATAGATTTGCTTTTAAATATATCTGGTTTTTTATGTAGTTTTTATATAATTTTAGTATAGATTTTTTAGATTAATGCCCTGTAATTTATTTACTGAAAATTAAATACACAACAATATATTATATGGCAAATTAGTATAAGATATGTAAGTAGTTATCATAATCCAGCAAATTTAATTAATAATCTGGCAGGTTAAGATGCATTATTTTTTTACATTTTTACCTTTTTTTCTTCTATTTTTTTTCATGATTTTAGTTGAATTCAGCAAAAAAGATTACCTTTTGCACATGGCTCAGCTTTCAAATTATCGAGTTTCTGAGTTTGTCGGCTGGATCAAAAGAAATAAAAAGCTCAAACCAGACGTCAGGACAATTTTTTTCAGTTTTTTACTGATCATTATGATCTTACTCACAACGTTTTTAAATTCGCCAGTGATCTATTTTTTAACTTTATCACCCTTTTTAATATTGTGTTTCTTTTCACGACCAAAAAGGGCGAAAAAACCTCTGGTTTATACGAAAAGAGCAAAAAGATTGAAGGCACTTTACCTTATTATTTTTCTTTTTTTATGTTCCAGCGGTATTTTTCTGATTGGATATCTATTTGCTAAATATGACTTTGAATCCTCTTTTGAAAGTTTTAATTTTTTAAGATATCTAAAGTTTTATAACTATTATTTTTCAAAAAGTTTTGCTACCTCTATACTTGTTTCTACACTTTATTGTGTGATCTTAATCTATATAACACCGTGCATTATGTGTCTTTCGCTAGCTGTGATTTCACCCTATGAGAAGAGGATAAATAGAAGATTCTATACAAGCGCTGCAGATAGGATTGAAAGACTTAAAAAGTCAAGTGGCTTGAAGGTTATTGGTATTACTGGAAGTTATGGTAAGACGAGCACAAAGAACTTCCTTGCCAACATATTAAACGAAGATTTCCCCACTTTTGCATCATTTGAAAGCTACAATACACCGATGGGGCTTTCAAAGGTCATAAATGAAAATATCGATGATACTGTTTCTGTTTTTATTGCTGAGATGGGAGCAAGGTATAAAGGCGATATTGTGGAGCTTATGGAGTTATGCAAGCCAGATATAACCATCCTTACAGCGGTCGGACCTGCTCACATTGAAACTTTTAGAAGTGTTGAAAATATTATGGCTGAGAAGTGGAATATTGTTCTTCCATATAAAAAATTTGAGTTGAATCCATCTTTTTGTTTTATAAATTCAGATAATGAATATATCTATACACAATTCAAAAAATATTTAGATGAGAAAAAAATATGTGATGCAAGAGAATATTACCAGTCATATGAAAAGATAGTTAAGCTTGAAAAGGCAGATAGACCTATAGTCTTTACATATGGTTTAAATGCCTCAAGATCACCTTTTTTTCTGGGTACAGTTTTAAATACAGGGGAAAATGGAACTGATTTTACGTTAAAAATCTTAGACTTATTGCACTATAATAATAGCCCGGATGATAAATCAAAATCTAAGTACAATGGTAGCGAATATAAGTTTTCAACATGCCTTTTAGGGAAACATAATGTTGTCAATATTTTAGGCTCGATTGGTTGTGGATATATTTTAGGTATTTCTGTTGAAAAGATTATAAAAGCCGTTAGCCGGATAGAGCCTGTGCCCCACAGGCTACAACTTATAAGAACCGCTTCGGATACACTTATAATAGATGATGCCTATAACGCAAATCCAGACTCAAGTGCTGCTGCTCTTGAAGTCATATCTTACTTTAAAAGTAGAAAAAAGATAATAGTTACTCCAGGATTTATAGAGCTCGGGAAATTGCAATACGATGCTAACTTTAATTTTGGTAAAGAGATATCCAAAATTTTTGACATAGCTATTTTTGTTGGCATTGCAAATAAAGATGCACTGATAAATGGTTTTGAGTCTGCAAAATCTTTGAATAAATACTTTTATTTTGATACACTTGATGATGCAACGAAAATTTTACCTTCAGTACAAAAAGGGCCGTGCATAATCCTTTTTGAAAATGATCTGACCGATAATTATTAGCTATTTGGCTTTTGATTGCTAGGAAACAAAAAAAATTAAGTAAGTGAAAAAAATTGAATTTTTCTCATTATTTTTTATAATATTGTTAAAAGAAGGATCAAAAAATCATTAAAATAAAGCAAAAGCTTTAATTTTATTTATATTTTTTCCAAAAAGAGTAAATTTTATTACCAAAATAGCAGGGGTTTTTATGAAAAACTGTCTTATAGTTTTTGGTGGTAAGAGTGTTGAACATGAAGTTTCAACCATTACCGGTCTTCAGATAATAGAAAATATTGATAGAAAAAAATACAAACCCATTCCTCTTTATATAACAAAAGAAGGAGAGTGGTTAACCGGGGATTGCCTTCTGGATATAGAAACCTTTAAAAAAGGTGATTATTCAAGGGCGGAAAAGGTATTTTTAGATCCTGGTTGTAAAAACAAAAGTAAGCTTCTTACTTCGAAAAAAGGTTTATTAAATAATTATAAAACTATCGATGTAGATGTCATATTTCCAGCTCTTCACGGAACATACGGCGAAGATGGTTCCATACAGGGATTATTTGATATTTTAGATATTCCATATGCCATGGGTAGCGTTCTATCTTCTGCAAATGGTATGGATAAAGTTACAATGAAAAAATTGTTTGCTTTTCATGATATTCCTATAGTAAAATATCTCTGGTTCTATAGAAATCATATAGAGTCCTGTAGAGAAAATGTTATATCATCAATAGAAGCTCAACTCGGGTATCCAGTTATAGTTAAACCTTCCAACCTGGGTTCAAGCATAGGTATCTCTAAGGCAAAGGATAGAAAAACGCTTGATGATGCACTTAATATAGCTATGCAGTATGATAGTAAAATAATTATAGAAAAAGCCATCGAAAATCTAAGAGAAATAAACTGTAGTGTACTTGGTTATCAGGATAACCTCGAAGTGTCCTTGTGTGAAGAACCTCTGGTTGGTGAATCTATATTGACCTTTGATGATAAATATATTAGAGCAAATACTAAAGGAACGAATACCGGTAGAAAAATTCCAGCCCCAATATCTGATGAGCTAAGAGTTAAGATTGAAGAGATGGCAAAAGAGTGTTTTATGGCAATAGATGGTAGTGGTTGTGCCAGAGTAGATTTTTTACTTGAAAATGACGATTTGCTTTATGCAAATGAAATTAATACAATACCAGGTTCTATAGCCTTTTATCTCTGGCAGCCAAAAGGAAAAGAATTTACCGAGCTCATAGATGATATTTTACAGATAGCATTTAAAGTTTACGAAGAAAAGAAGAAAAATATGTATAGATTTGATGTTAATCTTTTTTTAAAGCTTCAACAAAAAGGCTTAAAATTTGCAGGGAAATGACTTGATGAAAAGACTTAAAAAGGCATTAATCTTTTCGATCTTTCTTTGCTTTATCTTTCTTTTGTCTCTAATTGTTAGTGGAAACAGCTTGCGGTCTTCGAACATGATTCGAAAAAGTCAATACTCCTATGGCATTTTGGTCCTTCCATCAAAAAGTGGAAATATTCCATCTTTTTTAAATGTAAGAAATATTATAAGAAATAATCCATGGCTTGATGAACTTAAGCTAACAAATATTCAGCTTCAAACATTGGCAGAGGTAGATAAACGATATTTACAGGACAATTTTGCTATTTTGCCAGTGGATTATCTTTTTATTTTAGAACCAATATCACAGGATTATTCTCAAATTTTACTGCATCTGTATTCATATGCAAACAAAAGCTATGCTGGAAATTTTTACATTAACTATATAGATTCTTTTATTCTAACAAAGATTCTCGATAACTTGAAAAATATGATTGATACAATAAACAACAATGTGGAATATTCAAATCAATTAAAAGTTTATCGATTATTATTTCAGGAATTTTTTGACTCAAATTCAAAATGTATGTTTTTGTTTTTAAAACAATCGCTAAATGAATTTATTAGTTTAAGATTATTTCTTTTTTACATGCATAATGATAAAGTCATGGAATATATCGAAAATAAAATGCGAAACGAAACTAAAGATGAAAATTACGATGTTTCTAAAGAAATTTCCACTCTCTATTTTGTTTGTCAAAAAATTTCTTTTACTATTAAAACTTTAAATTTATATTCAAGTATGCGCTACCTTTCAGTTGATGTCGCTTATATTACTTATGATGATATAAAATCTGCTATTGGCTACCTTTTAAAAGGTAGGCGCAGTGATAATGAAGTTGAATATTTATCTTTATTATTATTTATAGACTAATAAAGCTTTATTGCTTCCTTACTCGCAAAATAAAAGCGGTTGATCAATAAAATTATTTTTTCCATTATATGAAAATAACACATTTTATCCTAAATTTAAAATCTTATATTCTTTTCTTAAAATATCGACAATTTTAACAAGCATTTCTTCAGGCACAAACTCCTGTTTGTAAAATATAGAATCAAGGAATGTATTGGCTTCGACATGATACGGTTTTATCCCAAAAGAATACAGGTTATCATAAAGTTTTGCAAAAGAACCTGAAAAATCATTGAATCCTGCTGAAATAATATAAAAAATAACATATGTTCCTTGTTCAAAACTATAATATTCTTTACATTTGTTGAATTCTTCTTCCTTAAAGAAAATGTTATAATTTCCATCATTGAAAATCAAACTATGAATATTTATATCTTTAACTGACAGACTGTTTAGAATTGTTTTTATATTATCATTGGTAGTTTTAATCATATGTAAATTTGATAAAAAATTTATAGAATATATTGCTGGATTTTCTTTTATTTCTTCATTGAAGTCACCAACCATTGTCCCTCCGTTCGTAT
>Ga0208825_1000662_pt1 | contig 30922 bp, 21 predicted proteins | sample AD_UKC113_MetaG_FD_184450 | JGI IMG/M metagenome (GOLD analysis project Ga0208825, IMG submission 184450) | Active sludge microbial communities of municipal wastewater-treating anaerobic digesters from Hong Kong - AD_UKC113_MetaG (SPAdes)... | ecosystem: Engineered > Bioreactor > Anaerobic >...
ACTGATTTAAGGTGATAATCATGCGAACTCTGGTCTGCAAAGAGGGGATCTGCATAGATATCTGTCGTAGAGTTAACATTTTTGTAGTTCCCTGCAGTGTTGTTGTAGAGGCAGTTGTTTTCCAGTATAAAGGAATGGGTTCCAGTCAGGTAATTAACGACTCCATTGCCAGTTCCGGAAGGCTGATATTTTCTTTGTTTAGTGTTTGAAATGATATTATTACGTACAATTGTCGTGTATCCTGTACCTGGAGGCGTCAGATTTAAAGCAGCCTGGAGTGCTACTGCAGCGTGATAATTCCCATCAAAAACATTGTTTTCTATAGTGGTATTATTAAATCCACTTGTTTCTATACCGCACACCCAATTATAGGTCGGATGTGTGCCACAACCATAGAATATATTATGGTGTATGTAAACGTTTTGTGCCTCTGTTTTTGCGTATGCGTTACCATATGCTATGAGCCAGATACCTGGGCCATACGTATCATAAATAGTATTGTTATATACCTCTATATCATCCATGATGTATGGGCTTGACGACTCCTTAATATATTGTATCTGAATTCCTGGGCCACCTGCATCTGGTTCATACACAGTATATATGACATTATCATGGATTTTTATATGATTTGCATTCCAAATTCTTACTGCAGAGTTCGTCTTGCATCTCACTGTGTTGTTCCATGCTTCTACATTATTACATTTGATTGCAAAAAGACCGTCATGACCAAGCTTGTAAATCCGGTTGTCATGGAACTTAACATTCTGACTATACTTTATTTTAAGACCATCACCAAGACTATCATGCAGATACATATTAGTAATTTCAACGTCGTCGTAGTACAGCAACATCATATTATAGTAGCCGTCACCACGTAACTCCGAAACACCTTTAGAAGCTGCAAATTTACTGTTAAGCGTGTCTGCTTGACCGTTAATCTCGAACCCACGAAGTATAATATATCCCTTCGTAGATTCTTTTGGATTACTCTGTTTAATCATCGGCTTTTCAGCTTCCCATAAACTATCGGTATGTACTGTAAGTACAGCATTTGAATCCCCTTCAAGAATAGTATTACTGTCTATAATAAGAGAATCGCCAAGTCTATATGTGAAAGGTCCTTTGAGGTAGACAGTTGTATATCCTGAATTCTCAGAAACGAACTTGAGTGCCTGGTTTATCTGCACATGGTCATCTTTCCCATCGCAGTTAAAGTCTCCAGTTCCATCTCCTGAAACGTAAACAATAGGTGCTGAACTCATACATAAGGCGGTAGGCAAGCTTGTAAGGAGAAGGCATCCAAGTAGTAACGATATTCCGAATCTTCGTTTTAACGTTGCTATCGCAAGGCGCTGAACATTACGTGTATTTTTGCAGTTATTGGCATGCAATGAAACAAGATTTTTAATATATAATATCATAAAAAAATTAACACTGTTATCCGCAAAAGCAAATAAATACTTTGTACAGTACACTCTCCAATTGTGTAAGTTTTTCAAATAGTTTCCACTCCCGAACATTAATTCTTTATAACAAACTTTGGGAAAATATACAGGTCAATTAGTTATGTAATTGATTTATTGAGGACTGGATTTAAAATTGTTTTTTTATTTAGACAGTTTCTCCAATACAATAAATCCCCTCAGTTCTTCATATACATAACTTAAGTTTATACAATCTAATTTAATTTTAATCGTCCCCCATGTAAAATAGAACGTCTTACTATAAAAATGCGCACGATTAATTCTAGAAATATTTAGCAAGTTTTGATGAAATATATTTTTATTGATATGGTCGCTAATCGTAAAAACAGGGGCAGAAGATTCGGGAGGATGATACTGGTATGTCTGGATTTTATAGGAATGTTTATAGTGTTTACAGGGATTATTTTATATTTGATGGAGAGGTTGATCAGGTAGGCTAAAAAGTGGAGTGAAATTCAGTTAAAAAGAGGTCTTTTTCTTGAAGATATTGCGCGTTGCACCTGACATATATCCTTATACAGTTGGCGGGCTTGGTATCCATGTCCATGAAATGTCTAAGGAGCAGGCTAGAATGGGGCACGATGTAACCGTTTATACTGCCTCTGAGGGTGTAAAATCTTCATATGAAGCTCCTGATGGGTATTATGTCAGGAATTTCAAACCTTTTGCAAAAATACTTGGAAATTCCATCACACCAGGTATGTTTGTTGATCTGGTTAAAGACCAATCAAAATATGATATAGTTCATGCTCATTCCCATCTTTTCTTTTCAACCAACCTCAGTGCAGTTTCAAGAGAGATTGGCTCAACTCCTCTTGTTATAACCAACCACGGTTTGAATTCACAGACTGCTCCCAGGTGGTTCCAGGATCTTTATACTGCCACAGGTGCCAGGCTCACATTTGCAGCAGCAGATAAAATAATCTGTTATACTGAAACAGAGAAACAGGAACTCGTTAATATTGGAGTTAAATCTCGAAAAATCAATGTGATACACAACGGCATCGATACTGACCTGTTTGTCCCTGCAAAAGAATCTTCTTTTGACAAAAAGAACCTGCTCTGGGTGGGCAGGTATGCAAAAGGAAAGGGACTCGATTACCTTATTGATGCTTTCAATATAGTAAAACTCAGGTACCCTGATGCTACCCTTACAATGGTAGGCAATGGTCCGGATAAAGACCGGATTATTCAAAAAATACACGACCTGAAATTGGACAGTGGTATTGTAATGAAGGACTTTGTACAGAACTCCGAAATTGTAGACCTGTATCAAAAGTCAAGCGTTTTTGTGCTTCCAAGCCTTGAAGAAGGTGTACCAAGGACAATTCTTGAAGCAATGTCATGTGGGATTCCTGTAGTTTGTTCCAGATTGCCGCAGCTTGTTAGTATTGTCAATGGTGCTGGAATACTGGTTCCAGTAAAAGATTATAAAACCCTGGCAGACGGAATATCAGAAACACTTTCAGATTCTTCTCTTGCAGCAAAATTCGGGGAAAACGGAAGAAGAAACGTTGTTGAAAACTATTCTTGGAAAGACACCGTACATAAAACGGTTCAGCTATACAAAGAGTTGATTTAAAGTGTCCAAAATAGTTATCACCGGCGGCGCAGGTTTTATAGGGTCACATATTGCAGAAAGTCTTGCAAAAGATGGTCATGAAATTGTTATTGTTGATAACCTTGATCCTTATTATTCTGTTGCCCTTAAAAAAAGAAATACAAATATTGTTCTTAATAGTGGAAATGCCACTTTTATCAATGCTGATGTCACAGATCTCGATAAAATAAAGGATGTAATTGACAGCACAGTAGACTATGTTTTTCATGAAGCTGCCCAGGCTGGTGTCAGAATTTCAGTTGAAGACCCTTTTAAGCCAAATGATGTAAATGTGCTGGGGACTTTAAATGTGCTTAAGGCTTCCCTTGATTCAGGTGTGAAAAAAGTCATTAATGCTTCATCCTCTTCTGTTTATGGCAAAGTTAAGTATCTACCTTTTGATGAGCAACACCCAACTGAACCTGTATCTCCATACGGTGTCAGTAAATTGGCTGCAGAGCACTACTGCAGGGTATTTTATGAAGTATATGGACTCCCAACCACTTCTTTGCGCTATTTTACAGTATATGGGCCGAGGATGAGGCCTGACCTTGCAATCTCAATCTTTACCCGGAAAATGCTTGCAAATGAGCCTATTACGGTTTTTGGTGACGGAAAACAGACTAGAGACTTCACTTACATTGATGACGTTGTGGAAGCAAATAAAAGACTCATTAACAACAAATTAACCGATGGTAAGATTTTGAATATCGGCGACGGAAACCGGATCAGTGTTAACGATTTGATTGAAAACTTAAGGTCCATCACTGGATCAACATCTGAAATAATATATGCCGGCAAACAAAAAGGAGACACAGAGGATACGCTGGCAAATATTGATCTGGGAAATAAACTGATCGGATACAAACCATTATTCGATATCCACAAAGGTCTGAATAAATTTGTAGACTGGTTCAAAAATGAGGGAGATGTTCTTGAGTTCAATAAATAAGTTGAGGTTACTTCATCAAGTTCGTAAAAATCAATGGCTTAAACCCTCTGAGCTTGAAGAGTTGCAGAATAAAAAACTCCGCTCAATGGTTAAGCATGCTTATGAAAATACAGAATTTTATCATAATAAATTTAAAAAAGCAGGAATTCATCCTGATGATATCAGGACGTTAAATGATTTAAAAAGGATCCCTTTTACAACAAAAGAAGAACTCAGGCAGCAAAAACTTGAATCAAGGGTATCAAAAGGTCTCAATCTAAGCCAGTGTCTTGTTACTGAAACAAGTGGTTCAACAGGAATCCCTCTTAAAATAGTATATGATGAAGCTGCAGATGATTTTAGTAAAGCTGTTAATTTACGTTCTCACATTGAAAATGGATTAAAATTACGTAGCAAATGGGCTGTTTTTGGGGACCCCCACCACTATCAAAAACCACGCTGGTTCCAGAAATTGAGGATTTATAATGCGGTTCAAATATCTGTATTTGAATCAATTGATAAACAGATTGAGATGTTAACAAAATTTAAACCAGAAGTGCTTGATGGTTATACATCTTCAATAAGGTTATTAGCAGAAGCTGTTAAAAAAAACGGCATTCAGGATATTAATCCCGGAGTAGTATTTGGCACATCTGAACTTCTAGATCCGGAAACAAGAAAATACATAAATTCGGTTTTTAATGTTGAGATGATTGATCATTTTGGCTGTGTAGAATTAAACAGAACTGCATGGGAATGCAGTGAACACGCCGGATATCATATAGATGCAGATGCTGTGATAATGGAATTTATTGAAAATGGGGAAAATGTTTCATCTGGTGAAAGAGGGGAAATTGTATACACAGGATTGTATAATTATGCTATGCCTTTAATCAGATATAGAATTGGGGATATTGGAATTCCAAGTGATGAATCCTGCCCATGTGGGAGAGGATTACCTCTAATGAAATTAATTGAAGGTAGAAGTGATTCTTTTATGCAAGTGCCAGATGGCAGGATCTTTTCTCCTATCATATGGACTTTAATAATAAGGAAAATACCAGGCATTGGTCAGTTAAAGGCAATACAGGAAAAAATTGATCTGATAAGGGTACTCGTTGTCAAAAGTCCTGAGTTCTCACAGAGCACGATACTCCAAATAGAACATGACATTAAAGAAGTCATGGGTCAGGAAATTAATGTTGAAGTGGAAATCGTTGACGAAATTCCCAAAGACAAATCTGGTAAAGTTAGAGCAGCCGTTTCAAAAGTATCCATTAATAGTAATTATTAAACCTCATATCAATTGACGAGTCGATACCATGAAAATTGGCTATTTCACATCTTGTTTTCCTTATAAGAACCCTCTCACTGGAGAGATAACAGGACCTTACATTGGCGGGGGCGTGGAATTAGGAAGTTATAACCTTGCTGTAAATATGGCAAAGAGAGGGCATGAAGTATTTGTTTTTACCACTTCTATTGACTCGAAAAAATCGATTGAGGTATATGACAAAATAAAAATATACAGGTATCCCAGTAATTTCACTGTTGGTCAATGCCCAATATCATTATCTTTGTTATATGATCCTTTATTTTCTGAAGTTGACCTGGATATAGTACATGCTCGCATGGGGAATTTACCTGCCCCTCTAACTGCATTTTTCTATGCTAAAAAAATGAAGAAAAAACTGGTTGTTTCATATCATGGTGATTGGGTAGGCGGCTTTGGAGGAATTAAACGAAGAGTCGGTGTGCTGCTTTTTAATAAGTTTTTTTGTGACGGATTACTTGGGGCAGCAGATTCGGTGATTGCTCTGTCTGAAAACCATGTAACAGAATCACGATTTCTTAAAAAATATTCAAAAAAATTAGTTTATATCCCTAACGGAGTTAATTTTGGAGAATTTGATATTCCTTACACCAGAGAAGAATGCAGGAATAAATTAGAATTGCCTGTGGGCAGTAAAATTATCCTTTTTGTAGGCAGTTTAATTTCAAGGAAGGCTCCTGATATTTTGCTAAAATCAATGAAAGAAATACTGATTAATCATCCAGATGCTTATCTCGTTTTTGTAGGCAATGGCCCATTAAGGAATGAACTTGAAGATATGGCTGTAAACTTGGAAATTCAGGATAATGTTAAATTTGCAGGATATGTTTCCGATTCAACTGCAAAGGCACTATACTATAAAGCTGCAGATTTATTTGTACTTCCTTCACTGGAAGGGGAAGCGTTTCCAAACGTGCTTTTAGAAGCATCTGTATGTGGTTTACCTCTTATAGTCAGCGGATGTGAGTGCTTTAAAGCTATAGTTAAGGATGGGTGTAATGGTTTATTCACAAAAACCGGTGATAAAAATGATCTTGCTGAGAAAGTTATTTTCTTATTGAATGATGAAAAAAGGCTGAGTAAAATGGGTTCTAACGCATTTGATTTAGTAAAAAATCTTTCTTGGGAAAAGATAGCTCAAGATACTGAACAGTTCTATATTACTCTAATTCGATAACTTTTTATTGAAACCCTATTATTATAACGTGGTTTTATTATCAATGTGGTTTTTATGAAAATGTTATATATTTCTTTCCCAGACCTGAATGGTTCCACTGGTGCCTGTACGCATGTGAGGGAAATATTGAGAAATTTATCCATAAACAACTCTGTAACTGTTGTTTCTCCTACTAAGAATCCTCCAAAGTTTGGAGGGAATATAACTTTTAAAAGATGCCGATATCTTGATATTGAATTTTTAAGGGCGTTTACTTTTTCTATAAATGCTTTTTTTATTTGTTTTTTTTATTTAATTAAAAATAAATGTGACGTTATTTATGAAAGAGATCATGCTTTTGGGACAGGTTGTAATCTCACTTTATTTTTTAATATTCCTGTAATTATGGAGGTAAACGGGATTTCTAATGAAACAGGCCGCTTTCCAGGGCCGATCGCTAAAATCATAAATTCAGTTTTACATAATAGATACTCAATTGCAACACATATTGTAACAGTTACACCTAAATTAAAAGAATTTCTACAATTGAGGTACAATTTACCGTCTGATAAAATTTCTGTGGTTGAAAACGGTGCTAATATTGACCTTTTTAAGCCGATGAATAAAGAAAATGCATTAAAAAAATTAAATTTAGATTCTGAATTTAAACACGTTTGCTTTGTTGGACATTTAGCTCCCTGGCAGGGAGTTGAGTATTTAATAAAATCGAGTTCATTTATATTGAGTAAATGTCCCAATACAAAATTTATAATTGTTGGAGACGGTCCAAAGCTCGATGAATTAAAAAAACTTGTAAATACTTTGAATGTTTCCAGCAATTACCTGTTTACAGGATATGTAGATTACGAAACAGTTCCAGTTTATATAAATGCCAGTGATATTTGTGTTGCACCTTTCGTTATTGAGAGAAATGACAGAATAGGTTTATCTGCGTTAAAAATATATGAATATCTTGCGTGTGGTAAACCTGTCGTTGCAAGTAAAATAAAAGGTATAGAAGAGTTACTTTCTGCTTCAAATGGAGGTATTTCTGTAACTCCCGAGGATGTATGTGATTTGGGTAAAGCTATTGTAAGATTATTACAGGATGACCTCTTATGTGAAAAAATGGGAACCGAAGGCTATAAATTCATTAGAGATCATCATAGTTGGAAAATTGCTGCGTCAAATGTTGAACGTATTTCTTGTAAAGTAATTAACAGTTCCAATAAAAGTTGCAGCACGTAACTTTTATTATCGAAAAAGGATTTGATTTATATGAGCGATGAATCCTACATTGAACGTTTTTTTAGGGTATACCCTCTTTTTCTTCTTCTAATCGTTCTTGGATCTCTCTCTCTTATTTTCGTAATGAAGCTGGAGTCTTATTATTCTTATGCAATTATTTTGTCAACTGTAATATTAATCTCTGTTCTGTTTATTTTGTTTGCGAAAAATCTGTCGTTTGAATTAAGCGACATTTATGTTTTCTCATTGAATAAAAGCCATCTACTTAAGTTATATCTCATTATTTTCATCTGGTCTATTATATATTTAGTTTTTACTAACGATAGATCCGAAATTTACATTTTTTTACTTCTATTGTTATATCTTATTATATTTCTTCAAATCTTTACTGGCAGAACATCCAGCTCAGTAATACTTACCGAAATAGCTGCATCAATGCTTAATTTCATATATGGTGTTACTTTTGTATACCCTCTCTATTTTGGTACTACTGATATACTGCCCCACATTAATATTGCCAGAATTATTGCTGAAACGGGAAGAACACTTCCCGAATCTATGTTCCTTTACAGTAAATTTCCTCTATATCACATTTTAGTTGCCATAAGTGCTCATATTACTAATCTGGATATAGCTGATTCTCTTTTTTTAATTACTGCCCCTGTTTTTGTCGTTTCATTGTTGTTTATATACTTACTATTTTATCTGGTTTCAAACAATAAACAAATAAGCCTTTTAAGTTGTTTAGTTTATTCCTGGAGTTCTGTGATTCTTTTTCATGGAACCTATATGGTCACAAGAGTATTAGCATTCGTATATTTTGTGATTCTATTTTACCTGAATTACAGGCTTAATGCCAGTAATTCCAGTCACGCTGGCATCAACATATACTTCAAATTTTTTGCAATTTTATTCGTACTTTCAATTGTATTAGCCCACCAGGTATCAGCTGCACAAATCTCTGTTCTCCTTATTCTGTTCCTGATAAGCGAGTATTTGAGTCATGACGACGGGTATATGTCATCTACATCAGTTTTATTTTTCAATGTTTTTTTTATTAGTTACTGGATTTATGTAGCTTATGACTTTACATCAGAAGTAATAGGTCCGCGTTTAAGAAGTCTAATAACAAATGAACTTGTTATACAATATAATGCAAACTCTTTATTTCAAAATGACAGCTTACTTAATCTCGTAATTTCAAATTCGGATATTTATATTTCTTTCATTTTTGCATTAATCGGAGTTAAATATCTTGTATTGTATCAAAGAAGTAAATCCAGAGCCGCTTTTGGCATTTTCTCTCTGGCATGCTTCATGTTTTATTTCCCTACTCCTCTAAAGTTGTTCTGGAACACTATGGATTTGTTGCAGTTCGACAGATTTACTTTACTTGTAGTTCCATTTATCTCTCTAGCTGTAGGTGTAGGAATTTATATCGTCATCAAATCTCTCTTTACCAGTAAGCTAAAAACATTGTGTTATCTGGGTATTTTTTTGATTCCTTTACTTTTCAGTTTCTTTTCAATTACTAACAGCAATACAAATTCCAATTTTATGTACGATGATGGCCCAAGAAGCTACTTTACTCAACAAGAGATTTATGGATTTAATTATTTAGGCACACATGCCTCTTCCGGATCTTATGTTTTCTCTGATCATTTCTCTCAAAGATATATTCGATCATTTACGTCTAATAATTATTCATATGTCAATCATTTGAACTCTTCTGAAATTGACGACTCTTATTATAATCGTAATTATTTTTATACCAGGGATGAAGCTTTTGAAGAGGATGGTCTGCCTTTCGGAGTCCCGAATACAAAACAAATTTACAGTTCCAGTCCATCCGATTTTCAGAATAATTCTCTGAATTATAGCATGTATACAAAAAACAAGATCTATTCGAATTCGTATGCTAATTTATACCTGAGCGGCAACTATTCTAACGACTTAACTCCGCCTATTGACATTGATTCTAACGAAACAGAAACATATGATGATGAGATTTTTTAATTGAGCTCATCCCAACGTAATTTTAACCTTAATCATCAAAATTTCTTCAATTTTGGAAAAAATCATAAACTTTCATGATTCATATTAACAGTATCCCCTATCTTAAATCTCCGGTTATGGATGAAAGTGGAAGGAACTCCAGGAAGGTTAGCTTCTCTGAAAAACCCCTTGACCCCATTCTCCATATTTTTTGTCTGTTCTCCTGAGGCTTACGATTTTTCCGCAGATTTGAATTCACTGATTATTTCTTTCATCTGCCTGTCCGATTTCAGTATATACAGATAATAGATGCAGATAATCAAGCATGAGACTACAACAAGAACAGCCTGATTTATTTCTGCAACCTTAAGAGCTGCCAGGAATGCTCCTGCAGGGATAAAGAGTACAAGGTTTGAGAATACTATTTTCAGGGCTTTTGAGGTTTTTACTCCTGAGTAGGACAGCATTTTCAGGCACAGGTACCCATACACTACAATGCCTGACGCGGAGAAAAGAATAAGGGCTATACGGGCGCTTCCGAGAATTCCGCCAATTGCAAGGGACAAAAAGCGGGTTGTAAGGTTAAAAAAGTTATAGCTGAACCCGAAATGATGCTCTTCTACAACCAGATATATTGTGCTTAAAGGAGAAGAAATAAACCATATAAATGCCCAGAGGCTCAGGATCTGAGCATACACTCCTGCTTCTGTCCAGGCTTTCCCGAAAATTACTGTAAAGACATCTCCGCCTACAATTGTGAGAATAAGTATCGGGAACATGCCTATAATTACAAGAAGTCTAAAAACATTTTCTACAAGAACACTGAGGGTGCCCTCAGACACTGCTCTTGACGCCCTCTGGTAAAATACCTGTGAGATTGAACTGCCAATTAAACTCATAGGCATCTGAAGAAGGCGGAACCCTAATGAATAAAAACCAACTACTGCGGGAGTAAAAAAAGCTGAAAGTAGAAAAGCTGGGAGTTGCCAGGAAACTGAGTTCATAAGGGCAGACCAGCTGTCTATTAGTGGAAGGTTACGGTACCTTACAGCGCCTTCATATATCTTTCTCCATCTAAGGTTCTTTGTTATCTGGTTTTTATCATCTCTCCATATCTGCCCTCCTAGTACCAATGTTGCTGCCGACGGTCCTGCAAGACTGCCTCCGATTAAACCAGCTGGAGTTGGGGGATTTCCTGTAATTCCGAGAACAATCTGTGTTGTAGTGGTAGAAACCGAACTGGAAATCCTTGAAAAGGAAAGTCTTTTGAAGAGTTTTGTTCTTGAGTTCCATTGATTGAGTGCTAGAAAAACCCCGTTTACAAACACGGATATTGATATAAGCCATAAGTATTCCTCTATCTGCGGAGAATTTAGAAGATCAACTATAGGGGTTTTAAAGTACCAGAAAAAAGGTAAGGTTAAAACGGTTACAGCCAGAACTGCAAGAATGCTAAGGCCTAAAAGGTTTACTGCCTCTTCATCTGATTCAGGAAGCATTATAGAAAATTCATACCTCAGGCATGCAATAACGGCTATTATGCTGGTGATGGAGAGATAAAGAGCCCATACTCCAAAGTCTTCAGGCCCGTAGAGGCGGGTCAGAACAGGCGCCACAAGAATTGTAAGGATCTGAGCAAAAGTCGTTCCGCCTACGAGTGTCAGCACATCTGATGCAAAACTTGTTTTCTTTACATTTTGAGATGGCTTTTCTACCGGTTCTTCTGTCTTTTTATCCATCGCCAGCGCCCTATAAAAAGAAGTTGTTTTCCAGGCCAGTGTTCAGGAAATTTAGTTCTGAGCCCTTATAATTAAGAAAAGGGACTAAGGATGAGGTATTGCCAATGTACTAATGCCCAGTAGTTAAATTTCCATGGCACCAGGTAGCTGAAAGCTTTTAAATTCCTGGAGTGAATATTTTAAGTTCCGGAAGGTCTATTTTCCAAAGAATCTTAATTCTTCAAATCTCAGTGCCCTATATTATCCTCTGTTTTCCCCTGTCCCTTTTTTCTCTTCTTAATTCTCTATAAACAAATTCTTCCTTATATACTCATCCTACGATACAGATCACTTTTCCCTTTAGTGACAGCCTGTATCAAGAAAACCCCATTAAGAAAGAATTTTGGAGACAGAGGTTGGCTTTAAAAATTCTGCCTTCTTTATCCTCAAATTTTCATAGAACTGCTAAAATAATATCATTTAATCTGTTGTATCAGATATCCTCTGTTCTCATTTCTCAGAGAATTATAATTATGCTTCAAAATATAAAATAATTTTGATTCTTCAACAGAAAGCCGCTGTTAACTTTCTAACAATTTTATCTCATATAACATCAACCAGATTAATCCGATTAAGAACGCCGTCTTATCTGCAAAAAAGAATTCTTTCTGAACTGCCGATTGATGTTATTTTTTTATTTAGTAACTATGATTCTTTAATAGTATAACACTATATTTAGATTCCCGGCTCAACCTGGCTGGTCCACCAGTTGTAGATCTCCTCTCCGCTGGTAATCCAGGCATTTTTTCCGGCACAGTACTCAAGGACTTTTTCGTAATACTTAAGATTCTCCCCTTCAATGCTTGTATTATTATGCCAGAGAATAGTAACCACGCCGTTATATTTCTCAACGGTGTTGATCAGGTGCTTTGCACATTCCCATGCTTTCTTGACATTGAGGCGCATGTAATCTTTGAAAAGCGAACGGTCCATGATCTCCAGTGGGATTTCCATTATATCGATCTGGCGTCCTTCGTTTAAATTAAAAGGCCTGAAAGGGTGGCACATCCCGTTTCGAAAGCCGGCACAGTCTGAATATCCTAGTGTGGTATCGTATTTGAAGCCTGCTTTGCTCAATAATTCCCAGGTATCCGGTACTCTGAACCTCAAATAGTGATTTCTATACCCGATGACTTTTTTACCTAAAACTTCTTCAAGCCGCTTCTTTTTTTCCTGAATATCTTCAAGGTTGTTGTAGGACTCGTGCCCTCCGTGAAGGCCTACTTCCCATCCGCTGTCGGATATAAAGCCAAGTTCGGACTCCAGATCCTTAATATTATAATTGAAGTCTTTCTCTTCAGAGGTCAGGGCAAGAAAATAGAAACTGGATTTAGCATCATACTTTGATTCCAGCTCCATTATTTTCCTGAAGTTCCAGCATGGATTCCATTTTCTGTTAACTCTGGAGAAAGGAGTTTTCATTGCTTCGGTCAGTTTTCCTTTTGCAAGGGCTTTGATAGAATCTACAATCGGATAAGACGGATAGACTGCGTCGATATCATGTGTGAGGCAGACAGCAAATTTTTTTCCATCCGGATACTGCGGCTTCAGCCCGTTTTCTACCAGAAATTCTGAAACTCTTGGCTCAAAGACATTCCTGTGACTGCTCAGATAATAAGGGAATCTCTCATACGCGTCGCGGAAAGTTACGCTGTACTCCTCCTTTCTGGTAAAGAGATCCCAGAGTTCTTCGTTTTCCTTCAGTTTGTCAAACATAATTTCTACCCTACTCCCATATAAATGACAAATTACTGTTTAAAAAGGGGAAATTTCCCCTTCATTTTATTTTATGTGAGTTTTTATCTCCCCTCCCAACTCCCTTGTAAATGAACCCTTTTCCAATAAATTCATCCGGCTCGATGACATTTCTTCCGTCAACAATAACCGGATTTGCTTTTGCAGTTACTTTCTTTACCCAATCAGCTTTCAAGCCGGAGTATGCACTGTGCCCTGCAAGCACCACTACAGCGTCTGCGCCTTTCACAACCTCTTCCAGGTTGTCTGAAATCTTGACGCCTGGATAGTTGACAACATAAGGGTCATGTACCATAACATTTGCTCCGGCTTTCAGGCAGAGGTCCCTGTATGGTTCTGAGGGAGTGTTTCTGGCATCGTCAGAGTCTTTAATAAATGCCCAGCCGAGCACTGCAACCTTTGATCCTTTCATCTTCTTCCCAATCCGCTCAAGGGCTGCAACAGTCAGGTTATACATGTGTGTGGGCATGAAATCATTAACTTTTCTTGCAAGCACATATATTGAATCTGCACCTTCAGGGTAGTCCAGTTCTCCCTTTCCAATCTTAACTCCCCTTTCCAGGTGGTATGTGTCTTTGGTCAGGCAGTGGCCTCCTACCCCTGCCCCGGGCCAGAGGATAGCTCTTGTAATTCCCTCGCCTTTTAAGCTGTCAACTCCTGTCCTGACATCATAGACATTTATACCCATAGCTTCACAGTAAAGGGCAAGCTGGTTGATTGCTGCAATCTGAAGGTCGCGGAATGTGTTTTCTGCAGTTTTTGTAACCTCGGCTGCAGTTGCACTCATTGGAATAACTTTTCCTGCCGTGAGCACGGGAGAGTACAGCTCAACAGCCCTCTTTGTGCTTGCATCATTGATGCCGCCCACGATTCTGTCGTGTTCTCTTATGTTCTTCAGAAGCCTGCCTACCATCACCCTTTCAGGAGCATGTGCAAGGGCAAAATCTTCACCCGCTTTTAACCCGGACTCTTCCTCAAGGATCTGTTTTGCCATTCCTTCAGTTGTTCCGGGAGTAATCGTGGATTCAAGGACTACAAGCATACCCGGCCTCAGGTATTTTCCTGCGTTTCTGATTCCATCTATAAGAGCGCTAAAATCGGGTTCCAGGTCTTTGGGGTTTGCAAAAGGAGTCTGAATTGCAAGTGTGACTGCATCAAGCTCGGAGATTCTTGAGAAATCAGGAGTGCACTCAAACTTGCCAGCTTTTACGACCTTCCCAATAAGCTCTTCAAGGCCCGGTTCTTCTCCTTTGAGCGGGCTTTCTCCTCTGTTGAGCATATCTATCTTATAGCCTGAGCTTTTTGAGTTTCGCTGGAAGCCGAGGACTTTATCAAAACATGGAGCATCTGCAAAAAGAACCGCAGCAGGGATTCCTACGTATCCCATGCCAAGCACACCTATCTTTTTTATAGGCCCGCGTTCCTTTAGAAGGTTTTCTAATTTGCTCATAATTATCACTTTCCGGTATTGTTTTTTAAAATATTCTTCTATTTTTCCCTGAGGCTTTCGGATTTCTATTTCCTTTACCATTTATCTTTTATGCGGTTTACTGTCCGACTTCAATCAGCCTTTCTTCTTCGTAAGACCTGATTGCTGCCATTGCTACTTCAAGTGCATGTTTTCCGTCTTCGCCACTGGGGTTAGGTTCTCTACCTGTTTGAATACAGTCTATGAAATAAGTGAGTTCGTTTTTCAGGGGCTCACTTGGCTCGACTTTGGCTTTTCTTATCCAGCCATTGTCATGCAGTTCTACTGTCTGATCGATGTAGTCCAGATAGGCTACTCCCTTAACTCCTATTGCGGTTAGCTGTCTTACTTTATGAGGAGTCAGCCAGTTTGTTTCTACAACGCCTGCGAAGTTATGGTCCATACGCAGGATAATTGAAGCGTGGTCCTCGAAAGAGTGAATATCTGCGCCTGCAATTGCGTAAACCCCCTTTATTTTCTTGCCATAAAGATATGAGATGACATCTATATCGTGGACACCTATATCCAGAATTACGCCAACGTCTCTTATCCTCGGGTTATAAGGACCTACTCTCCTTGTGGAAATAGACACTATTTTGCCCAGAATTCCTGAGTTTATGATCTCTTTGAGCCTTATGACTGCAGGGTTGAAGCGTTCGATATGGCCTACCATAAGCACTTTTCCTGCCTTTTTTGCAGCTTGGATCATTAGCTCCGCATTTTCAACTGTGTCGGCAATTGGTTTTTCGACAAGGACATGAATGCCTGCTTCCAAGGCATCAAGGACTACCTGTTTATGCAGTTTTGTTGGCACAACAACACTTACTGCATCAAGGCCTTCAGCAAACATTTTTTTGTAATCTGTAAAGGCTTTCGTTTTAAACTGGGCAGCCATGGCTTCGACTCTTTTCTGGTCTACATCCGATATCCCGGCAAGTTTCACGCCCTCCATCTCGCTGTAGATACGAACGTGATTCTGACCCATGGCACCTGTGCCTATTACTCCTACTCTTATCAAGATTTCACTTCCTGTTTATGAACGCGGTTACGGCATGGAAATCGATCAAGCGTTTGCATAAAATTCTTTTACTTCCTTAATTATTTTCTGCACGTCGTCTCTGGATAAGGCGGGATGTACAGGAAGAGAGAGAACTTCTTCCACTGCTTTCTCCGAGACAGGCAGGGAATCTTTGTATCCAAGTTCAATGTAATAGGGCTGTTTATGGATGGGTATTGGGTAATGAACTCCTGTGCCTATTCCTTTTTCCTTCAGGAAATCTGCGAGCTTGTCTCTCTTTTTGGCCCTTATTGTATATTGATGGAAAACATGAGTGTAGCCGGGTTTTGTTACTGGAGGTACAATCCCTGAAACACCTTTAAGTCCGGATGAGAGCATGTCTGCATTTTTCTGCCTTGCAGCATTAAATCCATCAAGTTTTGCAAGCTGGGCAAGTCCGATTGCGGCTGCAATGTCAGTCATGCGCAGGTTAAAGCCCAGCATTTCGTGCAGGTAGCGAACTTTAGATCCATGAGCTCTGATCATTTTTGATTTTTCTGCAATCTCCCTGTCGCTGGTTGTAATTATTCCGCCTTCGCTTGTTGTCATGTTTTTGGTCGGATAGAAGCTGAATGCTCCTGTTCCGAAACTGCCTACTTTCTTTCCAAGACACTCTGCCCCATGTGCCTGACAGGCATCTTCTACCACAACAAGTTTGTGGTCTTCAGCGATTTCCATTATTGCTTTCATGTCTGCAGACTGCCCATAAAGGTGGACAGGAATAATGGCTTTTGTTTTTGGTGTGATCTTTTCCTTAATCTTTTCCGGGTCTATATTATATGTATCCGGTTTTATGTCTGCAAAAACAGGTTTTGCTCCGGTGTAAAGAACGCTGTTTGCAGTGGCAATAAATGTGAAAGGACTTGTAATTACTTCAGCTTCTTTTCCAATGTTGTGGGCAAGAAGTGCAATGTGCAGGGCAGCAGTACCGGAGTTTACAGCAACTGCATGTTCGCAGCCTGTGTACTCGGAAAAAGCAAGCTCAAATTCTTCTACTTTTGGCCCCTGTGCAATCATGCCTGAGCCCAGGACCTTCGTTACGGCATCAATCTCTTCCTTGCCCAGCAGGGGCTTGGCGATTGGGATCATTTTAGAACCTCTATTTATTTAATAATGCTTTATTTTACTTTGATTTGATTTGATTTTTCGATAGGCTTATATCCTGTTCAATTCTTTGAGATCTTCTGGAAGCTCCTGTATTTTGGCAGGCACTCCGAGCGCCAGCTTCCATGGGGGAACGTCTTTTGTTACAAGGGCTCCTCCGGCAACCATTGCTCCTTCTCCTATCTCCACTCCGGGAAGTAGCGTTGCGTTAGCGCCTATAGATGCTCCTTTTCTTAAAACAGGGCCTTTAAGTTCGTACTTTTTACGGATGGGGTATTTATCGTTGGCAAGAACAGCACATGGTCCAATAAATACATTGTCTTCAATAACCACATTCATTGGAATATACACATTTCCTTGAATGCTGACATTGTTTCCTATCTTTACGTTTCCGTCTACGATAACGTTCGTTCCGATAAGTACATTGTCTCCTATTTGTGTGTTTTCCCTGATCATTACATTATGTCCGGTTTTGAAGTTTCTTCCAGTCTTTACACTGGAAAAAATCGTGGAACCTGCTCTTATTATTGAGTTTGGACCTATAGTGCAGCCCGGAAAATCGAAGTCCTCTATCTCTATATTTTTTTTGAGAATTTCCATGAGAACTTTGTGTTCTGGATATCCCAGTATCACTTTCTCCAGAACCACTGTATCTTTTCCGATCACAGAGTTACCGTAAATCTTCGAAGAATCATGGATTTTGAATTGTTTTGAATTCATATCTTTCCCCTATTTATATATTTTAATCCATTTGGTAAATTCTAAATGGGTCAAAACATTATTAATATTTTTAATATATTTAGATGGTATGTATTAAATTTTCTGTTCCCGATTATCTGTACTTGTTGTTCCAGATTATCCGGAACAATCGTTATTTCCCTGTATCCCTGTGCTCACTCCCTTCGATTTCGTAACTATGTGAATTTTTTAGTTTTGAATACACTTTATAATTATTTAACTGATTTGGTTTATCTACCTATCTACAGCTTTTTTGCTTTTTTTGGTGAAGTAATTCTATTTGTCGAATTTTTTTAGTACATAATCTTTTAGAAGTTTATTTACAACCTTGTTTAATTATTTTATTATAGATCTTTTCTCTATATTGATAGTTAGATATTTTTAATACTGATCTCTAATACTAAACATCTTCAATGTTAATTTTATATGACTGTACTTCAATTTAAAAATTATCTAACTCTTGCCCTAATTTTTTAAGATCTTCCCTTGTCAGATGTTAATTATTATATTATCATTGAAGATTTTACATGTATTCATCGGTGTAAAGGATATTATCTGTTTTTACAATGAAAAATAGTATTCTATGTCCCCATGTTCAGAGCTATCTTAAAACTATAAAACTGATTTACTCTGTATTTGATATATCTATAAATGCATTTTTTTATTCTGCTCTATTTAGTGGGAATTTTTTAAAATCAATATCTTCAGCCTTCTTCTTTGTCCTCTCTTTACTGTTATGGTTTGGAGGTCAAGAAACTAAAAAGGAGGAGGTTTTTTATATTTGATTGCATATTTGTTTCTCTTATACGTCAATCATACGTCAATCAACTAGAGGAGTTTTAACTACGCTTAGTTTAATTTCATCAACTTCTGCTTCTTCGGCTGAGCTAACAATGACGACCACACCAGGAGTCCCTGAAGGGGCATCAGTGGCTGTAGTGGTTTTGCTTTTACTGTTACTTCTCAGAGATTTCCTGCCTCTGTCAAAACACTGGGAAGACTCTGTGAAAACTTCTTTGAATATGGGAATCATTCCACTTTTATTTTCTTTCGGTGCAATTATTCTTTACAAGCTTGTAGCTCTCTTCTAATATTTGTGGCCCGTTGAGCATATACGCATCGAGAACGAAAATTTCTCCCTATTCTTTTCAATAAGATCTGATGAAAATTCATGTCCTCTTTTAAGTTTTAAAAACAGGACTTTGCACTTAAGGAGCTAAATCAATTACAATAGCGTTGTTTTTTACTTCATGTTTTTACTTTTGAGGGGTAATGTTGTGATTTCTCAGTTCAACCACATAAGTCCTAAAAAATAAGTTTTCCTGCTTCTTGGCATGAAAGTGCTCTCAAGTACTTTCATTCTTTGGGCATGTTACTCAAAGAATATCATGCTCGTTTTTTGTGCCTGCTCCTTTTTTATCCGGTCTCTTCTTTCCTCTGATTCTATTCTCTTACTTTTTCTTCAGGCAACATTTTACGGCAGGATACGCAAACATATTTGGAGAAACGAACCAGAGAAATGTACATCTTCAAAAAATAAATTTAAAGTAAATGGGGAATTACCCCAAAGAGAAAGACGTTTATGAAGCCGTTGATCATTGCGACCAGAGGGAGGCTTCGGGTTCTATAGAACATATATCCTATAATAAAACCTACAAGGAATGTGTAGAAAATTTCAATTATGTTTCCGTACCCTGAATGCATTAGTCCGAACAGGGCACTTGTCACAATTATGCCTCCTCGACTTCCTAGAAACACTTCAAGTCTATTCTGCAGAATAGATCTGAAGATGATTTCTTCAACAAGGCCCACTAAAAAGACCATAACAAGGGTAAGTATTAGAAGGGGGATTATTGAAAGATCAGGGATCAGGTAGTTTGTCTCTATTATAAGGTATTCCCCTAATCCGAGAAGGAGGCCAATAATTATCGAGAGTGGAATATAGATCCATATTCTTTTGAAGGTTATCCCAAGTTGCTCCCGGGTAAATCCCTGGCTGGTGAGTGCAATGGTTACTGGAATTGTGAGGAGTCCGTAGATAAAGACAAATAAGTAAAGGGTTATCTCATAAAATGCTGGCATTGAGATGTTTACAAGTCGCAGGACGGGAAGCAGAATAAGAGCCTGGTAGGTTTTCTGAATTTCCACGTTCTTTATATATAACATGGAAAGAGATAGCCCAAAAAGCAGGGCTGCATGTACTTCCATTGCTTCTACAACATTTCCGGAGTAGATCATAAATTCTGCAATAGCGATGACTAAAACCGGAACAATAAGATAAAGCCCTTTGTTTCTTAATTCAGGCTCTGGTGTTGCCCTGTTGTCAGACACATACATTTCCCGATATTCGGATTTTCTCATTTCCTGATTTTCATGTATCTCCATTTTCAGGCCTCCTCGGTAACGTTTATCCACAGGAGAAGGTCCTCATAAGGCGTTTTCTTGTCAGTATCATTGAAAAGCAGGAACTGAAGCTCCAAATTTTTTCCTTTAATTGAGGGGGTTATCTCAAGTGGTTCTTCAAGGGTCGTATTGTCGTCAAGCTGTATATGCCTCAGTTTCTCAGGCAGAGCCAGGGATTTATTTTCGAGCCTGACATCCATCGTATAATTTACTGTTCTGTGCTCATGGTTTGCGACCCCTATAATAACTGTTCCGCTTTCTCCCTGTATATACTCCGTAGTATAATTTTCAGCTTTTCCCTCGGGCCCGAGAATATAGAATTCTGTAAAAGGATCCTGTTCATGGGGAACTATGGCCAAATAAGCAACAGTTCCGACCAGAACCAGAATGGAAATTGCCAGAAAAACCCTGAGTGTTTTTTCCGTTGAAGATTCTGGTTTTCCCAGAACTTCAATCAAGAGCGAACGGGCAGAATCTTTGAAAGAGACTTCAAAGGCTTTGTCTTCTGGAAGTTGCCTCCTGCGGACATATGCTGCTGCACATGCCAGGATGATGAACACAGAGAGGCTTGCGAGAAGAGGTATTTCTCTGATCCCGAAAGATGTATTATTAAGTACAAGTCCTATGATAGGTACGATTGCAACACTTATTCCTACAGAAAGTGCCGCCCTCTCGATTCCTTCAAGTCCGCTTTTTGCTGGAAATAGTAAGGCCACAAGGGCATACCCTGGTAGAAATAGCATCAGTGGCAGGCCAAGGACTGTGCGAATAAAACTCTCACTGAGTACAGGAATAAATACGAAGATATCCGTAAGAATTACAAGACCTGCCACAAACAGCAGATCAGATGGAAACTTCTGGTTTCCGGCCATATGACTCCTCATAAAACGGTTTTAATGTTTTCTGGTTTCCCAGGTTTATTCTTTTGTGTATTCAGGCTAATTCTGCCGATTTCATTATCAATCTTCAGGATTTTCAGATAATCTTTTTGGACGTTTTCCCGGCTGGTCTGCTATAATATTCTGTTGTAAATAGTTGAAAACCGGAAAGATGATCAATTGCCCTTGCTTCAGTTCAGGAGCTTATTTTTAGTGTAGTAAAGCTTCCGTTTGTGAATAATCCATATTATTTCAATAATGATTTTAATTTGAGTAGATCAAATTCTCTTTTCGTATAAAATATCTTTCCCTTTTCCTGTCTATTATTATATAAATATATTTATTCTCCCGCCATTTCTGAGATGTTTTACAGTTTGGATTTAATTCGATGATTCTTCTGGAATGATTTTTTTCTCCTAAATACATTTATTTGGCATGAAAGTGCTCTCAAGTACTTTCATTCTTTGGGCATGTTACTCGAAGAATGTCATACTCGTTTTTTTATTATGTGTCCTATATCAAGGAAAACGCCGTTAACTCTACTTCTGTGTAAATTTTAATAGTTTTTCTGGTTATATGTATATTTTTTCATTGGAATTCCTAAGGCTCTTTTTGATTAATAGGCTTCTAATATGAGTCAAATTCTTTTTTGTTATTGAAATTACTACTCAATTATTTTTTGTGTCTAAATGCTTATATATCTCATATATTAAAACAAATACACGTCCTATTTCGAACTATGACTTGCTTGCAGAAGACCTTTCCTTTCCCTAAAAAAGCGTAAATATCCCCCAATTATTCTTCTGCATTCGTAGTTGCAGGTGATCCACAGAAACCCTTTAAAATAAGTGGAGCGATGACTCTGAAAAATGTGCTTACTGTATTCGAAATTTTCTTTGAGTTTTCTATAGATACACAGTCTATTGAAAATGTTAAATTCTTTTATACAAGAGGTAGTTGATTATACATGACCATTACTATTGCAGCCATGCCTGCGTATAATGAAGCCCATTCGATTGCTGATGTTATCAAGGGCTGCAAAAAATACGTGGACAGGGTGGTGGTTGTGGATGATGGAAGTACTGATAATACTGTCGAAATCGCTGAGTCTCTTGGCGCTTATGTAGTCCGCCACGAGGTCAATCGAGGCTACGGGGTAGCCCTGAGAAACTGTTTTGAAACTGCCCGCAGCCTTGGTGCAGGCGCTATGGTTATAATCGATTCCGACGGTCAGCACGATCCTTCTGAAATCCCCAAACTTCTTGAGCCTTTAAAGCAGGGTTTTGACCTTGTTATTGGCTCACGGTTCGTCAACGGTAACGGAAAAAATGTTCCTATTTATCGTAAATTTGGAATGAAAGTTCTTGATATTGCAACTTACATAGCAGGCGGTCTCAATGTCACTGATTCTCAGAGTGGTTTTCGTGCTTATGGTAGAAAAGCGATTGAAAACATCAATCTGAACGGCACTGATATGTCTGCAGGCTCTGAGATTCTTATTCAGGCAAGAGATCACAAACTTAAATTTACTGAAGTAGAGATCCACTGCAGGTATGACCTTGAAGACTGCTCAAGTGAGCATCCTTTTATTCATGGTCCTCGTGTTCTATTTCAGCTTTTAAAAGACATGGAGTACAGACGTCCCTTATATTATTTTGCTGTCCCTGGTTTGATTATGGCATCTACAGGATTCCTTATGGGCCTTAAGTTTCTTCAGGATTATATTCTTGGAGGATCCCTGCGTTTTGGCCCCACACTCCTTATGGTGATGTTGACAATCATAGGAGCCTTCATGGTATTTACAGGAATTATACTGCATGCCATCTCAAGAATGATATTCTTAAATGAACAGGTTCGAAGACAATAACGGTTAAAAGTGATTACTTTATGGAATATCCTTTCATTTCGATTGTAGTAGGTATTCGCAACGAAGAGAGATATATTGAGGAATGTATTGAATCACTACTTCGTCTGGATTACCCTCAGAATTCTTATGAGATAATTATTGTCGATGGAATGTCCACTGACAAAACCCGTGAACTCGTAGAGAAATATCCGGTCAGGTTAATTCTTAACGAGAGAAAAAATGTTGCAGCAGCAAGAAACCTCGGTGTAGATAACTCTCGGGGGGATTTTGTTGCATTTACAGACGGTGACTGCAAAGCTGATCCTCTGTGGTTAAAAACCCTTGTTAATGAAATGAAAAATGCTCCTGAAGATGTAGCATGCGTTGGTGGGCCTAACTTAATATTTGATACTGATCCTATTTTTGGCAGGGTGGTAGGGTACGCTCAGGAAACATTCCTGGGGTCTGGAGGTTCTGCCCAGTCCACAAACTCAACAAAGAAACATTATGTCAGCTCTCTTCCTAACTGCAATGCGATGTACAGAAAAAATATAATCAAAGAAGCCGGGTATTTTGACGAGAGGTTTGTTGTGGGTCAGGACGGAGACCTGAATTATAGGATAAACAAAAACGGTTACAAATTTTTGTATATTCCGGAAGCAAAAGTACTGCACCATAGAAGAGGAACTCTCAAGTCATTTTCTGTAAGAATGTTTAAGTATGGCATGTGGATGGCTGAGCTTTTCAAAAAGCACGGTGAATTTGTTCGCTGGTATGCATTTTTACCCTCAATTGCTATCCTTTTCGCCGTCCTCTCGCTTATTATTTATCCTGTATCTACAGCACCGATAATGGTTCTGCTTTTAATGGGAATTTTATATTTTATTCTGATCTTTGTTACCTCAATTCAGGTGATATATAAAATGAAATCAAAATATGGCCTTTTTGCCCTATTTGTAATTCCTGTGCAGCATATTACTTATGGGCTGGGTTTTCTGTACAGCTTTGCAAACTCTCTTTTAGTTTCGAAAGCTAATTCTCTTTCGGACAGTTAATATTTAAGAAATTATCGATTACTGTAAGCGCAGATTTCTTCAAATATAATAAATGATTGGACGTATTGAGTTAACTGGAATAAATTGGAGCAAAAAATTCTTAACCAATATAGACCTCACAGTAAATCCTGTTGGTTTAGAATAAAAAATCTGAACTTTTTACTTCAGATCAGACCCTGAATCTTTGTTCAGATCCAATTCTTAATCATTTATTTCAAACTCAATATGTTATGATTGCTTAAGTTATGGAGATATTATGTTAGGATTGAGCGAAGAGACGGGACTCAAGTACATGAATAATAACCGTTTAATGAAGTTAATTTCATCCCTGTTCCCGCTAGCAATAATTATTGCAGTTATATTTACTTTTGTATGGATGTATGCAGCTGGAAAACCAGACTATGTAGTTCGTGGATTATTTACAGGAATTCCTGCGGTACTTGCCTGCCTTTTCGTATTGTACATTTACAGAAAAGATGTAAGTCTGCATGATATGGACAGTTTTCCATTCATAAACATAAAGTCTCTTTCATACATATTTAGCATATTTTATATTGGTTCAATAGCTGTGCTTTTGCTGTCTCTGGGGGAAAGGCCATGGTATTATTTTTTACTCATTCTGGTGGCTTACATTTCTGTCTTCCTGCAAATTTTCTCCAAAGAGGTAAAGCCGTCCCTTGTACTTCTTGAAGCCTTTTTACTTATGGTAAACCTTACTTACAGTGTTACCTTAAATTATGACTTCTACTTCGGAACTACTGATATTCTTCCTCACATATTTCTTTCGGAGTTTACCGCAGCAACAGGGCAGACAATTCCCACTTCGTTAAGTGACTATGCATTTTTTCCCCTGTACCATATACTCATTGCTGAGGCTTCAGAAATTCTTAATATTAGTGTGAAAACCTCACTATTCCTGATAACAGCGCCAATTTATGCTACAACAGTAGTTTTTATTTATTATCTCTTCAGTCAGATTACCTATAACAGACAGATATCCCTTCTCTCCTGCCTTCTCTACTCTGCAACTTCTATTGTGCTTTATTATGGTGCAAACGTTATCACACGCACAATGGCATATATAGGGTTTGTTATACTCCTATATCTGATTTACAGCGTTAATTTTAAAGAAGAAAAATTTTCTTTAAAAGCTCTTTCAGTAGTAGTTTTGTTTTTTTTGACCCTTGTACATAATGTTTCCATACTCCAGTTTGTTTTATTAATTGCTATTGTGTTCGCTTCGGAGTACATCGTAGGGGCCGGGAATTATGTAAGTAAGCCTTTCTTTTTACTTTTAAATGTCACATTTACCTCTTACTGGTTCTTTATGGCTTATCTGTTCATGCAAAGAGGCCTGACCCCCCGTTTACAGAGCCATTTCTGGGACTCTATAGTTATAACTGCAGGAGGTTCTGATGTGCTTGAGGAAGGGCTGCTCAGTCTGATAGGACTTCTGGATAAATCCGTATTCCTGTTTTTTGCTTTAATAGGAATAGGTTTTCTTCTCAAGAATTATAGAAAAAATTACGCTTCAGTTTTAGGGTTATTTGCCCTGTTAACCCTGATTTTTTATATTCCAAATCCTCTTAACACTATCTGGCAATTTAAGGTTCTCTTCAGAGTTGACCGGTTTATGCTTTTTGTCAGCCCTTTCATGGCCTTTGTAATGGGATATGGAATCTATGTATTCTGGAACTATATGGACAGGTATGGCTCTAAGAAATTTAATACAGTACTCTTTGTAGCTGTGCTGTTCTCTACTTTTGTCTTCATCTCTTCAGTTTTTAGCATCTCGGACTCCAATATGCTTGGACAGAGTGCAGAGCATGAATATTTTAACGGTCATGAACTGAGCGGGTTTGAACATGTTTACAAATATATCCCTGAGGGTTCTGCCGTTTATTCAGATTACTATACAACAAGGTATTTTTACCTCCCATCAGTTCCTGAAAAATCTTTGGGCATGGATTTCTCTATTTATGACAATTACAGAATCGATAATGTTAGTGAACTCTCAAGTTACAGAGGCTATGTGGTATTCAGGACTCGAGAGTTCCTCAGGAGTGGATTATACTTCGGCAGCGATGAAAGTGGCACTAAAGAAACATCAAATTATTTCTACAGAAGTACTCCAGAAAATAGAGATGACCTTGAGGCCAATATTACAAAAGCAAACAAGATTTACTCTAATCCGGCAATGGGTATCTTTGCTCCTGATCCGGCTTTAAAGAATCCCATAAGAATTTCTAAACTTAACACCACTCTTACAGGCATTTAAATGCCTGTATTTGATGCCTTTTAGGAGAATGGAGAAATTCTGTTATCTGAAAGATATTCCTTTAATGTACCCCGAGATTTTATGAAATCAGGTGAAACTCGGGCAAGATACAATTAAAGCGGATTAAAAAAGTATGAATGGGTTTGAAGAGCAGAAGCAGGTAGTATAAGTTATCAGATTCTCTTCAGTTATGAGAAAATTCCTGAAAGAAAGAAGATAACTGTTTCTCCTGCGGACTTATTTTGAATGATTTGAAAGGAGTTCTGAGTATATATCTACTGTTTTCTTTGCATGGGCTTCCCATGTGAGCCCTCGCTGAATTATACTTTCGCGCCCGTATTTCCCCATTTTTTCTCTTCTGCTTTCGTTTTCTAGTAATTTATTTATTTTTTCTGACAGTTGTACAGGATCTTTTGCAGGGACCAGATAGCCGGTTTCTCCTTCAATCATCAATTCCGGAATCCCTCCAACATCAGTTGACACAACCGGGACTTCACATGAAAGAGCTTCAAGAATAACATTTGGTCTCCCTTCTGAAAGGGAAGGCAGAACCAGCATATCCGCTGCTGAAATCCAGAGAGGAATATCCTCATGATTTACAGGTCCTGTAAATTTGACGAAGCTGGAGATTCCCAGTTCTTCTGCCCTTTTTTCCAGGCTTTTTCTAAGCCCATCATCCCTGCCTACCATATAGAGATCCGTGTCTGTATTCACAAAACTTTTTGCAGCTTCAATAAGATAATCCACACCCTTTATTTTCCTGAGGGCTCCTATAAACAGGACAATATTCTTTTCCTGAGGCAGGTTTAAAGTGTTTCTCGCATGTTCTTTTCCTGCCGGTTTAAATATCTCAGTATCTACTCCGTTGGGAACTACTTCCACTTTACTTTCGTCTATTCCAAGCCTGACTATATGGGTCTTGAGATCTTCACTGACAGAGAGGATTCTATCTGCAAAATTCATGGCTTCGATAATCTGCTTTGAAGTGTAGGATCCTTCATAGGCAACTTTTCTCTCTATCGTACCAAGGGCGCTAATTACCAGAGGAACTTTCCATTTCTTTGCAAGTTCCATCATCCCGTATCCATCTGGATATGAGAAGTGTGCATGAATCAGTTCCGGTTTTGGATTTATATTTCTCATGGCATATCTACAAACGAAGCGCGAATATGATATGCCAGTTATGGGATAGAAATACTTTTTAGGAATAGCATAAAGGTAACGTGGATAATGAAGATCATATTTTTTCATATGCTCAAGCCTGGGCAGTTTAGAAAAATTATGATAAGGAAATCCAGAGAAAGGAAGTACAAAAGCTTTTGGAGAAATAACTGTCACTTCTACTCCGCGGTCTGCGATTGAATCTATACTTTGCTTTATGAACGTTCCAAGCTGTGGGTAATACCTGTTAGGAAACTCCTGACATACTTCAAGTACTCTCATAATTTCTTTCCTTTTTAAATTTGGATGCCTCAAAAGCACACAAAGGAGAGAATTCCTTCTATAAATATCTCTCTATAAAATGCATAAATCTATTATTTGTGTATTAAAATCTAGAATCTGCTTTTCTTATCTATACAAATTAATGCTTGGAGTCGTGGGATAAGCTAATTAACTACTTTTGCTATTCAGGTAACGGCAATTATGTTTAAAAAAGTAAACAAAATTTTTCTGGTCTATTACAGCTCTTTCACTACAAAATCGGGTTCGAACGTACATATACTTGAACTCTTAAGTAATTTAAAGAAATATACGGACGTAGTTTTGTTTGCGCCAGGTCAGAAAGGTATAGAGCGTGTTTTTTCTGGAATAAAGTATGTACCTGTGATAGATAATAAGTATCTTGTACAGCCTTCCTATGAGTTCATGCTGTCCTTTTATCTTCTATACTCATGTATAAAAAGCAGACCTGAGATACTTTATCTCCGCCAGAACTCTTTTCCATTCTTCCCCATTGCTCTATGTAAAATTTTTAAGATCTCTTCCATAGTTGAAGTTAACGGACTGGTTATGGACGAGCTTAGCGTGAGCCCTGACTCTAAATCCTTCGCATACAGAGTTTTTTCCTATCTGGCACTCCGTTCTGAAAGGTTTAATTATCGATATTGTGATCGGATAGTTTCCGTAACCGACAGGCTAAAGGATGAACTTGTGAGGTTATATTCGGTTCCTGCAGAAAAAATTATTGTGATCAATAACGGGGCAAATACAGATATTTTCAAGCCCATGGATCAGGAGCAGGCAAGAGATAGACTCAAACTTGATAAGTCGAAAAAGTACATATGTTTTGTAGGGCACCTTGCAGCCTGGCAGGGCGTTGAGTTTCTTATTTATGCAGCTCCCTATATTCTGGAAAAATGTCCTGATGTCCGTTTCCTTGTGGTCGGAGACGGGGTTATGAAGAACAAACTGCTGGAAATTGCCTCGGAGATAGGGGTTACAGACAATTTCACTTTCACCGGAAGAATTCCCTATGAAATTGTCCCTGTATATATTAACGCTGCGGATGTTTGTGTTGCTCCTTTTATCAAGGATAGGAATTCAAAAATAGGACTTTCTGCCTTAAAAACATATGAATATCTTGCATGTGGAAAACCTATTGTAGCGAGCGATATTCCAGGTGTCAAAGACCTGATTGATCTTTCCGGAGGCGGAATCTCAGTACCCTCTGAGAAGCCAGAAGAACTTGCTAACGCTGTAGTAAAGCTTATTTCCGATCAAGAAATGCGGAATATCATGGGAGAACAGGGGCGTAAGTATGTTTATGAGAATCATAGCTGGGATGGAGTTGCAAGAAAGATTCTTGATATCTGCCATGAAATTATTTGATAATTTCTTCTGATGTCATAGGTTAGTCAGGAACTCATCTCGCGTTTATGATAATTTCTTTATTTTTTTAAGCAGTAACTCCCCTCTTGAGATACTTGCGCTGTACCTCCGTCAAGAACGGCCCTTAATTGGATGGAAGTCTTTTTTTCAATCTTCCTCCATTTTTAATAATTTTTGATAATTAATCTCTTCATACCTATTTATCTTGGCGCATATATTTTAACTGTTGATTCTATTGGTCATTAAGTTCCTAAAAAAATTTAAAAACAATGCACAAATACTTTTATAATATAACGGTCTAATTAACAATGTCGACTATAGAAATTTAATTAGTAACTTAGATACTAATTTATTTCTAATGTTTGTATGGGGGGAATTCAGTATATTGGAGGTAAATTGCCTTAATTATGGGTATATTAATTCCGTGTCCAGTATTTATTTAGCCTAATAGGATTCACTAACTTTAAGCTGAATTGTTCCAGTGATTATTTTATTGTTTGAACACTTGGTAAGTGGATACTATTTGCAGAATACTGTCTGATTTGTTAAGATCAGTCAAATTTAATTTACTCATATTTTGGCTAACTACCTACAATATTCTCAGAAATTAATCGGCAATTCGGAGTGAACTTCTACCTGATACACATAATAAAATAATATATTATGACAGCCCCAGGTGATAACAATGATAAAACAAGAATTGGGGGTCCTCCTCCTTATAGGATGCTTTATAATTGCAAGTGTTCCTACGGCTTCATGCCGGAGCCCCGCACCTATAATTTACGTTTCAGGAGATGGGAGTGGGGACTTTAACTGTGATGGAAAAGATGACCATGTGCAGATAAACCAGGCCCTTAAATTCGTGGCAGAGAACTCTACTTATACAACTGTCTACCTCAAAGGGCCTTTTACATATGTAATTGATGATACTCTTCTGATAGGAAGCAATACTATTCTTGAAGGGGACTCAAATGCTGTGATTAAGCTGACCGATAGTGCAGGCTGGGATACTATGAAACCTCTTATCCAGCAGATGAGCAGTTCAGGGAATACCAATATTACAATAAGAGGTTTCGAAGTCGATGTAAATCATGATGGTAATAGTGAACTTGCTAAGGGTAAGGGCTACTACAATGTGATTTATTTCCTCTACACCAGCAACGTATCTGTCCACGATATGTATATGCACGATGGACATGGGGACGGGCTCAGGATAAAATACGGTAAAAATATTCAGTTTTATAACAATACGATATATCAACTTGGGCACGATGGCCTTTTTGCAATTGAGTGCAGTAATGTAGAAGCCTGGAATAATACCATAACCTGCAGAACTAACAGCGCTCTGAGGGCATGGAATACAAATAATGTAAAGTTCCATGACAACTTCATTGATTCCTTTTACCACTGGAGTGCAGGAGGTCCGGGTATCCAGATTGAGAGATCTGCAGGTGACATGAATAACATTGAGATCTATAATAATACAATTACAAACACCTACGGTCCAGGCATCTGGCTTATTGGAACTGCCGGAGCATATAGTTCAAGTTTGTCAAGTGTACATATTCACCACAATGTTTTCTATGGTTCCGGAACCAATCCGAGCATTGAGTGGGTTGGTGGGGTTCTTACCAGCGGGTTCCATAATATCCTGATTGAAAATAACGTCTTTGATGGAGTTTATAATGCGGCAGTTGTCGCTATGTATTCAACTGACAGCAATGCCGGACCCTCAGGAACAGGATTCACAACCACTGTCCGTAATAACATAATTGTAAACACCGTGCCTCGTACGAAAAATGCTGCAGGAACTGGATACGGTGTGATTAATCGCCTTACAAGTTCCCACACCATTGTACTGGAAAACAACTGCCTCTACAACAACACTGCAGGGAACTACAAAAATGTTAACTCTACGACAGATATCTATGCAGATCCCCTCTTTGCAGACCAGAGTTCGCATGATTATCACCTTAAATCAGT
>Ga0208825_1000663_pt1 | contig 30875 bp, 36 predicted proteins | sample AD_UKC113_MetaG_FD_184450 | JGI IMG/M metagenome (GOLD analysis project Ga0208825, IMG submission 184450) | Active sludge microbial communities of municipal wastewater-treating anaerobic digesters from Hong Kong - AD_UKC113_MetaG (SPAdes)... | ecosystem: Engineered > Bioreactor > Anaerobic >...
GGTGGAGGTTTCTCTTGTGATAACAACAAATTAACTTCATTGGAAGGCGCACCAACATCAGTTGGTGGAGGTTTCTCTTGTCGTAACAACAACTTAACTTCATTAATGGGTGCCCCGACATCAGTATATGGAGATTTTTATTGTTATGACAACAATTTAACTTCATTAGAAGGTGCACCAACATGGGTTGGTAAAGATTTCTTTTGTCATGGTAACAATATACCTAAAGAAGAAATTGAGCGTTATTTTCAAACAGGTGCCGTACAAGGTGTTATATATAGTGATTATGGAAAATATAAAAGATAAAATAATAAAAATAATATGAAACTAGTTAGAGAACAAATCAATGAAGCGGTTGGTGTAAGACCGGTTAAGTATATTCCCCCTTTTGATGGAGATATCGATTTATCAAATAAAGGCATAACAGAACTTCCTAAAAATTTATCAAATAAAATAACAGGTAATTTCTATTGTTATAAAAATTACTTAACTTCTTTAGAAGGTTCACCAAAATCGGTTGGTAAAGATTTTTTTTGTTCTTATAACAACTTAACTTCATTGGAAGGTGCTCCAACATTAGTTGGCGGAGGTTTCTATTGTCATAACAACAACTTAACTTCATTGGAAGGTGCTCCAACATCGGTTGGTGGAGATTTCTATTGTGATAACAACAACTTAACTTCATTGGAAGGTGCACCAACATTGGTTGGTGGAAATTTCTATTGTTATAATAACAACTTAACTTCATTGGAAGGTGCACCAACATGGGTTGGTGAAGATTTCTATTGTTATAATAACAACTTAACTTCATTGGAAGGTGCACCAACGTCAATTGGCGCAGATTTTCAATGTGATAAGAACAAATTAATTTCTTTAGTGGGTGCTCCAACATCGGTTGGCGGAAGTTTCCATTGTTATGACAACAACTTAACTTCATTGGAAGGTGCTCCAACATCGGTTGGCGGAAGTTTCTCTTGTAGTAACAACAACTTAACTTCATTGGAAGGTGCTCCAACATCGGTTGGTGGAGATTTCTTTTGTCGTCGTAACAATATACCTAAAGAAGAAATTGAGCGTTATTTTCGAACAGGTGCTGTACAAGGCGTTATATATAGTGATTATGAAATATATAAAATATAATATGAAATTAGTTAAAGAATATATCAATGAAGTAGTTGGTATAAAGCCACTTAAGTACGTTCCCCCGTTTGAAGGAAGTATTGACTTATCAGGTAAAAATTTAAAAGAACTTCCTGAAGATTTACCCAGAAAAATAACGGGAAATTTCTTTTGTGATAACAACAACTTAACTTCATTGGAAGGTGCTCCAACGTCAGTTGGCGGAAGTTTCTATTGTGATGACAACAACTTAACTTCATTGGAAGGTGCTCCAACATCAGTAAGTGAAGATTTCTATTGTAATAACAACAACTTAACTTCATTGGAAGGCGCACCAACATCAGTTGGTGAAGGTTTCTATTGTAATAATAATAATCTAACTTCATTGGAAGATGCTCCAACATGGGTTGGTGGAGATTTCTATTGTGATAACAACAACTTAACTTCATTGGAAGGTGCTCCAACATCGGTTGGTGGAGATTTCTATTGTTATAATAACAACTTAACTTCATTGGAAGGTGCACCAACATCAGTTGGCAGAGGTTTCTATTGTAATAACAACAACATATCTAAAAAAGAAATTGAACGCTACTTTCGAACAGGTGCCGTACAAGGTATTATATATGGTGATTATGGAATATATAAATAATATAAAATTAGTTAGAGAACACATCAATGAAATGGTTGGTGTAAGACCGATTAAGTATGTACCTCCGTTTAAAGGTGATATCAATTTATCAGGTAAAAATTTAAAAGAACTTCCTAAAAATTTACCAAAGAAAATAACAGGTAGTTTCTATTGTAATAACAACAACTTAACTTCATTAGTGGGTGCACCAACGTCAGTTGGAGGGGGTTTCTATTGTCATAACAACAACTTAACTTCATTAGTGGGTGCTCCAACATCGGTTGATGGAGATTTCTATTGTAATAATAACAACTTAACTTCATTGGAAGGTGCTCCAACATCAGTATATGGAGATTTCTATTGTCATAACAACAACTTAACTTCATTAGAAGGTGCACCAATAATAGTGTATGGAGATTTCTATTGTTATAACAACAATTTAACTTCATTGAAAGGCACACCAACGTCAGTTGGAGGAAATTTCTATTGTTATAACAACAATTTAACTTCATTAGAAGACGCTCCAACATCAGTTGGCGGAAGTTTCTATTGTGATAACAATAACTTAACTTCATTGAAAGGTGCTCCAACATCAGTATATGGAGATTTCTATTGTTATGACAACAACTTAACTTCATTGAAAGGTGGACCAACGTCAGTAAGTAAAGATTTCTATTGTTATAACAACAACTTAACTTCATTGGAAGATGCTCCAACATGGGTTGGTGGAGATTTCTCTTGTGATAACAATAACTTAACTTCATTGGAAGGTGCTCCAACGTCAGTTGGTGGAAGTTTCTATTGTTATGACAACAACTTAACTTCATTGGAAGGTGCTCCAACGTCAGTTGGTGAAAATTTCTATTGTCGTAAAAACAATATACCTAAAGAAGAAATTGAGCGTTACTTCAGAACAGGTGCCGTACGAGACGTTATATATAGTAATTATAGAAAATATAAAATATAATATGAAATTAGTTAGAGAACACATCAATGAAATGACTATGATAAGACCGATTAAGTACGTTCCTCCTTTTGAAGGTGATATCAATTTATCAGGTAAAAATTTAAAAGAACTTCCTAAAGATTTACCAAAGAAAATAACAGGTAGTTTCTATTGTAATAAAAACTATTTAACTTCTTTAGTAGGTTCACCGAAATAGGTTGGTGGAGATTTTTTTTTGTAATTACAACAACCTAACTTCTTTAAAAGGTAGTCCAACATCAGTGGGTGAAAGTTTTTATTGTTCTTATAATAAACTAACTTCTTTAAAAGGTGCTCCAACATTAGTCGATGGAGGTTTATATTGTGATTACAATAATTTAACTTCTTTAGAAGGTGCACCAACGTCGGTTAGTAAAGGTTTTTATTGTCGTAACAACAAACTGTCTTCATTGAAAGGTGCTCCGACATCAGTTAATAAAGATTTCCATTGTCATGACAACAACCTAACTTCTTTAGAAGGTGCTCCTACATTCGTTGGTGAAGATTTTTATTGTTATAACAACAATATACCTAAAGAAGAAATTGAACGTTATTTTCGAACAGGTGCCGTACGAGGAACTATATACAGTGATTATGGAAAATATAAAAATAAAAGATAATATGAAACTAGTTAAAGAACATATAAATGAATCAATTTATCAAGTAAAAATTTAACAAAATTTCCTAAAGATTTAACAAAGAAAATAATAGGTAATTTCTATTGTGATGACAACCATTTAACTTCTTTAGTAGTCTCACAAAGATCGATTAGTAGAGATTTCTTTTAAATGCTATTACCTAATAATTGTTCACAAAGTTTATTTATCATATTTTTATTTATTTCAATATATTCATAAGCATCTTTAAGAAGATTATTTAAATTTTCTTGTGATGCGTCTACAAAATTATATGAAGCATATTTTAATTTTGGGTTAAGAGATATAAATTGATCTTTGCAACGAGCACCTTCAAATAATTTAGTTATCTGATAATTTATTGCTTCGGTTTGAGCACTTAACATTGTACTGATTATAGGTAACATCCACTGCGCTTTTCCCCATTTCTTAGCTTTTTTATATTCATATCCTTTATTATTTGTATAACCAGTACCAATAGAAACTAATATAACATCCTGAGGATTATACTGTTTTGGTGGTTTATTATCAAACCAAGTTTTAGATACTTCTATAAAAGCGCATAATGATGGATTGTTAGCATAAACACCACCATCAACCATGGTATTAACGTCATTATTATAAGAAAAATAAGCCGGTTTAAAATAGGAAGGCACCGATGTAGACGCTCTAATAACATCCTTTACTTTATATGAAGAGTATTTACGATTGCCATCAAAATTTGTATAAATACGAGGATGACCCGTTGTTATATCAAATCCGGTAAACATACATGGTTTAATGAGATCTCCCATTTTGAAATTATCAAATTGTTTTTCAAAACTATATTCGATGGCTTTTGTATCATATCTAGGTCCTATTAAACCCCATAAAGTAGTTACATCGTGAAGAAAAGAAGAATAAAATACATTATTACCCATACTATAGTAGTTGTCAACAATATTTTGCATTTTATATCTTGGTTTGTGAGATCCTAAATAAGCTGGAATAATAGAAGAAGCAGCAACAATAGAACCAGTGCTATTACCAGCTACAAAATCAAATAATTCAGCAATTCCTATATATGAATTACTTTTAGATATAGAGTTAATATATGACTCCATATAAGCAAGAATGGCAGCCGGAATAATACCACGAATACCACCACCTGTTATAGATAATATTTTAAGTTTATTAGCCATGGTGATATATATTTTTTAAATATATATCCCAATTTATTTTGTATTTTATTTAATGATTCTTTAAATGATGATGGTGTTGTCATTAAACAAATCTGTAAAATATGAAATACTTTCATCTTTAACTAATATGTAATTTATTTATCATACATCTTATAAATTGTTTCTAGTTTAGTAACTAAATTATGCATGTTATTTATTTCTAATTTATCAACACTATCACGTGATGAATGTATATCACCAAAATGACGTGTGTCTATTCCATTTTCTGTCTTATTTGCTAATACAACACATTCGCATTCAATATTAGGATTTACAGTTTTGAATGATATTGCATCATTAAATGGAAATGAATAAACAGTGGCATCAACTATATTAACAAAATTTCTTGATAATTCTCCATTAGAATAATTACTTACTAAAATATCTTTACCAATTCCGGTAATATCAAGATTAATTACTTTTATTTTCGAATATTTTGTATTAATTAAATTTTCGGCCAATCTTGTAGAACCCTTTCCAAAGAATGCAGGTTCTTCACCATCAACTAAAACAACATTAGCTCGAGGACATATACTTTTTAATGCTATAAGATTAAACACCGAAGCACTATTATCATTTGCATTATCGCTTTTGATATTCCAAACATCATAATGTGCCATAAAGTATACATTGCTTTCACCGGGCATAACAATATTCCTAAAATTATATTCATAATCCCAAAATGTACCTTTATAACTATATGCCCATTTATCTACATTAAATGGTATACCTAGTTCACTAATATAATTAGTTAAAAATTTAAATCTTTCTGGTTCTATATTTTTTTCTAATAGTTCATCCCATTGTTCTTTTTCTCTGATTTTGCAAAAATCATAAACACTATTCAAAATCTCATAAGTTGTTTTCATATTACTTTATTTTATTTTTTTGTTTCTTTTTAATACAAATGAGTAGAACTATTAGTTACAATATTTAATTTAAATGGTGAGTATATTCATACATTATTATTGTACATCTTTATATTGATTTAATTATTTACTTACCTATAATTTAAACAACAAAATTTATATTTTTTTCCACTACCACATGGACATTTATCATTTCTACCGACTTTAATTTTCTTTGGTATTATATAATTTAATTCTTCAATTCTCTCAGGAATTCCCATTAAATGATTAATTTCATGTTGCCATATTTGAGCATCGAATCCAAAATGTAATTCATTTTCTATGAATGTCCCATCTAAATTATAATAACTAACTTTGATTGCTCTATATCTTTCGACGACTATAATTTTATTTGGCCACGTTAAACAACTTTCGACTTTTGTTTCTTTTATTCCGATGTATTCATTTATGATTGGATTAAATACAAGTCTCCAATTTCCAGATTCTTTTATACCAAAGAAATTCCCCTCACATCGTTTTCCGTCTATACTAACTTGATTAGCAGCTAAACCAACTGCCATATTCTGTGTATTTGCAAACTTAATGAAATTAGAAAAAAGCTCAATATTATCAAGAAGATATAATCTTATATCCTTTATTGGTTGAACTTTTGGTGTTTGTTGTGCTAAAATAATTTTTATTTTCATTTTATTCCATAAGAAATTAAGTAAATTAAACAAACACAAAATAATAATATTGATAAATAAAATCCATAAAAAACAAATCTTGTGTTAATTCCATAAGATACTGATACATTAGTAAACAAAATAAAAGATATTATTTTAAAACACATTAAAATTATTGATATTTTTACTGATATTTTTGTTTTCATGTTATTTCATTTTATATATAATAAGGTTTCTAAAAAAAAATGACTGTTTACATAAATTTAATATTTTTCAACAAAATTTAAGTCATAAAAATATAGTTTTAAACTGGGCATAATCTTCTCTATCAAGTATCTTTTTATTCTTCTATTTCTGTTACATAATTTTGAAATACTAATGCAACAATTGCTGTCCCCCACTTTTTATCTGGAATGAAACTTTCTATAAATATTTCTTCATCTTTTAAAATATAATTTTCACTATAGCCATTTATATAAAGTTCATTTAAACTTTTACGTAATTCATCTTCCATTTCAATTTCGGTTAATGAACCTTCTCGTTCACAAACTAAACCACCAAATTTTTCTTTTGTGTTTTTATCATATAACCAACCGTATATAATTCCTGCTGTACATATTTCTCCTTTTTGTTTTGTGCAACAAGACATAATTACTTCGGCCACTTCACCATGTTTTATTTCATTTGGAGTACTTAATTTATTAGCTATTGGTGGTAATATTGATGAGTATGTCATTATATTCATCATTTGAATTCCTGCATTTTTTAATGCTAAATGATATGATCCTGCATGAACTGTTATATCAGATGAACCACATCCTTTTGTTACAAAATAATCCTTTGGAATCCTGTTTCTAAAGCTAATAATTTTTTTCATCTCTAACGCATAAAATTTTTAATTTTTTTATATGTTATATATTAAGATAATTTAGTAAAATTTTATTAGTTTTCTGACTAAAATTTTAATGATAAAAATTCAACTTTTATATATTATCACAACTAACTTGGATACTAAATAAAAACAGATGGTGGCATTGTCATTAGATTAGTCTCTTCATATACCATCACCTTTGGTGCGGATAATTAACTAGATTTATTTATATTTTTTATTTTGTATATTAATTTTTCTATTGAAATTATTGGAAACAAAATAACAAGAACTACTGTAATTCCAATTATAAATAAAAATAAAAAAAGTAACAATAAATATACAGATTCATCTTTTTCCATATTTTAATTTTATTTTTGATAAGCCAAAGAAATTTTAATAACATTTTGTACATCTTCTACGCTTTTACACATAAAAAATGGTGTGTCAAATAATCTTACGGTATATTTACCATCTTCTGCCTCTTTATTGGAACATGATATAAGAGTTATTTTATCATATCCATTTTTTGCTACAATCTCAAATGTGTAACAATATTCGTTTTCATTAATTAAATCTCTTTTAAATCCTAGTTTAATTATATTTTCTTCAGTTAATGGTGTCTTTTGATTATTTAAAAAAAATTTGCTTAATTCTTGTATTTCTTTACTTGGCATAATAGATTCAAAATTTTTATTAAAATTAGACGTGCCTAATTCGATTTTTTCTTTATTTAAATTTTTTCTTGACATGTCGGTTATCTTTAAATATGATAACTTTAACTCATTTTGTTTATTTTTTATTATATCCTTCGTGTTCCTTTTCATTCATTGATAAATACTCAAGTGTTTTTTTAATTGTTTGTATAGCACCTACTAAATAACCATGATTATAATTAAGATTACTTAAGATATATTCATTATTCTTTAATTTATTATCTTTAAGAATATCTTCCATTTTTTCGTCATACTCTTTTTTTAATTTCTCTAATTCTTTTAATTCTTTATTTAGGAACTGATGAGTTATTCTACTACTAAATAGAATTCTATTATTTTCTTGCTTTATTAAAGGGTGTATGTTCATAATTCATTCTTGATTTTAATTGAATTAAACTATCATCACAAATTAAATATTTTACTTGTCCATTTTTATAAAACACAGAATAAGCATAATTATTAATTTAGTGACGATTTATATTTTTATCGAAGCTAAATATAAAAAGATATAGTGTTGGATATTGTGATTTAAAATGATATCATCATTTATTTTTATTTTCTTTTATGATAAGGTTTTTGTATGTCCGCAGAATCTGCTTTAGTCAATCGAGTAACTATTCTTCCATTAGTTAAATCATATGGACTTAATTCAACTTCTACTTCATCATTTACAATAATATTAATTTGATTTAATCTAATTTTTCCTGCTAAATGACACATTATAGTATGTCCATTTTCCAATGCTACTCTAAATCGAGAATCACCCAATGCTTCTGTTACAATTCCTCTTGATTTAATTGCTTGTTGTTTTGCCATATTTTTATTTATTAAATTTTGCTATATGATAATAACCACATTTTTTACATTTAAATGTTTTATAAGAATTATTCATTACTCCTATAGATATCAATTCATTCAATTTATCTTGTGCTGCCGATTCTTTTTTGAAACAAGTAAATCTCATTCCAGATGTATCTTCACAAACACCAGTTGAATCTTTAGGTGTTTTAGTTTTCTTTTTTGTTTTCATTTTCATTTTTGATTTCATAAATTAAATTTATTTTTAAATTTTTTATAAATATATTTTTATAAATAAAATTTATTAAAAATTAACAATAATTTAACATAAAAATTATAAAAAATAATTTTCCTTAATATATATAATAATAAAAGAATTATTCTATATAGGTAAAATCTATCATTAAATATTATATAAAAAATAAATAAAAAGTTTTATTAAAAATAATGTTTATCTTTACTAGTTAAAAACTTATATAACAAAATAATGAAAACAATTAAACTTCCATATAAGTCATCCAAAGATTTAACATCTATAATTAAGCAATATTCATGTGTTGTTAGATATGGTTATAATCGTTTTTTTGAAGGTAAGATGGAAAAAGAAATTAGATATTTAACTAAATCATTACGTAACATTAATTTATTAAATTCTTGGTTGGTTCAATGTGCAATTAAAGACGCTAAAGCGGTTCACAAAAGATTTAAAGACGAAAAAGTTATATTTGGTGGAAAAAAGAACTTCATCTTAAGATGTAAGAATAAAATATCTAAGGAAGAATATCAACTTAAGAGACTAATTCCTATTAACATTCAAGGCGAAGAACTTAATCAAGGGAATCGATTATTTAAATTAAATATAATTGAAAACAACCAAATTATCTTTAAATTAAATAGAAACGAACATATTGAACTAAAATTACCTAATTTAAGAAACAACATAAAGAATGAATTATTTAAACTTCAACAACTTAATGAGGTTAAAACAGGTAAAAAGGGATATACCTATTCAATTAAACTTGATTTAAAATATATCTATATAAGTTTTGAAGAATTTAAAAATGAAAGATGTAAAAATTTAAATGAAAATAGATATTTAGGAATAGATTTAAATCCCGACACAATAGGAATTTCAATTTTAGATAATGGAAACGTTATCCATGCGCAAGAATTTAGTTTAAAGCCGATTTTTAATAAAATTTTAAATGAAAAACTAAGTTCTAATTCGGATAGAATGAAATATTTTCAAAACAAATTAAAGTTTGAAACTTTTCAAATAAGTAAATCGATCGCAAATCTAGCAAAACAATTTAATTGTAAATCAGTTTTTATTGAAGATTTACATTTTAAAGGTCACGATTCAAAAATAAAAATATCAAATAGAAAAAACAAAAATCTCTGGAAAAGAGAATTGTTCATCAATAACTTAAATAAAAGATTAAATGTAGAAGGAATTAAACTATATTCGGTTAATCCGGCTTATTCAAGTTTTATTGGAAATTTGCAACATGATTATATAGATGCAGTAAATGCTTCAATAGAGATTGCAAGAAGAGGTTTTGAATATAGGATAAAGAAAAACAAGAAAGGATTTTATCCCGCGCTGTTGGTAAAACACCAATGGAAGGAAATGGCTGCCAAGTTCAAAGATTGGAAAGAATTCTTTCTTAACGTAAAAAACTTGAAATTGAAATATCGAGTTTCATTAAATGAGTGTTTATACAAATTTAATGTTTTTAAGCAAAATTCAAGTCATAAAAGCATGGTTTTAAATTATGTTTTTTATGGTTAATTATTGAAATTTATTGAATTTTGTATTTTAAACTCTTCTAGTATTCTTTCTCCTGATATTTCTTTTATCAAATGAGCATTCTGTTTCATTAATTCTAACGTATCGTAATCAATAGCAAAAGAAAATCTAGAAGCAAATTGAATACCTCTTAATATTCTTAATGGATCTTCTATAAAAGCTTTAGGATTTGTTGCTTTAATTAAACCATTTTTTAAATCTTCTAAACCGTTAAATGGGTCTACTATTTCTTTAGTAGCAATATTTACTGCTATAGAATTAATAGTAAAATCTCTTCTTTTTAGATCTTCAATAATATTAACTCCGTCGGTTATAACTTTAAATCCTTTATGCCCAGTGCCAATCTTTTTATCTATTCTAGGAACCGCGATATCAATTGCTTCAGTAAATCCTTCTGTTGAGAATTTTATAACAGCAAAACTCTGTCCAACTATATCTACTTTACCATATTTTTTCAATATAGATTTAATTTGTTCCATTGGTAAACCTTCAACAATTAAATCTATATCTTTTATATTTTTATCTAAAAAACCATCTCTAACACAACCACCTACAATATAGACATTAGACACCAATTGAAGCTCTTTTATAAAAGGCTTGGTATTTAAAAACAATACTATATTTTTTAATCTTAGTGGAAGCATATTCATTTTATTTATCTTATATTTTTATTTCATTTAATTTATAATTTCTTTTTGAAGACAAACTTAAATCAAATACAACTAATTTTCCTTTTCTATAACCAAAATTTCCGGCATGACAATCTCTTAATTTTATATTATGATCAAATGCACATTTAATTATAGCATTAATTTCATTATACATTCTAACAAATTCTTTATATTTAACATTACGTAATTTATCAAATGATATATTATCCCAATTAAACCCTTCTGCAGAATTTGTTTTTATTCTTTTTTGTAATTCTTTATATTTTATTTTTAATCTTTCTTTATTATTTACTTTTATAAATTCATTATATGTTTTATAACCATGATTAGTTATTTCATTTATATAAGCTATTTTATCTGGTATTTCTAACTTTCTTTCTTCTTTATCATTTGTTATTGGTTTACAATATACTTGTGATTTTAAAAAATAGAATATTTCATCTTCTATTTTATTTAGTAAATCTAATTTTTCCATTAATATAACAAATATGTCTTCTTCATATTCATTACATATTAATTTATATACATTATAATATCTAACAAATCTATCGTTCGGGTGTTTAGTTAAATAATAAGCATTTCTTGCTTCGGATTTATCCGTTGTAATTTTTAATACTCTTCCATCACCTAAATTAAATGCACTTCCATAAGTCCCTGAATTTATATACTTAGCTTTTTTAATACCAAAATAAGCTAATAATTTTCTTGTAAAAATTCTAAATTTTCTTAATCCAAGTGTTTTTATAAAATCATTTTTATCTTTCTCAGGAATTTTAGGAATAGTTAATTTAATTTCCTTCTTCTTTATTTTCATAATTTTTTAAAAATAATTTATAATTTTTATATTCTTCTTCGGTGCCTTGGTATTTTTTAGCTATTGGTGACAAATAAGACCCAATGTATTCTAAAATTTTACCTTTAACTTTTTTATCAATACAATCATCACATATAGAAATATAAAAAATATCACCATCATGACAAGAACCATAACCAGCACGAATTTCTTGTACAATACCACCATTCCACATAGTTTTATGCGGGTGATATTTTGAATAGTTTTCGTTTTTTTCTTCTGGTTCTAAAGATTTTATTATCTTTCCACAACAAATACACCTTCTTTCGGAAGGGTATTTTTTATTAATCAATCGTACTATTCTTTTTTTCATTTTATTTTTTTAATCATTTATATTATGAACATCAATTAATTTTTCTTTTTGTTTTTTAAAAAAATCTTCATAAGTTATTATTTTTATGTTTTTCTTTTTAGCTATTTTCATTTTTGATGATGTTGAACCATAAGAATCGGTTATTAAGTACATGCATCTTTCATCAGATAAACTATCAACATCAACTAATTTACCGCTAAATTTTGCAATAAATTCTTCTTTTGTTTTCCATGTTGGTTTTGGACTACCAGTCATGACAACAAAAATAGAATCTTCGGTTGCTTTTTCTTCTTTAGGCGATGTAATATTAATGCCAATTCCTTTTAATCGATTAATAGCATCAGTTATAATACATTTAGTTTCTTCTTTATTCAATAAAGAAACTAATGATCTATCGTGACCACTATAATTTGGCATCATTCCACAATGATCTTTAGCCACTTGTTCACATAATTTTATTCCAACATTATCGTATCCTAAAAGTAATATAACTTGTGCATATGATAATTCTTCTATTTTATTAAATGACTTTAAAAACAATTCATGAGAACGAGAACCTAATTTAAATCCATAAGATTCTATTTCTTTTGTATTTCCTTTTTCTTTTACCCAACAAAGAAGATCAATCATGTTTGTAAAATCTTCTGAAAATCTTTCAATAATTGCCGGTCCTATGCCTTTTATTTCAAGTGTTTTTATAGATGTCATAAGACGCTTTTTCATTTTTCCAGGGCACGAATTATTATTGCACATTAAATGTATATTTTCTTCAAATGAAGTTTTTTCTCCACATATAGGACACGTTTGAGGTAAAATTGGTAATGATCCTTGTTTAACTACACTTTGAACTTCGGGTATAATATCACCTGCTTTATGTATATTAATAATAGCACCTTTACCAAGTTTATTAGTAATTACATAACCGGCATTATAACCAGAAATTCTTTTAACAATTGTGCCGGCCAATTCAATTGGTGTAATTAAAAGAACGGGTATTAGTTCTCCTGTTTTTCCAACATTCCATTCAATATTTTCAATTTCGGCATGAACTTCTTCTGGTAAAAGTTTAATTGCAATTGCCCATTCAGGATCATGATCATTTTCACCTAAAATATGTCTATATTTATCTAAAAATGAAATAACAATACCGTCTATTTGATAAGGATAATCTTCCCTTTCATTTTCTATTTGTTTTATATAATTTTTATAATCATCGAGGGTTTTTTCTTTAATATAAGAATTAGTATTAAATTCTTTATCAAATAAAAGAGGATTTAAGTGTTTTCCATTTAAGATAAACGCTAAAGCTTTTACTTCTAAATATTTTACATTTTTATCCTCATCATCAGAACCTAAAAGACCTGCAACATAATTTCGTGGATTTGCAAATAAATCAAGTTCTTCTTTTTTTCTTTCTTCATTTATTTTATTGAATATAGATTTTTTAATAACAACTTCACAACGAACTTCAAGTATACTGTCCTCGGTTAAACTAATTGATTTTATATTATCAGGAACTTTATCTTTTAAACGATCTGTTACATTCTTTCCTTTTTTTCCATCTCCTCTTGTTAATATATAAGAAAGTTTTCCACCTTCATATACAATATTAATTGCATTACCATCAAATTTTGGAGAATATTGATATTTAATTTTATTTGCATCTACTCCACATTGTGTTGCTCTTTTAGATGCCCATTTATAAAATTCAAATTCTTTATAATTGGTTTCACCATCTATTTTTTCCATTTGTAATTTAGATAACGAAAGCATTATACTAGGATGAGGAACATTAAAATCCTTTCTTTTTGAACCTACTTGTTTAATGATAGAAGATTTTAATTTCTTTAAATGTTCTTCTAATAAATCAAAACTAGAATCATCCATTATAGGACATCCTTCATAATAATTTATTTTTGCATTAATATAAAGGGTTTCTAAATACTTTTGTGTTGAATTTGAGATGAGTTTTTTAACATCTTCCTTTGTATACCTAATGATTTGCATATATTATTATTTTATCTTATTTTCTTGTAATGTTGAATAATCGCAGTATAATTCTTTTATCCTTACTAAAAGTACAATTTATAAATTGTTTTAATAGAATCAAATTTTATGAGGTTTTCCTATTATATGATTAAAATTTGTATATAAATATAACAATATTAATCGACATAAAAAAATCTTATTTGTTAAAATTTGTAAAAAAAAATAAGTATAACTTATTGGTTATTATTTATATATAGTTATATAAATATTAAAAAAAGTAAAATTTGTTAAGAATTCGTTAAAATAATATCTTCTAAATATTTTATTCTGTCCTCAAGTAATTTTATAGTATTTTTTAAAGAAGTATAATCATCATTAAATATAATATCATTAACATAAGATTTACCAGAAGTAAAAGTATTACCATTATTGTTTATAATAAATTTATAATCATTATAATTACCCGTGGTGACACCTAAAATTGGTCTATTGTTTAATGAACCATCATTAACATTTCTACCATCAAAAATTATTAAAGGAACGTCGGATTTAATATTATTACCCGTTCTTCCTATAAAATATAAACCGGCATCATTTTCATCGCTTCCCATACCTATTATTTGAGGTATGAATCCTTGTGATGTTCCATTGCCCATAGAAAATCCAAAAGATCCATCTCCTATGTGAAGAGCCGTCGTTAGAGTGTTTTTAGGAACGGCGATATCAAATTTATAGGTTTTTAATGGTTTTCTCCCAAAACCTATTCTGTCATCACTACAATAAAGATTCGTGCCTTTTAATTTGCCATCATCTAAGTATGATATGCTGCAGTCGATGTATAAATATCCATCTTGTTTCTTAAGTGATATTTGATTAGATCCTCTTATAGTATCAAATAAGTTACCCCACATTAAATCTTTATTTTCATTTAAGATTAATGCTTTAGGTGTCGATGAATCTTCGGTAAAGAATGGTTTAACTTCTATTAAATGAAATCTATCGGTGAAAACAATCTGTGGAATAATGATATTTTTAATATCTTCTTTATAAAATGACATATAAAATATTTTATATTATATTTATTCTCAATAAAAAAGACCTTTTATTCGGTCTTTTTTGATGATTTATTCTTTATTGTTTTCTTCTTCCTTTTTAATTTTTTCTTTTTAGGCGATTCTTTAACATCTACGGCTTCATGCCAAGCATGTTTTATATATGCTAATTTATTACATGATTCATAATCTTCATTTTTGGCATATGGTTCTATAATTTTATCTATAACCTGATCTACATCTTCATCTAAAAGACTTATAACCATTTTATTATCTGCAAATAAAACAAATGGTTTCATTGGTATAAAATTATTAGTCAGATACTCAAATATTCGACTAGCAAAAGCTTTAAATGATTCATCGGAATAAAAATTTTCATCTTGATCTTTAGGAATAAAATTAAATAATAATCTTTTATCTTTAGTTACTCCTAATGATTTTAAAACTAAAAGATCCTTTTTAGTTTCTCCATTTTGTTCTCTTTCATCTCTTTCTTTTAATATAGATTCTGCTACATTATCAATAAATAAATATAAATCTTTTTTAAATTGATCATAACTATTATATAATATATTATCGGATATATTCCATTCGGGATTTAATTCCGAATCATGAAAGAAAAATATAGGAGAAAATACATTTTCTTCAACTATGTCACTAGCTAAACGATTAAAGTCTAATTCATTTGGTTTAGGTTTTTCACCCCATAAACACCAACAATTTGGTACTTCGTATAAACGTTTTGATCTTAATTTTTTAAAATCTTTAAAAAGACTAATAAGTTCTTCTTCATTAAAACATTTATTCTTCGGTACAAATTCTTCTATAACACCATTTATATAAAGTAATTGCCCCATTTTCTTTTCTATTTTTTTTTCTATTTTTTAAATCTTTCATACGCCGCCTGTGTTATTTGTACAAAATTTGCTTTGCCGATAAAATCATTTAAAGTTCTGGCATTACAATAACTCATAGCAGAACGTAAATAATCTATAAATTTTCGGTCCATTGACATAAAGTATATTCTACTTTCTGATATTTTATTATTCCTTCGGCTGTGGTCAGTTTTGTTTTTCCCCAACTACGCTGTACGGCCTTTGTACTCATTCCTCTATATTTCTTTTTAATAGGAAATTTCCATTTCCATAAATATAAAGCCATTTTATTATTTATTCGTACTCCAAAAAGATAATTAAAGCCCGCCGATTCTATAGCTTTGTTAAATAAACTTCCAATCATAACATAATCGGCACCTAATGCTAATGATTTAATTATATCGGAATAATTTCTCATACCGCCGTCGGCGACAATTTTTGCATTCAAATGATATGTTTCTTTTAAAGATCGACATTCCGATATTAAAGAACCTAATGGATAGTTAATTGATACATTTGCGGCTGTAGTACAGCTATTTCCTGAACCGATACTACATCTAACATAATCGGCACCGGCTTCAGATAATATTTTATATGTTTCCGGATTAGCAATATTTCCGACCATTAAATTAATATCATTAAAATGTATTTTAAATTTTTTAATAACATTAATTAATTTAGTCATATTACCATTGGCCATATCAATAAGAACATTCTTATAATAAAGAGATGAAGTATGAGTAGTTTCTACCTCATCTAAAATTTTTTCTATTTCTGATAAACTATATGATTTAAAGAAATAATCCGATGGTATAAATTTTTTGATTTGTTGTCCTCGAGGGATACATGGAATAATTCCACAATTAATATATTTTTCTATGTTTTCTTCACTTACTACGGTGTCCATTGGTGATGCTATCAATGGAAGTTTATTTAACTCTGTTTTTACATTACATTCCTTTCTTGATACGATTTCCGATTGTGTGCTGGGCACAATTACAATGTCATTTAAATCAAATTTTACATTCATATTATTTTATAATTAACTCACTTATTTTTAAATCAAATTTAGATTTATATTATTACTTATTTTTAATTATGATTTAAATATATTTTTATTGTAAGCAGACTTTTCATATATTTTATAATAAATTAAAGCATTAAAGTTTTAGATTCCTTTTCTATTTGTTTGTTAAAATCAAATAGTTTAAATCTTAATGACCATATACTATTATAGTAATTTCGAGAGTTTTCTATTTTTAAATCCCAATAGCATTCATTATGATTTTTTTCATTATTGCCAAGGAACGTTATTTTTTTAGATTTTAAATAAAATTTATAAACATGCAAACCATTATAATTTAATAGATTATCATCTGTAAAATTAAATTTCAGTAATAAATAATATGTATATTTAGAATTTTTTGACTTATAAAAGTCCAACAATTTAATATCACTATTTAATTTAAATTTGGAATTAGACATATCTTTATTGACTTCGGAATAAAGTAACTCTTGTGTCAATCCTTCAACACAAGACAATAAAGATTTGATTGGTTTTATACCAATCTTTTTATTATGTGTGTTATGTTCCATTATTTTTGTTCTCCTTGTTTCTTAGGCTCTAAAATTGTTGTATTTTGTTTAACTTCTGCTGGATTTTCTGTAGCAAAAGTTTTTATTTCTGGACCTGCTGCAGTAGGTTTCTCTTCAATAGGTTTAACAATGGCTGGTTGTTTTGGTTCTTCGGCTTTTACTGGTTCAACTTTCTTTGGTTCTTCTACGGTTTTCTTAGTTATGATTTCTTTCTTTATTGGTTCTTCTTTCTTTTCAGGTTCTTTAGCTGCTACTTTCTTAACAATAACTTGGTTAGGAATAACATCTTTTTTATCACGAACTGTTACAATAGCACTATCATCATTATTATCCTTTAATACAATTTCTTTTGATTTATCTGAAACACTTCTCCATGCTTTCTTACTTAAATCCCAGAAAGCAGCAACTGATTTATATGAAGACCTTTTTCCTTTTGGGTGATCAGAAGATGGAATGTATTTCATATTAGTTGTTCCTTTTGCAGGTCTCACTTCACCCTTTCCTTTTCCATTTTTATCCCCTAATTTAATAAATTCAAAATTAACAATTTTATCACGTAAAAGTTTTCTTAATTCCGGAACTGTTATAGGTTCACCAATGAGCAACTTTTCTAAAAGAAGCTCTTTATAAAAATAATCAACTATACGTTTCTGATTAATAGATTCGCATAGTGTATTTCCATAGAGCTGTTGAGTTAAAATATTTTTTATTAAAGATTCGGTAAGCATATAAATTATATATTCTTAACTAGAAGTTACAGAATATCTTTTCAGGAAACTGCCCATTAAATATAAACTTAATAACATTACAAAGACGTATATAAAAATAATATTGTGAAACATAATAATATGCTCCATCTTTATCTTCATCAATTTTAGTAAGTACTATATGTTTTTTAAAATCTTCAAATTCCGGATTTATAGAACAAGATAACATTATCTTCTCCGTGCCACCACTTATAATATCAAGCAATATATCGGCGCCGGCAACCATTTGTAAATCTTCTTTAGGTCCTTTATGTTCTGGTAAATCAATATACCATAATCGATCCATCGGTTTAATACCGTTTTCTTTGTAGAATTGAAGTTTATACATATTTTAATTTATTTTTTATCTTCTAAATATAACAAAAATTTTAAAATATATAAAACTTTAATTGTTAAAAAATTGTTAAAATAAATATGTGTTAAAAATTGTTAAAATATCATATGTTTATTATGATAATTTTTGTTATATTTTTACTGATTTCATTAAATTATGTATAATTATCCACATTTACTGTACCCACATCCATTTAAACATTTAACACAACCTTCTTGTCTTGTTAAAGTTCCTCCACATTCGGGACATTTTTCTTCTAATACTTCATCTTCTATATATTTAGAAAGTATTCTTCTTACTACGGAACTAAATGATGTAATATTATCATCTACTTTTTTAGCCACATTCAATATATGTTTAATCGGGGCACCGTGTCTCAATAACATAGAAATGAATATTGTATGAGCTCTTTCTTCTACTAATTCGGTTGCTAATTGAATATTCTCGATTCTTTTTTCTCCATTATATAAAAAATCATAATGCCCTCTTTTAACTTTAACAATTTTACCTTTACAGAAATCGTTTAGAGGTGGGTTTTCGAAGGCGAAAATTTCGTATGGTTTACCTTTATATAAACCAACTATAACCGCAAATTTCTTACCTTTGGCATTTGCTACATAATAATCGGCTTCAAGTTCTTTTGGTCTTTTTGGAGAATTATTTTGTTTAAAATCATCTTCTTTTTCTTCTTCCTTTTTATTATTAGAAATAAGAACACCCGAACGAGAACCATCTCTATAAATAGTTATTCCTTTACACCCATTTCTCCAAGCTTCTTCATAAATCTTTGACACGGTTTCTATGGTAGTATCTTCAGGAACATTAACAGTAACACTTATTGAATGATCTACATATTTCTGTAACATTCCTTGCATTTTAACCTTTTGTACCCAATCAACATCGGCCGATGTTGCTTTATAATATGGAGATTTTTTGATTATTTTTTGTAATTCTTCATCTTCTAATTTTTTAACATCTTCAATATTATATCCATTTACTTCTAACCAATCTAAAAATTTATGATGAAACACATTGTATTCTTCCCAAGAATCACCTACTTCATCCGTGAAAGTAACTTTAACATCTTTATCATTTGGGTTTACTTTTCGTCTTCGTTTATAGGATATTAAAAATGCACATTCAATACCCGATGTAGTTTGTGTCATTAAACTAACTGTGCCCGTTGGAGCTATGGTTAAACATGCAATATTTCTACGTCCATATTTTTTTAATAATGAATCTAATTCTTCATCAACGCCTTTAAGTCTTTTTATAAAAGGATTATCAATTTCTTTTTCATAATTATATACAGGAAACGCTCCTCTTTCTTTTGCTAATAAACATGATGATTTATATGCCGCCACGGCTAATGTCTTTTGTATCTTTTCTGCCTGTTTATTTGCTTCGTCAGTACCATAAATAAGCCCCAAAGCCGCCAAAGCATCACCTAATGCAGTTATTCCTAACCCAGTTCTTCTTCCCTTTAAAGTATTTTCTTTTATCTTTTCCCAAACTTCTATCTCTGGTCTTTTAATTCTATCTTCTTCTGGATCTTTTTTAATCTTCTGAATTATAGTATCAATTTTTTCTATTTCAAGATCAATAAGATCGTCCATTAATCTTTGAGCAATTATTACATGTTCTTTAAACAAATCAAAATTAAATTTAGCTTTATCGGTAAATGGATTCTCTACGTAGCTATATAAATTCATAGAAGTTAAACGACATGAATCATAAGCAGACAAAGTGATTTCGCCGCATTGAAGATTATTTATATAAACTAATTTCTTTTTATTATTTTTTGTTAATTCTTCAAATTCTCCAACAAAAAAATTATGCCATTTATCTACAGTTCCATTATATACGGTTTCATATCCACACTTTTCTATAGATATGATTCTATGATTATAAAATTCGGCTTCTTTTTCAAGTTCTTTCCAATTAAAAGTATATTTGTCTCCTAATCTCGAAGAATAATTTAATTCTTTACATTTATCTTGCCATTCTTTTAATAATGGATTTCTATTAAGTTCTTTACGTAGAGATATATAAATTTCTAAATATTTTTTATTTTCTTCTTCATTTAGTTTTATAGAATTGTTTCTATTATTATTTACATTTATATTTTTTTTATTGACATAAAAATTAGAACAAGTTTGACTACAAAATGCCACCTCTCTTTTGTCATATAATTGCCAAAATTCTTTTCCGCACCATTCACATTTTTTCTTTATATAAATTTGTTTATTTTCTATTTTAGTTTCATATCCATTTAATATGGCTTTTTGTAAAGTTTTTGTCGTTGTTTGATCTAATTCCTTGTATGGATTAAATCCACATTCTATGGAACAATAATCTAAGAATTCTTTAATATTTGCAAAACCTCTATAATTAAAATGTAAATGTGCAGGTAAATTTTTATTAATACAATATTTTTTCCATTCAAAAATGCTAGGTCTTCTTTGCAAGTTATTTGTTAATAATTTTCCATGATAAATCAATATTTCTTTTGTAATATCTGATGACATCGCATTTTTGAATATTGGATTGTTTTCTCCTAAATCTCCTAATTTTTCATAAATAAATTCATGTTCTAATATATTTTTTCTTTGTCCATTATTTAACCGCCAATAATCATTAGATTTAGAATTACTTTTATAAAATATATCTTCTTCTAAAGAATCCTGATATTTTGTTAATATCTCTAAACTATCATTAATCTTTAAATCTTTTGCTTCTACATATGGACCGTTTTTTAATTTAAATTTATGATTGGCTGTGACTTTAATTTCATGACCATTTTCTAATTTAATTTTATAAACTAATACATTATATCCTGTTATTCTAGGATTTCTTAATATTTGTATATCTAAATTATTATTTTCATCTAAACAATATACTGGAACGTCTAATCCTTCTTCGGCTAATTGTTTAATTGTTACATTTGTTCTACCATCGGCCACCGCTACTTTAACATCACCCGTTAAACAAGGGTTCGTGCTAATTGTTTTAAAACCATGATCTTGATAACAATCTGGTACACTTTCTTTAATTATCGTGTCCCAGAATAAGCAACCAGGTTCGGCTCTTTTCCAAGCATTTTTTATTATTTTATTCCAAAGTTTTTTAGCTTCTACTTCTTTTACTATTATAGGATTTTCAGAATCTATGGGAAATTGTTGAATAAACTTTTCATTATTTAAAGCCGCATTAATAAACGTATCGGATAACTTAACAGAAACATTAGCTCCTGTAATTTTATCGGTTTCCATTTTTGCATCAATAAAATCTTCAGCATCTGGGTGTCTAATATCACAGTTTGATGTATAGAAATTATTAGCTAATATTCTATGAGTATCTTTTACTGTAAAATCATAAACGACACTTTTTCCCTTTGGTTCTATTTTTAATATTCTAGAATAACTTTTTTTCATTTATTTTTTCATTTATTTTTTTTCTTTACTTCTTCAAAATTTACATATAAATTATTCATAAAAAACTAAATCTTCATTATCTACATCTATATCAATAAGTTGTTTTAAATATTCTTTATTTGTTTTTTTATTTCGTACAACAAATTTATGATCTGCTGTCACTTCTATTGTTTTTCCATTTTCACATTCAACTTTATAAATTTCTCTATCTTTAATTTCTTGAACATCTATAATTTCTTTATATCCTTCATGCGTCCATGCTAAAGGTTTTTCATTTTTATACCATCGTTCTAATGTTTTTTCTATTAATTCCCACCCTTTATCTGTATATACATATGTGCTGGGTGCAAAACAACTTAATAAAAGTGCGCCACGTCTTCCATCTTGAGCCACTTCTCTTGTACTGTTAGAATATCTTTCCATAAAAGGTACAATACCAGTTGATGTTAATGCCGAATTATTTACTTTAGTAGATTTAGGACGTATATGACTGAGATCATGACCGACACCCCCACGGCGCTTCATTAATTGGACTTGTTCTTGATCCGTTAAACATATTCCACCATAAGAATCAGCTTGATTTCCAATAACAAAACAATTAGATAAACTTGTAACTTGTTCTGTATTTCCTATTCCTGCCATCGCACTACCACCAGGAATAATATATTTAAAATCTTTTAATAAATTAAAAATTTGATCTTCGGTAAGTGGGTTTGGGTATTTAGATTCTATTCTTGCATATTCTTTTGCAAGTCTTCGGTGCATATCATTTGGATCTTTCTCATAAATCTTTCCATCAAAACTCTTTAATGCGTATTTACTAACAAATGCTTTAGTTGCTAATTCATCTCCTTTAAAATATTTTATTGTTTCTTTTTGTACTTCTTCTTGATTGTAATATTTTTCATTTACCATATTTTAAATAAAATTTATTTTAGTTTATATTAAGATAACGAAGTAATTTATATATCTAAATTAACCGAAACTTAACATATCTCAAGATAATGCTGTATTAGTATTTGATAATCTTTCCTTTAAGATTTTTTTCAGCTCTGCCGATTCTTTTTCGGCTTTGAGAGAAATACCTTTATTTTGCTTTCTAAGATTAAAATAGTCGGATAAAATTTCAGGAATTAAAGGTTCTCTTTCATAACTAAATACCGATCCATTGACACATTTGATTTCTTTTTCTTTTGGTTTATAATCTTTATCTTTTTTTATAAAGTTTTCAATAGAAATTTTCCATTGCATCATAATTTTTGGATAAAGTGATTGATAATCTAACGATGCTACCCAATCATAAATATCTGGTTCTGGTTGAAATACAAATCCTCCTTCATATTCTTGTTGTTCTTGATTTTTAATAGTTTTTGGAAATACTAAATTTCTTTTATAAGCATATCTAGCTAAAGTACTTTCTAACATACATATTGGTGAAAATGCATCCATAGCTTCGACTTTTGTAATGTTTCCTAATCCGAGAAACATATTCATTGTTTTAATTTTTTCGTGAATAAGTTCAACAAGAACAGAGTCTATTGCATTATAATATACATATTGATCAAAATCTTTTGAATATAAATCTTGCAATGTTCCTGGATATTTAACCTTTTTAATTCCCAATGCAGATTCTGCAACAAAATCTAATGATGAGTTTTCTTTTGTATCGATAGTTCTATCCCACTTTTCATAAACCGACATGTAATCAACTATAAGTTTATGTTGTGGCAACATTACTGGTATTTTTTCATTTCGGGATTCAAATTTATATTGTTTCCATTGTTTAGTTGGAGATACCCAAGAAATATCCATATTCAATTTTCGGGCACGATTTACGATATATAACCAATCATAAGTCCAAAAATTCCAACCAGTAATTAAAGGTGCATGTCTTAGATAATTATATAAGAAATCATAAAGCATATTAGCTTCATTGTCAAATTGTTTATAAACAAATTTATATTTCTTTTTTGTTTTTTCTATATGTTTGTTTATTTTATTTTCTATATCAACACATTGATCGCCGGTTAATGGCTTTAAACCAAATACAATAATATTTGGATATCTGCACCATGATATTGTGTTAATTCTATTATTTGCATTCGTTGCTTCGGGAAATCCATCATCGGTAACATCAACCTCAATATCACAGGAATATAAATCAGGAATATTGTTCTCAAAAAATTTAGAACATATTTCTTCACCTGCATCTATAAAGAATTCTTGTAATCTATATCTGTTTAAAAATTCTGATGGAACTTTAATAACTGGTTTATTATCCCAGCTTTTTACCGTTGCATCATGTTTCCCACCTCTTGCATACACGTATGTATATCTTTGTTCGGGTGGAACATTAATACAAGAAAAAGATATCTTACCTTCTTTATTGACGTATGATATTAATAATTTACCTATTGATTGTTGAATTGATACTAACATATATAGTTTTCTTTTAAAAGTGGAATATTTTTTATGTGTATTTTATATAATTATAAAATAAAAAAGGTTTAACTTTTTTGTTAAACCTTTTTAAAAAAAATTTAATATTGATAGTCAGGATTTTTTTCTTTCCATTTTTTATACTCTTCTTCTTTTCCAAAGTGTTTACAAAGATCTTTAAGAGTATAAAATACAGGGATGTTTAATCTATTACATTCTTCTTCTTCAATATCGGCGCCTAAACTAACAAGTTCCTTTCCATTGATAATAGGCTTAATACGATAAGTAGCATCGCAAATTCTCATCCATTGTAAATCTAAGTTAAGCCAATCGGATTCTACTCGAGGTCTTCGAAGTTGTTGAAAGTGATTAAGCAATGGAGCATAAGGAGCAAACCCTAGATCCATTAAAGCGTCAGCGGCATCAATTTGTCTATTAACATTATAAGCTTTTACACCTTTACTATATGGAGATGCAACATAAACTTTTGGTTGCTTTTCCATGTTCATTTTAAATTCATCTCTACGATCCATAATTTTTACTTTTTATCCGTAGAGCCGAAACCATTAGCCCCACGATTTGAAATTTCTGTATATAAATCTTTAAGTTCTGTTTCTTCTATTGTTGAATATATTACAGGTATCAAAACAAATTGAATAAGTTTTTCACCGGCTTCTAATTTAATTGTATCATAACCAGTATTTACTACATTAATATGCACTTCTCCTTGATAACTTTCGTCAACAACTTCGGCTAATCTATCTAATCCTTTTTTGGAAGCAACACCTGATTTATTATGAGCAATTAATGCTAAACCGACAGAATTTCCATAAAGATTTCTTTCGGCAATAAGATAATTAAATTCTTTTGCTTCTTTAGTAAAATTAACATGAATGCCAGACGGTATTAATATTCTTTCTTGTGGTTTTAAATAAATAGTTTTTGCTTTTCCATTTTCATCACTGATGATTTTTATTCCAGGATTTTTAGCTCTTAAATCTTCTATAAATTTAGAATCAAATTCAGGTATATAAAAATCTATACCAGCATCATTTGAATTTGCTCTACTTGGTGTTTTAACATTTCTAACTTTTGCTATTTTCATATTTTATTGTTTATTAATTATATAAACCATAGTGAATATAGATTGTTAAGAAACTGTTAAAAATGAAAAAAAAAGAGAGGGAGAGGATCCTCTCCCTCAATAAGTTATATAATTTAATTATTTCTTTTCTTTTTCTTATTCTTAGCTATTTTCCTAAAAGTCTTAGCCAAATTGTAAGCTTTGCTGCCTTTTGGACAACTAGGACTTCCAAATTTCTCTCCGGTACATTTACCTTCCGTTCCACGACGTTCAATAGATTTAGTTACTTTTTGAATCCATTTTTTATTTTTCTTTGCTTCATTTAATTCAATTTCTTCGAAATATTTAATTTCTTCTAATGATTCGCATACTAATTTACTCATATATTTTTTATTTTATTTTATTTTATTTTTCTTTTTATAAATTCTTTAATTTGATCATTATTTAGTATTCCAGATAATTCTGGTTTTTTTATTTTTTTATCGTAATTAAATATAATACCTGTACTTGTTATACGTATATTATTATATATAAACGGTGTTAATTGTTTATTATTATAAAATAAAGCATATTTTCTTTTATAATCTCCATCCTCATTTTCTTTTGTTATACCAACTACAAAAAGATTCTGTATACTTTCTAACTTGTATATATAATTATATATTGGTTCTACAATAATTTTGCCAGTTTTTAGATCAACTAAGCCGTATAAATCATCAATTCCAGATTCTTTCATCATTATTCCATCATTGTTTATATAATATCCTTTAGAAAATGGAATTATTTCTTGTTTAGTTTTAAGATTAATTATAGCACATATTTCATTTTTTTTCTTTTTTAGTAATGCAGTATCACTATCTTTAAATGTTTTAACATCATTATATATAAATGGTACTACTATTTTTCCTGTTTTATCTATTAATCCATATTTATAATCAGGTTTAGCAATTTTAATATAATTTTGGTTTTCATCGGAATATGGTTCGCTAATTTCTTGAAGCCCTTTATATAAAATTTTTAAATCTTTAGTTAATAAATCATTGTCATCATAATTTCTTTCGGCTCTAATAAACGTGTTGGCTATTTCTTCAAATTCTTGATATCTATCTTTTGTTACTCGTTTTAAATTTTTATCAACTAAATATTGCACATCACTGTCTATTGGACTAACAACATAATAATCAAATATTTTTTCTATAAATTTAATCTTTTCTTTTGGTTTTATTAACTCTTTTGTGTTAATATCATATACATTTGATATTAAATCGGGATTATGTAAATCGGTTTTATATATTATAAAAATCTTATTTCCTGTTGTATTTTTAATTAATTCATATGGTTTTAATTTTAAAATTAAATTTAAATTTTTATCTAATAATGCCCCTTCTCCTTTTGATATAAATCTGTCTCTATAAATTTTATCTGGCCAATAACAATTTTTATATACAGCAAAAAATTCTCCTTCATCAATTATAGTTATATAATCATAAATATATGGAACTACCTGACTTCCATTTTTTGTTACTAATCCATATTTAATTTTTCCATTAACAAATTTTTTATCAATTGCGAACTTAGTTTTTGGATAATCCATAAAAAAAGAAGATATATAACTCTCGGTATTTACGTTATAATTAATTATAATATTTTGAATTTTATCCGATAAATTAAATTTTGATATTATATTTTTAAATGTGTGTTTATCATCATAATAATCAAAAACAGATATTTTTTCTACTTTATGTGTTTTTAGGTTATGAAAACGACAGAATGCTAGCATTGAATATTTATCTTTAATATTATATTCTTTAATGCGCATAAAAATAAATGATTTATTCTTATTTTCTTGATATCGATATTTATTCCACCATTCATTATCATTCTGTGATATACACCAATTTGCTCCTTGACATAATACTTTAGATTCGGCATACGTTCTTGGATAAAATATAATAAATTTAGAGTCTTCATATATTTTTGTTTCATCTTTAGATTCTTCTGCTTTCTTTAATTGCGCAGATTTTGATTGACGAATTGCATCTTCAATTTGATCTTTGAGAGTTTTAAGATCTTTATATTGATAAATGTCTTTATATAAAATTTGCGGAGCCTGTTTTCTTTTATTAAATTCTTGGGTTACTGATATAACTTCCTCAGGAGACGCCCCTTCTATAGTTCTTTCAACCATCCATTTAAGAAATGCATTATTACCAGAAGGATCTGATTTAGATAATCTTTCTATAATAGATTTATCTAATTTCATTCCATATTTATCTATTATATCTGTATATCTAGATTCAAATAATATATCTTGTAAACTTTCAAATACTAACTTAAATTTCATTATTATTAAGTTTTTTTATTCTAAAGAACAGTTTTGTTTAACCCACTGTTGATTCATATTCATAATAGCAACCGATAAATCACCATTGTCAAACATAATTATAACTTTGTGTTTTTTGTCTTTTGTTATATATTCATCTGAAATAGCAATTGCAACAATAGTTTCTCCATTATCATAATCATATACTTTAACATATTCTCCTTTTTTAATCATATGAATTAAAACACTTTACTTTTTATAAAAATGTCCATCTTCATATTTTCTAATCGGTTTAAATCCAACTGAAATAAATGTGTTAATACTTTCAATATTATCGTCCTTTATAAATATTTCACCTGGTTTATCTTTAAAAAAGTCTATAATTACTTGTTTACCAATTCCTAACTTTTTATATTTATCTCCAATTTGGAATGATAAAATACTCCATGTATCATTTGTAGAATTAAATAATGGGATAAAGAATCCTAAAACAACTCCTTTATAGAGTATTACTTGCATTCTTTTTTGTTTATTTTTTGTGATATATTTATAATTAATGTAAGAATATGGATTATCTTCTCTTATAATAAATAATACTTGTTCTTTTTGATTATTGGTTAAATCTTTCCACTTAACTAATTCTATCTCAGACAATACTATATCTTCTCTTCTTAATCTTTTAGGATCTATTGTTTTTTCGTTTTTAGATTCGAATATTTTATAACTTAAATTATTGTATACATCATCTTGATAAATTTCATCGGTTTTTTTATTGTATTCAGATAAAAATGATTCTAATGTTTTAATTTTATGTTTTTTAGATTTTTTCTTTTTATTCTTTTTATTCTTTTTCTTTTTAAATAAACTTTGTGTATACATTCCAATTGTATTTCCCCATTTATCACCACTACCAAATGAATTTATTCCAGGTGGAACGGCATTTCCCATGCCAGGCACGTTTAATAATGTAGCCATTGGTGATACAACACCTCCCATATCTTCTACTAAATTAGCATCAACACCTTTTACGGTTTTAGCTAACTTAATGTTTTTTTTATCATCATCGAAAAAATAAACTTTATCGTACATATCTGATATTTTCTGCAATTCTTTTCTTTTTGCAACATTAATAGGCATATTACTATTTCCTATTGCTAATATATTATCATAATCAATTTCATTTATATTATTAGAAATAAAATAATTATATATATGTCCTTTAAATGCATTATTTCTTGCTGTTAAAATAAAAATGGTATAATTAGCTCCTTTTTTAATAGCATTATTTATCTTTTGTAAATAATACCACATTTTATATTTCTTCGCTGTTCGTAAAATTTCAGGATTTTTAAAATCCGAAAAATCTAGAACTTCATCACTCTTTTTAATATATGTGTTGTATTCTTGTGGTGTTAATGATTTAATGAGTTTATTATTTCTATACACATAAATTTTAGCGCTGCTTTTAATTAAACAGTCATCAAAATCAAATACGTATGCTTTACTTACTGACATATAATTTATATATTCTATAAAAAAGAAAGGGAAACTATTATACAATAGTTCCCTTTTTTAGATTATAAACACTTAATTTATTATTCTTTTTCTTCTTTTTCTTCAGATTCTTCTTCGTCTTCTTCTTCAGATTCTTCAGATTCTTCAGATTCTTCTTCACTTTCTTCTTCAGATTCTTTTTCACCCTCATCTTCTTCATCTCCAAAATCTATATCTGATAAATCTATATCTTCATCATCAGAAGATTCTTCAGTTTCAGTTTCATTTTCAGTTTCAGTTTCTTCAACTTCACCACCAAGAATTTCTTCTACATCAACTCCTTTTTCTTCTAACCATTCTTTAAGTTTATCCCAATCTTCGGCTTTAACTTTAATTTCGGTTGTTGATTCTTCTCCGTCTTCACCTACTACTTTTTCGGCTTCAACTCCTTTTTCTTTAAGTTGTTCAATAGCTTCATCAACATTTTCTACTGTGATAACGAATTCTTTAATTTCAATTTTTTCTTCATCTTTATCTTCTTCAGATTCTTCTTCACCTTCTTTTTCTTCGTCATCTTCTTCATCGTTAGTTAAATCGATATCTTCATCAGTTTCTTCGGTTTCTTCTTCATCTTCAGTATCCTGCGATTTATTTGATTTATATTTAAATCCTGGTTCTTCAGATCCTTCTTCTACTTCTTCTACTTCTTCTTCTTCATGACTTGGAATTTCTTTATCATTTGATTCCAATTGTTTAATTTCATGAATTTCAATTTCACCTTCGTCATTAATATCACCGATCATACCGATAGAAGCTAATTTATCAAGTAATTCATCTTTATCACAATCACAATCAACGGCAAATGAAATTACAGCTTTTGCATTATGTTCTGCTGCTTCTTCTTCAGGAGATTCCATTTCTTCATGTTCTTCATGTTCTTCATCGTGTTCAACATCTTCTTCTTCATACATTTTTTCTGCTCTCTTACGACGAATTTTGTCAATAATTTCTTTTACGCTTTCTTCTAGACCGTCATTAAATTTAGAATCTTCAATAGGTAGACCATTCTTAAAATATTGATTTCTATCATATTCATTTTCTTCTTCTAAGTCTTCTGGATCAGTTACATCGAATCGATTTCTTTTAGATAAATTACCAAATCTATCAAAGCGTTTATCTTTTCCATAATATTCTCCTTCGGAATCTTCAAAAGATTCTGTTGATTCTGTTGCACCAAAAATCATAGGACGTCTGTAACCCTTTTTTGTATCATAAGCATCGGCTTCATATTCATCTTCGTATTCATCTTCGCGTTCATCATCATATTCATCCTCATAT
>Ga0208825_1000665_pt1 | contig 30854 bp, 25 predicted proteins | sample AD_UKC113_MetaG_FD_184450 | JGI IMG/M metagenome (GOLD analysis project Ga0208825, IMG submission 184450) | Active sludge microbial communities of municipal wastewater-treating anaerobic digesters from Hong Kong - AD_UKC113_MetaG (SPAdes)... | ecosystem: Engineered > Bioreactor > Anaerobic >...
GCATTCCTGTTTCCACCACGCATGTTATTACTGGCGCTGTGACCGGGGTAGGTGTAGCTAGAAGCGCTTCTTCGGTTAAGTGGCAGGTTACTCTGCGCATTGTCTGGGCCTGGATTTTTACCATTCCTATGGCCGCCATCCTGGCTGCTCTTTTTTATAAATTTTCCCTGCTGTTTGTGGGTTGACCGGATAGGTGACCGCGGTTAGCTGCCCGTCAAAACTCCTGATAGACATGAACTAAAGGCTGAAAGCCGGACAGATAGTCAAGGGAGGTGAAGCTGCCGGTTTGGCCGGCGGGCCGGTCCCCGGCTGGATAATTTGGAGAATAAGGGATAAGATAAAATATAGAGTAAGTGGACAGGCTAAGCTGAGGAATATATCACCATCAAATCAACGAACATAAAAGTAGGAGGAAAATTAAAAAGTTATCATGAATATTTTATGGCCAAGGAGAGAAAATGCCCTGGATTAGCTGCCGGAATAGACTGAACCTGATTAAGACTGAGTCAGGTATCCTTAAACCTGGAAAAGAAAAACATTTATGGTTTTTCCTGGTTTTTTCTCTACTCCTGTTCTTTCTGCTGAATTTTCCCGTCATCTATGGACAGACGACTCAAGCCATAGCTACTGCTCCCTCGCCGGAGAAGGCCGAGGCTCAGTGGTATCTCATCACCCTCAACGGTCAAAAGATTGGCTACCTCAAAGAAAGCGGCCAGAAAATAAAAGAAAATGGTCAATGGTTCTATAAAAGTTATAGCGAATCAAAGATGTCTTTTAACCGCCTGGGAAAAAAGGCTGAAATAACCTCTAAGGCTGAATATCTGGAAACCGAGGACGGGCAGCTGAAGAAAGTTCTGTCGGAAACGGTTATGTCTTCCCAGCCAATCAGAGTTGAAGCTCTGGTCGAAGAGGGAAAAATTGTTCTAAAAACAACGGCCTCGGGCCGGACTTTTAGCCGTGATCTGCCTTTTTCGGGTCAACTTTTTGGTCCGGAAGGCATCAGCCAGCTCAGTCAGGCCCGCCTTAAGCAACCAGGCGATAAAGTTGAATATCGAACACTGCTGGCAGAACTGTCCCAGGTGGTGACCGGCGAGCGATGGCTGGCCGGCGAAGAAGAGATCGATTTCCGCGGAGAAAAGATTAAAACCAGAAAGATAGAGGAGAAAACATCAGGGGTAGGTTCAACCCGGCAGGTCTGGATTGATGAGGCTGGACATGAAATTAAATCGGTTGAATCTTCACCTTTTGGCGATTTAATAGTTATAGCTTCAACGGAAGAAGAAGTCCGGAAAGGCGTGGAAGGCCTATCCATCAGCGAAGACCAATATCAGGTCAGTCTGGTTAAATCTAATGTCCGTTTACCTCAAGCCAGAACTCTTAACCGGCTGGTCATTAAAATTGAGAAGAAAAAGCCTGAAGGAGGCTGGCCTGATCTTAACTGTGATTATCAACGGGTCATCAGCCAGACGGCAGAAACAACACTTCTGGCCGTGAGCCAGGTAAATCTAAAGACCGCGGCCGGTAAAAAATTGTCGAAAGAAGAGTTCGAACGTTATCTTAAAGCCAATGCTTATCTTGATGCCGATGATCCAGAGATAAAGAAAGTGGCGGCGGAGGTGACCGGGTCAATCACCGATCCTTATAATAAAGCTCTGCGGCTCAGGAACTGGGTTACCGCCAACATGACTTTTGACCTGGGAATTGTCTTTGCTCCGGCTTCGGAGGTTATAAAAAATAAAAGAGGCACCTGTGCCGGCTATGCCTCGCTGCTGGCTTCCCTGCTGAGGGCGGCCGGTATTCCTTCCCGCTATCTGATGGGCCTGGTTTATGTCAACGGGGTCTGGGGGGGACATGCCTGGACTGAGGCCTGGCTATCTGACCGCTGGGTGCCGCTGGATGCGGCGGTTCCTGGCCCGGGAGTAGCTGATGCTGCCCGGCTGGTGGTGGCAGCCGGTGGTCTGGATGAAGGCCTGGGGGAAAGCCTGATGGCTGCCCAGAAAATCTTTGGCCAGGTTGATATTAAGATTCTTGATTATAGCTTCGATGGGCATCGTTACCGGGTTGAGCCGGGCCGGCCTCTTTATGAAATTAGAGATGGAATTTATACCAACCGGGGACTCGAGATAAGTTTAAGGGCGCCGGCCGGGTATAGTTTCTATGATACCGATAAAGTCTGGCCGGATAAGACTGTCGTGGCTTTAAAAGGACCGGCTGGCGAGACAGTAAAATTGACTCAAGAAGGCTGGTTTCCAGCGGCCAATTTTGACCAGTATCTGGTCAGTCAGCTAAAAGCCATGGTCAAAGGAGGGCGGCTGAGTTATCAATCAGTCTGGGGCAAGAACCGCCCGGTAGTTATCTCTGAGCAGAAATCGGTAGCCGGCCTAATTAACGGGGTCGACCTTTTTATTCTGACAGCCGAAGGGCCAAACTCGGAGCGAGTGCTGAACGGGGTTTTGAAAAATCTCAGTTGCCGGCTGGTAATAAAATAGATACTGGCGGTAAACAAAAAAAACTGCTGGAGGCGGGCCGCTTATTACCGTCCGCCCTGAAGATTGTCCAGATAAAGAGCAGCTGCTCCCAGAATGGCGATATGGTCAGTAGTTGAAACTTTAATCTCAATTCTCTTAACAGCTAAGGAATAGGCAAAAGAGGATATAGCGGCCAGCATCGAGTCTTTAAAAAATTGGTAAGACTGGCTGACCGACCCGCCGAGGATAATAGCCTCGGGGTCGACGGCATACATGATCGCTTTGATGGCTTCGCCCAGGTGATGACCATAAGCCTCAAAGACTTTTAGAGCTTCTTTTTGACCGGCTTTAGCCAGCTGGTAAAATTCTTTTCCCGGCCGGCCATAGGATTTAAGAAAAAATTGTCCGGAGGCATAGCGCTCAAAATTAGCCTCAAGGTACGGCAGCATCCCGAACTCACCGGCACCGCAGTTGGGCCCGGAATAAAGACGGCCATTGATAACGAGTCCCGCTCCGAGACCGGTGCCGGCAATTAACCCGACAAAATTATGGTAGGAGCGGCCGAGGCCAAAATACCTTTCACCGGCGGCAAAGCAGTTGGCGTCATTATTGACATAAACCGGGACCTGATAGCGGGCTTCAAGTATTCTTTTAAGCGGGACCTCTCGCCAGGCAGGAATATTCTGGACATCATAGACAACCCCAGTCTCCAGATCAACAATGCTGGGGATACCAAGTCCCAGACCCTCCACTTCCAGGCTGAAGACTTCATCCAGGGCCGCAGTCAGATCAGCTAAAACCTCCTCTTCTGTCCCCGTGCTCCGGATAATTCTAGCGGCGATTTTGACCACCCGGTCACCTTCAACCAGACCGGCCCGAACCTGCGTGCCTCCCAGGTCAACACCGATTAAAGCCACTTTCTACTCCTTAAATTTTAAGCCAGTCCAGTTCCTCAGCTTCCGGGCTGCCGGCTTACTTACTAGCTGGCGGCCATTTTCTTTTTTCTCCGCAGCTTAATTGTTTCATTGTTAATAAGCGGCCTGGCCCAGAAACCTATAGTCAAAATATAGCCAAGAGTCAGGTAAAGAACAAGCATGGCTGGACGGAGTCCAAACCGGTCTCCCAACCAGCCGATAAGTAGCGGCACCAGGGCCCCGCCGGCTATTCCGGTACAGAGGAGGCCGGAGAAGGCTCCCTGATGAGCCTCAATTGAATTAAGAGCTAAAGAAAAGATAATTGGCCACATAACCGAGGCGAAAAATCCGATAAGCGAAAAGCTATAAAGATTGATAATCCGGGGACCGGAGCCGGGCAGTTTAAGCGAAAAGGAAAGGAGGCAAGGCGGACCCCAGAGAGCCAGCGTCAGACAGACCAGAGCTAAGGATACTGCTCCAATCAGAACCCGCCGGCTGTCCATAAGTTTTAGCAACAGCAAACCGAAAAGCCCGCCGATGGTCATCAGACCCCAGAAATAGGAGACAGCCTGGGCCCCGGCCGTCTGAGGGTCAAGCCCGTGGTAGGTCTTAAGGAACTGAGAGGTCCAATTTGCTACACCCTGCTCGGTGCCGACATAAGCCATGATTCCGAAGAAATACAGAATGACGATTTTTTTCTTTAAGAGAATTTTGTAGATGGACCAGGTGCCGGCCTTTTCCTCTTCTTTTAATTCGACTGGCGGAAAATGTGAGGCGAAAACAATGATGATCATCATTAAAGCAATCAGAGCAAAAACCCAGTAAAGAGAAACCCAGGGCAGGTTGGGTGGAACCAGCTGCCGCAGGCTGTTAAGCAGCAGGTTCTGTTTTCCGGCGGCGGGAAGATTTCTAACGAGATAGGAGTAGAGAAGCGGGCTCAGAAAGGAAGCACTGCCGAAAATAAGCTGAGCCAGAACAGAGTTAAAAGCAAAGTGCTCCTCGCCGCCTGATACCCGGAGAAGGGGATTAATTGCTACCTGCAGAATGGCCATGCCCAGTCCAATGAGAAAAAGAGAAATGGTTGAGACCAGATAACCTGGGAAAAGAGCGAAAAGCAGGGCCCCGGCTAAAGCCAGGCAAAAAGCGGTTAGCATGACCTTTTTTTCACGGTATTTTTCGACCAGAAAACCGGCCGGAATAGACATAACCGCATAGGCAATAAAAAAAGAAAAAGGCAGAAGCCCGGCTAAGGCTAAATTCAATTTAAAACTGTCAATGATCTCTGGCACTAACGGCCCGATAATGTTGGTTAAAAAGGAGATAACAAAAAAGATCAAAAAGATCAGGCAGACTAAAAAATAATGGCGTTGAGGCTTCTGAGTCATGTCCTGTCTCCAGTTGCTATATTTTTGCTGTTCCTTAGCTTACAACTAAAAAACAGGGGACACAATCTATATTTCCTATTTTTCGATACCATTTTTTCATCAATATCTCCTCGATTCTTGAATCTATAACCCTGACCAATAAGATCGATCGGGCCGATTGTCGCTAAAAGTTTATAGTTGGCCCCAGCCGATCCAGAAAGATAGAATAGCCATTGGCAAAACTGACCTTTCGTCCTTATAATAGGCCAGAAGCTTTAGGAAAATTAGGAAATATAGATTGTGTCCCCATTTTATTAAGGTCATAAGGTCAAGGCGGCGGACCATCAGTCTGGAAATTGATCAAGAGGGAGTCTTGACGGTCAGAGCTCCTTATGGTCTGGACAGGATAACCATCAATGACGTTTTGAGGCGTCACCAGCCCTGGATCAGAAAAAAACGCCAGGAGGTACAGAGGAGACAGAAGCTTTCTTGCCCGAAAAAATTTGAGGATGGTGAAAATTTTCTCTGGCTGGGAAGAGCCTATCCTCTCGAAATTGTTAAGAGAAACAGGCCGCCGCTGACTTTTGACGGCCAGAAGTTTGAGCTGGCGGCTCCCTTCCTGGCTTCGGCCCGGCAGGTGTTTGAGACCTGGCTCAAGCAGCAAGCGCGCCTTTATCTGACTTCAAGGGTAGCTGCCATATCCAGGCAGACTGGTTTAAAATATGAAAAGTTCCGGCTGTCTTCAGCTGCTACCCGCTGGGGCTCCTGCTCAGCCCGGGGAACAATTTCACTGGTCTGGCGGTTAATCATGGCTCCGTCAGATATTATAGATTACCTTATTGTTCATGAACTGGCTCACACTAAGGAAAAAAATCATTCCAGAGCTTTCTGGCGTTTGGTTGAGGATTTCGTCCCTGATTATAAGGAAAGGAGACACTGGCTCAGGAAGAATGGCTTCCAGCTTAATTTTTAAGAGCCGGGAGCCAGCGGTCTGTTTCTAAGATTATTTGACCTGATTTTTGCCGCTGATAAAATAGGAGCCGGAAATAAAAAAGGCTGAGGCCACTGATGAACAGGATGAACCTTGATACTCTTCAAGAAGAAAGATCCCGGAAGAACAATCTGGGGCCAGGGGAGAAACTCTCAGCCGTAATTTTCTGGGGCTCGCTCTGGGGCTTAGCCGAAGCTACTGCCGGCTATTTATTGCATTTATTAAAGGTTCCTGGCCTGGCCGGGGCAGTCATGGCTACCATTGCTTTTTATTTTCTCAACCGGCTTTACCAGCAAACCGGCTCAGCCGAGGCTGTGGTTTTTTCCAGTTTTTTAGCCGCCGGCCTCAAAGGTCTTGATCTAATCTTTAGTCCGCTTAGTTTTATGGATATCATCAACCCGGCGCAGGCCATCATCATCGAAGGCCTGCTGGCTGCCCTGGCTCTCCAGGTTTTGAGCCGGGAGTCCATCCACTCTTCTCCCCGTATTGTTCCTTCCTGCCTGCTCTTTTCTTTTGGCTCCAATCTGACCTATAGCCTGGTGACTCTGGCTGAATCTGCTGTCTTTCCTCTGAGTAATATCTTTGAAGCTCCACCCTGGAGCCTGATTACATTTTTGGTGCTATCACCGCTTCTTACCTCCGCGCTCCTGGTTTGGTTGCTGGGGAAAAGCTATAGTGAAAAAAAAGAGATAAAAGGAGCAAAAACAGCGGCCAGTACTGCTGAGCGGCCGGTTGTCCGCCATTTTTTCCCTGACCTTATCCAGCAATTTAATATTCTTTTAGAGCAGGCTCCTTTCCGGCCAGGTGTCTCAATAACGGCGATGGTCCTGGCTGTTATAAACGGTTTAATCCACTATTAGTTTAAAGAATTTTAGGACGGCGAGATTGAAAGCAATTTTTAAAAAAATAAAAAAAGCTGACCGGGAAGAGGCTGAAAAAAGAACCGGCCTGGCTTCTCTCCCCAATGAAATAATGATCCGCACCGGCTGTCCTTCCCATAACTGTGGCGGGCGGTGCCTGCTGCGGGTTTATCTTAAAGATGGGGTGATTACCAGAATTGATGGCGATGACCGGCCTGACACGATTGAAGCTCCACAACTCAGGCCCTGCCCGCGCGGCCGGGCTTACCGCCGGCGTCAGTATCATCCCGATCGCCTCCGCTATCCACTGAAACGCACCGGGCGGCGTGGCGAAGGAAAATTTGAAAGAATCTCCTGGGATGAAGCTCTTGATCTGGTTGCTTCAGAACTCAGCCGGGTCAAAGAGAAATATGGCAATTCAGCTCTTTTTGTTCCCTATGGCACGGGCAGTTACAATCAGATCAATGGCCGCCAGACAGCCACCCGCCTTCTCCATCTTTTTGGCGGCTGCCTCGGCTTTTATAACTCTTATTCCTGGGCCTGTATTACGCCGGCAACTCTGACGGTTTATGGCACCACGACCACTGGCAACCAGCGGCAGGACTGGTTGAACAGCCGCTATATTCTGATGTGGAGCTGGAATCCGGCGGAAATGCGCGATGGAACGAACAGCGATTATTTTGTCAAGCTGGCCCGAGAGAGAGGAGCCAGAGTGGTCTGTCTTGACCCGCGCTTGACCCCCTCAGCAATTGCCCTGGCTGATGACTGGATTCCGATCAGACCCGGGACAGATGCCGCCATGATGTCAGCGATGGCTTATGTGATGATAACTGAGAATCTTTATGACGCCGATTTTATCCGTACCCACAGTGTCGGCTTTGATGAAACACAGATGCCACCTGGCTTTGAAGCTGAAGAAACTTATAAGGATTATATCCTGGGGCGGCGGGATGGTGTGCCCAAAACACCAGGCTGGGCGGAGAATATCTGTGGTGTCCCGGCCGAGACTATTGCCCGGATAGCCCGTGAATATGCCACCATCAAACCGGCCATGCTTTATTTAGGCTATGGCCTCCAGCGGCGGGCTTATGGCGAGCAGGTAGTGAGAGCTGCCTGTGTTCTGGCGGCTCTGACGGGTAATATCGGGGTTCATGGCGGCTGGGCGAGCGGTCTCGGCAATCAGGCCCCAGATGGCGGTCCATTCTGGCTGGTTTTCCCGGTTGGTAAGAACCCGGTAAAAGCTTCAATTCCCAGTTTCCTCTGGACAGAAGCGGTCATTCGCGGACGCGAAATGGGGCCGGAAGATGGCGTGGTTGGCGTGCCGAAGCTTGATAATAATATCAAGCTCCTTTATGTCGTCGCCAGCAATTGCCTGATCAATCAGCATGCCAATACTAACCGAACAGCCAGAATTCTAAGCGATGAGAACCTGGTTGAATTTATTGTTGTCCATGAACAATTCATGACGCCAACCGCCCGGTTCGCCGATGTGGTGCTTCCTGCTTGCACTCAGTTTGAAACCTGGGGACTTGAAGATGGCTGGAAATATGGCGATGAAATTATTCTGATGCCAGAAATACTCGAGCCGCTACCCGAAACTAAAAGCGATTACGCAATCTGTGCGGAAGTGGCTAAGCGTCTCGGCTTTGGTGAGAAATACACCGAAGGGCGGGATGAAAAACAGTGGGTGGAGTGGATGCTCGATGTCTATCGGCAGACGCGTTTTCCTGATTTACCCTCGCTGGATGAATTGCTGGAGAAAAATCTCGGCGTCTGGGCCAGGCCGGTTGCTGACCCGGCCGTCGCTTTTGAGGATTTCAGACGGGAGCCGGAAAAGTATCCATTGCCGACGCCTTCAGGAAAAATTGAAATATTTTCAGCCAGGCTCCAGCAACTGGGAAAACTGGCTGAGATTCCAGCCGTGCCCAAGTATATTCAGGAATGGGAAAGCCCGTTTGGCGAGGAGGCCAAAAAATATCCACTCCAGGCAATCGGCCATCATTATTTAGCCCGGGTTCATTCGACCCATCACAATAACGACTGGTTGCGAGAGGCTTTTCCCCAGCGGGTCTTTATCAATCCGGTTGATGCTGAGGAACGGGGAATAAAGACCGGGCATCTGGTTAAAGTTTTTAATGAGCGCGGAGCTCTGCTTTTACCCTGCCGGGTTACGCTTAAAATCAGACCGGGGGTAGTGGCCATTCCGCAGGGAGCCTGGTGGGAGCCGGATGAGCAGGGTCTCGATCACGGGGGAAATATCAACGTGCTGACTTCCGAGCGCTGGTCGCCATATGCTTTTGGCAATACCCAGCACACGATCATGGTTCAGGTTGAAAAATATGAAGAGAAATAAGCAAGAAGCGAGAGAAGCCGGGAACGAGAAAAAGAGCCAGTCGGGCCAGGTTCAGTACGCCTTTTTCTTTGACTCGAGTGCCTGCTCGGCCTGCAAAAGCTGTGTCCTGGCCTGTCGGGATAAAAACAACTGGCCGGCCGGAGTCAGGTGGCGACGGGTTTATGAGCTAAGCGGCGGCCAGTGGCTTCGAGTTGGAAATAACTGGGTGCCTGATCTTATTGCTTATAATCTTTCTCTGGGCTGCAATCATTGTGAGGAACCAGTTTGTCTTAAAGGCTGTCCTTCTGGAGCTATAAGCAAAAGGCCGGATGGGATAGTCCTCATTGACCGGAAAAAATGCCTTGGCTGTCGCTATTGCGAGTGGAGCTGCCCTTATGGAGCACCGCAGTATGATGTGGCCGGCGGGCGTATGACCAAGTGTGATATGTGTTACGACCTGGTTGATAAAGGTGAGAAACCGGCCTGCGTTGACGCCTGTCCGATGAGGGCGCTGGACTTTGGTCCGCTCGATAAGCTGATTGAAAAATATGGCCAGGTAAGAGCTATCTTCCCTTTGCCCGACGAGGCGATGACTCGGCCCTCGCTTATCATCAAGCTGCATCGAACAGCGGCTAAGGCCGGGGCAGGTGATGTGACTGTTAGCAATAAAGAAGAAGTATAAATTAAGCTTGACAGGCAGATGAGAATTTTTATAATTTCAGCTTGATATAAATATCAAAGTCGTCAAGGGAGGTATTATGAAGGTTCAGGCTGAGCAAGGATCAAAATCTTTATTCTTATTTTTGAAGAAAAAAAGAATCCCGATTCTTGTCTTATTTTTTATAATTGTCGGGCTTGGAACTTTACCTGGAGTGGCAACTGGCGAGGATAGAAAGCTGTCCATGGCTCCGCTTGATAAGACTTTTCTTGAATATATTTCCAGACCACCAAAGGTTTTACATTATACAGCCGAGGGACATCCGCTGGGTTTAATCCCTGGTCCACGTGATTTATCTTATTTGAAGACAGGAGGCATCCCCCGAGCCAAGGCAGTGGTTGCATTGCCAGCTTCTTATGATCTGCGCACCCTGAACAAAGTAACTCCCGTCAGGAACCAGGGCAGCTGTGGCTCATGCTGGGCCTTTGCCACTTACGGCTCCCTTGAGTCTTTTTTAATGCCAGCAGAACCACGTGATTTTTCTGAGGAACATCTGATCCATAATCATGGCTTTGACTATGGACCATGTTACGGTGGAACTTTAGATATGGCTACCGCCTATCTGGCCAGATGGGGTGGACCGGTTAATGAGACCGATGACCCTTATGTTTCGGGTAACGGTTATTCCGTGGCCAAACATGTACAGGAAGTCATGATGATCCCACCGCGCTCTGGTCCGTTAGACAATAGCCTGGTCAAACAGGCCATCATGGATTATGGAGCGGTCTATGTCGATATGGTCTGGGATGACAGCAGCTATAACTCAACCTATAAAGCCTATTATAATCCCGGCAACACTGGCGGCGGTCATGCTGTGGCCATAGTCGGCTGGGATGATAATTTTGAGGCTTCTAAATTCAATACAGCACCAGCGGGAAATGGCGCCTTTATTGTCAAAAATAGCTGGGGTCCTGGCTGGGGGGAAAACGGTTATTTTTATGTCTCCTATTATGATGCCTATTTCGGTCGCCGAGGCGTTAATGGGGTGGTCAAAGCTGAAAATCCAGGCAAATATGTGGTTAATTACCAGTATGATCCACTGGGCTGGATATACAACCTTGGCTATGCCAAAGATACGGCCTGGATGGCCAATATTTTTCAGGCACAGGCTGGCCTACCCATTGAGGCAGTTAGCTTTTACACGTCCTCGACAGAGAACTACTATGAAATCTATATCTATGTGGATGTAGCCTCAGGGCAGCCGAGGTCCGGCGAGCTTAAGTCTACTAAAAGTGGATCAATAAATTCGCTTGGCTATTTTACGGTAGAACTTGATAATCCAGTTGCTCTTACTACCGGTCAGTACTTTTCAGTGGTTTTAAAGTTGAGGACGGTTGGCTATAATTATCCAATCCCGGCAGAAGGAAGGATTGAAGGCTATACTTCCGCGGCAGTTTCTAACCCAGGGATGGGTTTTGTCAGCGAAGATGGAGTTAGCTGGGAAGCCCTTAATAAATATTTTGATTATGACATTTGTCTCAAGGCTTTTGCCGGGCTGACTCCTATCTACCCACCAATTAACCTCCGCTTAGCGTCGCTTGAGAACAATTTTATCTTTTTTAAGGAAAAGATTAACCGCCTGACCTGGGCGGCCAACCCGGCTAATGGGACGAATATTGTCAGCCATAAGATTTATCGCAAAGCCAGTAATGAAAATACATTCTCCCTGCTGGCGACGGTCAGTGGGACCCAGTATACTTTTGACGACCGTGGGCTGAAGAATCCTGGTAATTATTCCTATCAGGTAACGGTGGTTGATGAATATGAAAGAGAAAGTGATCCAGTGACAGTTTCGGGCTCAGCCGAAACGCCGGCCAAAGTTCTAAAGACCAAGTCTTATCGAACCAAAGTGGCACCGAAGAATCTGGTTGATTCCAAATAAGGGGGAAAAGATGAAGACCAGGATAACCTTAAAAAATATCAAAATCGCCATTTGTTTAACGCTGTGTTTGGCTTTTTTTGCCAGTCAGGGCCAGGCTGCCGGGGTTAAGCCAGAGTTTGAGGTCGGTCTATCTTTTGGCTTGAGAACACTGAATAATTCTGAACTTAAGGATGTCTATGGCCAGGGGATAAACGTTTTTCCCAGTGTCACTCTGGTCTGGAAAGGACTGATGCTAGGTGGTGGTTATGAGGCCGGATTTAAAAAAGATGGATTGATTGGTATCTATCAGGAGCCGGCTGAACTGACGGTTAAGGGAGGAGAAATCTTTGCCGGCTACCAGCTGAGGCTCAAAAACATTGCTCCTTATATCAAAGTCGGCGTCGGCTTTTACTCCTATAAGCAGGTGGTTGAGAGCGAATATGTCAGTGATTATCCAGTGGATGGAAGTAAGACCGGCTTGATCGTGGCTGGCGGACTTAAGTATTTTCCCCTGAAAAAGCTGTTCATCTCGGCTGAGGTCAAATATGGAGGCCTCAAGGTCAAGCCTTATGACACCGAGGTTGACCTGGGTGGTCTGCGTCTCAATGGTGGCCTTGGCCTTAGCTTCTGACCACAGGGAAGATAGCCTGTATTTTGTTTTTTTAGAAAAATATTTTTTTGTCATTTTTAAACTTGACTCCCTGGTTTAGCTATAAAAAAATGGGTCGTCTGGAGCCTGCCGCTAGCTAAAAAAACAGATCAGGTCGGAAAGAAACCATTGGCAAAAAAAAGATTTCATTCTTATAATAGGCATGGGGACAAAAAATCAGGAAATATAGCTTGGGTCCCCTGTTTCAGGAGGAGAAAATGAAGAGGGTAGCTTGTCTTACCTTAACAGTTATTCTTTTGTTTTCTCTGGCCCAGGCCAGAGTTGGAGAGGTGGTTAAGGTCATAAAAACTCCCGGACCCGGTCCGACCGGCCTGGCCTATGACGGCCGCTATCTCTGGCTGGCTGATAGCCGGCTGGATAAGATTTTTAAAATCGACCCAGCTTCAGGTCAGGTAATTAAATCATTTGATGCACCTGGCTTTCATCCGGAAGGTCTGGCCTGGGATGGCAGGCATTTATGGCACGTAGATTCAGCCGAAAAACTGGTTTACTGCCTTGACCCTGAAACCGGAAAAGTTCTCAAGGCTCTGGAGTCCAATAGCGACCAGCCGCGAGATCTGGCCTGGGACGGCCACGATTTGTGGATGACCGATGTCCGTCAGAAAAGCCTGCTGCGGGTTTCACCGGTTGACGGTATGATGATCCAGACTTTTCCGGCTCCTGGTAGCGAACCAGCCGGTCTGGAATTTGATGGCCATTATCTCTGGGTGACAGATCGGGCGATGGACAGAATTTTTCTGGTTGATCCCTCTTCAGGCTGGTGCCTATCTTCGCTTCGTTCCTACGGGCCTTTCCCGGCTGGCCTGGCCTTCGACGGCGAATATCTGTGGAATGTTGATTACGAAAATGATGAACTCTACCGGGTGAAAGTTTTCGATCATGACATCATGACCCTCTGGGACGAAAAAGAGCTGGAACTTCGCTTCGTCAAGGAGTTCCGCAATTATGGACCCGGGGTGGTCACCAACCTTGATATCTACCTGCCGCTTCCGGCCAGCCGTGATAATCAGGAACTTCTTGCTCCAGTTGAATTTCTATCCAAGCCGACAGAAATGATCAAGGACAGCTGGGGACAGCAGCTGGCTCATTTTAATTTCAAAAATTTAAAGGCGCCGGCCCTGATTCAAACCGGCTGGACAGCCAGGGCTAAAATTTATGCGGTTGAGTATTTCATTTACCCGGACAGAGTTGGCAGCCTCGATCAGATTCCGGCAGAGATCAAGGAAAAATATCTGGCTGATGGCGATAAATATTGTATCCATGATCCCTTCATTCAAAATCTGGCTAAAAAAATCGCTGGCGATGAAAAAAATCCTTACTGGATTGCCAGGAAAATTTATGAATATTTGATTGACCATCTGAGCTATAACCTGAAGCCAGTCGGTGGCTGGAATCCGGCCCCAACTGTCCTTCGCCGTGGCACAGCTTCCTGCTCTGAATATACCTATTCCCTGATCGCTCTTTGCCGGGCTCTTGGCGTGCCTGTCCGCTATGTGGGTACGGTCAGTCTCCGTGGCGATGATGCCAGTTATGATGACGTTTTCCACCGCTGGAATGAAGTTTATCTTCCGCCCTACGGCTGGATTCCCTTTGATGCTAATAAAGGTGATGTTGAGTCGCCAGGTGGTCGGGCCCTGGGCATTGGCAATGTAGCTGCCCGCTACATCATCACTACGGAAAATGGCGGTGGCGACCAGTATTTATGGTTCGGTTATAACTACGGTTATACCTGGACAGCAGAAGGCCGGTGTCGCCTGTCTGAAGAATCCTACGGCGAATGGCAACCTCTTGGGCCCAAAAAATATCAGAAACCGGCCGAAAGGAAATCTAAATAGAATCTGGCAGAATTTTCTCCATAAAAAGTTGATCTTTTGAAGCGAGGAAGATGACCTCAAACTTTTCAACCCCCAACCTGGCTTCCTCTCTCTCTACCAGGGCCGAAGAAAAACTGATCAAATATTACTTGCCAGCCGGGTTAATGATTTGTTTGCTTTTTTCCCTGTTCTTATTTATTGCCCGCCCTCTGCCTTCCGGCCATCATTATGAACTGGCTTTGAAACTTTCCCTGGAGCTCCTGGTGGTCTGGCTGATATATTTTCTCTGTCCTGAGTTTCTCAACCATAAATTAATTTTAGCCCTGATCCTGGTAGCCGGGCTGACCCTTGGCTTTTATCAGCTCACCCGGCCCAGGCCAGATCCGGAAATTACCAAGACCTATGAATCTGTTTTTAAGGATCTGGAAGAAGGACGGAATCCCTACTTAAGTGGTAGGATTTATCATCGCAATGGAAATGACCAGGTTGTTTATCAGAATTTCAATTATCCACCCTTAGAACTTTATCCCTACTGGCTTTTTTACCGCCTGCTCCACGTCTGGGACCTGACGAGTTTGAGCCTGTTTTTAATGTTTATTCAGCTTCTGGCGGCCCTAATTCTGGTCTTAACCTTCAGGAGCTCAGGCCACCGTTATTTGCTGGCTTTTCTACCACTTCTCGTTTTTTCTGAAATTACCACCAATCCAGCCATGAATATGCTATTGGTCTCAATTTTTATGGCCTTACTTTATCGCCAGGAAAGAAAGCCCTCCAGCCTTAACTGCCTGCTGCTGGCCATAGTGATCGGACTGGGTCTCAGCGCTAAATTTTTCTTTATTCCTTTAGCGGCTGCTTATTATTTCTGGCAGTTAAAGCTGCGGGACCTTAAAAGCTGGTTGCGGGTTGGTGGGCAAGCTCTTCTGTCGCTGGCCGTATCCTGGCTTTTGATGCTGCCCTTCGGACCGTTAAACGTCATTAAGAGCACCATTTTTTATAATCTTAATCTGGGTGAAAGAAACACCTACACCGCTTTTTATCCTAATATTCTATCCAGTTTTTTCTATTTAATTGGCCAGCCGCAGTTTTATGGCCCGGTGGCTGTCTTGATTTTATTCTTAGTTATTCTCTTCGGCCCTAAGCTCAGCCTTTATACCGCCTTTCTCCTATCCGGGATAACCTTTTTACTGGTCGCGCCCACTCCTGAGCCACAATATTTTGGGACTCTTCTCCTGCTGGCTCTGGCCTCTAAAATCATAAAAATCTCAACTCAGCCAGCGGGGGTGATGACTGGAGGAGAGGTTAAGTGAAACTCAATCTTAAAGACTGGCCTTTAATCGTTTTTACCGTCCTGGTGCAGACAGCGGTTGGGTCTTTTATTTTCCTGTTTGGCCTGCTGGTGATTAATCGCCGCCATCTGGGTCAATTTGGTTCAGCCTGGCTTTTCCCCTGGCTATTCCGTCCCGCCCTGGATCTTCTTCTGCTGATGGGCCTCTCACTGCTTATTTCGTTGTTTCACCTTGGCCGGCCTTCCTCGGCCTATCTGGCTGTGGTCAATCTAAAAACTTCCTGGCTCAGCCGGGAAATACTGGCGGCCTGTTTGTTTTTTGCCGGTCTGTTAGTCTTGACCATTTCTATTTTTTTTGGCCTGCCGCTCACCATTCTTCTGTTAATATCCTGTCTGGACATGCTGGTCGGGCTGGCTTTAATTTTTATCATGTCAAAAATTTACCGCCTGCCCGCCGTCCCGGCCTGGAATAGCTGCAGAACGACTCTCTCTTTTTATCTAACGGCCCTCCTGACCGGGGCCGGTTTCTTGGCTCTGGTCGGCCCGCCTCTTTTTGAAGCCTGGCCTGAAGGCCGGCTTCAACTAACAGTCATTCTTCAGATAACCTTGTTAATCTCACTAATCTATATAATTTTGTTAGACCAGGTGACCGGCCTTTTTTCTTTGAAAAATGAGATTGAGCCTGAAAAATTTTCGGAGCTTAAGAAAATATCAACCATCCGGGTTCTGCTCTTGATTCTGGCTTTGTTAGCCAGCTTTTATGTTTTCTGGCCAGCCGGCTCTGTCTGGCTGCAGGGTTATTTCTGGCCAGTTCTAATCCTGGCTCTGATCATCATTGAGGAGTTGATTGGCCGGACTGTTTTTTTCAATCTTTACAGCCGGTTGGGGGTTTAGTGACGTTTTATTCTGTCCTTTTCCTTTTCAGGTATTGGAGATAGTTTTGATAATCCTCAAGACTATTGAGATGCCAGGGAAAGCGAGAAGCTGGTATGTCCAGAGCCACCGCTTTGACCTCGGTCAAAAGATGGAGAACGCTGAGCTTGCCCTCGTTAATCAGCTTCTCTATGACCGGCCAAAGCGAGCGGCGGTAAAGGGCAAAAAGGGGGTGTGGAATCTGGCCGTCAAGCCTGGGATAAACCAGGTCATGCTGGCCGAGCACCTGGAGCATGTCCCTGACTATTCCCAGATCGATTTCGGGCTGGTCACAGGGAACAACCAGTGATATGTCCGAAGAAGAAGCCTGCAGGCCAGCCAGTAAACCGGCCAGGGGACCCGCGTTTTCATAACGATCCTCGACCTGACGAACATTATTTAGTGGGTAAGGCTGGCCCTTAGATACACTTATAATTATTTCCTGGAAACGGCCAGCCAGCTGTTCAATCAGTTGTTCAAGGAGAGTTTGCTCTCCCAGTGGCAAGCTGGCTTTATCCCGGCCCATCCGTCGGCTTTGCCCTCCAGCCAGGATAATGGCGGTGATATTTTTAAATTTAAAAGCGTTTCCGGACTCCATTGATAGCCAGCCTGGTGTTAGAAATTATAATATTAACATGAAAATAAATAGTCGGCTTGATTTTTAAATGAAGGGAAGTCCATAATGGACATGGTAATTCAGCCATTTATAATTCCGGAGCGAGGGTAGCCAATGACCATCAGGCTTTCAGCTAAAAAGAAACCGGTCAAAAAACTTCAGAAGCAGCAGCCCGGGTTTTTGCAGGCCATTGATCGCCGTTATCCTGGTGTGGTGGATAAAATCAGGCAGACCATCGAGAAAAGTGAGAAAGATTTTTCAGGCAGTGAGCATGAGGATAGCTTTCTCTGGGAGCATTCCCTGCACGTCGCTTATTTAGCCTGGAAAATGGCCAGGGCAGAAAAAAAAGACTCGACCCTGGCCGCTCTGGCCGCTCTACTGCATGATGCCGGCAAGTTTCAGGGGGGCCTTTATCATCAGGATAATCTGCCTGAAGAAGAAGCTTCAGCCAGAGTGGCGATCGATATTTTAAAGAAAGCCGGAGCCAGAGAAAAAGATCAGCAGCGACTGAAAGACATTCTTATCAATCTTCACCGGGAGGGGGCGGTGCCTGATCCACTAACCGACATTATTCATGATGCCGATTTTCTGGCCAAGTTCGGTTTGGTCGGTGTGGCCAATTTTTTTATTAAGACGACTCTTCGTGGCCGCAATCTACAGGGAGCGATTATGAATCATCTGAGCAAAGAAATGACCTATGCAGCTGTCCTTCCGTTAAATATGAGGACTAAGGCCGGCAGCGATTTGGCCGTCAAAAAATCAGCGGATAGCCTGGACTTTTATAAAAACTTTTTGCAAGAATTAATGGATACTCAGGGACTGTCTTATGAAATCAAAAAAAGACGGATAGTCCTGCCGACTGGCCGGCCCAAAAAACCGGCAGATAAGATTGATGTTTTTCTAGTTATGGCCAGAAAATGTGAGCGGTGTGGGGGAAAATGGGCTATAAACCAAAGCCTGGAGAAGGGAGTTAAATGCCACCAGATTGTCTTCAATCTGGCCTGTGAGCAGTGTGGCAATGCTTATCAAATAAATTTCTGCCTGCCCGGTCTGGCCTGAATGGGGTCGAGCCTCGGGAACTAGCTGATAATAAATAAGTTGTTGGTGCAGCTGAGTTATGTCCAGTTCTGGGGGCATGAGGCGAAGAGATCTCCCGGCTTTTTTATCCACCCTGGATACTAGGTCTTACCCTGATTGAGGAAAGACCTTGACAGCCGGTAAAAGTTTTGCGATATAAGAAAAATGATAACTTTTGACAGACTGCAGGAGGGCAGGTGAACCGGAAAACATTAACGGCTCTGACTCTGGTCGTTTTTCTCCTTTTAATTCTGACGGCCTGCGTCCCGGGGCCAAATAGCGCTGAAAAGACGCCAGACGAACATGGTCATGTAGCTGGATTTATTTCAGGCCTCTGGCATGGTTTTATCTCGCCCGTTACTTTTATAGTTTCATTGTTCAGTAAAAACATCAGAATTTATGAAGTCCACAATAATGGCGGCTGGTATAACTTCGGTTTCGTTCTGGGCGCGGGCTTATTCCTTCAGGGTGGAATTCTGGGTAGCCGTAAAGCCCGCAAGAAATGAGCGGAGTTTATAGCTTAATATGGCGAAGACTGTACCAATCTCGCCTGGCTTAATTTCAATTTATCTGCCCTGCTAACTGACCGATTGGTAGAAAAGACTTTAATTTTTCTTTATTGACGGTCAAAAAGAGTGATAAAATCGGCCATGAATCAAGTTTAATAACTTTAATAAAAAACTTTAATAAAATAAAAGCGAATCATATGGAGAAAGGAGTCTTTAAGTGAACAATTACCATTTGCCGGGTAAATTATTAAAATTCCAGCGAAAAAACTGTGCCTGGCCTTTAACCCTGATTGCTTTTATAACTTTATCTGTCTTTTTCCTTTTTAGCCCATTGCCGCTCGGGGCTGAAACTCAGGCCGCTGCTTCCCATCCGAAAAAAGCTGCTCTGCCCCCGGCCCTGGATGAACTGGTAGCCAGAGTCATGAAGACTTTTGAAGTGCCCGGACTGGGCCTGGCTGTTGTAAAAGATGGCCAGGTAGTTCTGGCGAAAGGCTATGGAGTAAAGAAGCTCGGCGAACCAGCTCCAGTTGACGCCCAGACCTTGTTTGGTATTGCTTCCAATACGAAGCTTTTTACAGCGGTAGCCCTGGGTACACTGGTCGATGAAGGAAAAATCAGCTGGGATAGCCGGGTGGTTGATTATCTTCCCGAATTCATGATGTATGATCCCTACGTGACCAGAGAAATGATGGTTAAAGATCTTCTCTGCCATCGCTGCGGGCTAGGGCTGGGAGCCGGAGATTTGATGTTCTGGCCCGCCACCACCCTGACCAGAGAGGAGATTCTGCATCGGGTACGCTTCATCAAACCAGCTTACTCCTTCCGTACGACTTATGCCTACAGCAATCTGATGTTTGCTGTGGCCGGAGAACTACTGGCTAAGGTCAGCGGAATGCCCTGGGAGGATTTTGTCCGCGAGAAAATCCAGAAGAGGGTCGGAATGACTTACAGCAATACCCGCTGCTCGCTCGTGGCGAAGGAAACCAATGTCGCCTGGCCTCACGCCCGGGTGGAAGGCCAGGTCAAACCGATTAAGCCCTATCTTCCGGATAACGTCAATCCGGCCGGCGGGATTAATTCCTGCGCCGAAGATATGGCCAAATGGATGCTGGTTTTGCTCAATAAGGGCAAGCTTCCAGATGGAAATCAGCTTATTTCAGAAAAAGTTATGGAGGCCATAACCTCTATGGAAACACCGATACCGATCTATAAGCCGGCACCAGAGCTGGCCGCCGCGGCGATGAATTTTAGTGGCTATGGCCTGGGGGTCAGGCTGAGAGATTTCAGACGGTATAAAGTCGTGACCCATACCGGCGGCCTGGCCGGTTATGTCTCTCAGGTCTGGCTGATGCCAGAAATCGGGCTGGGAATAACCATTCTGACCAATCAGGAAGCGGATGAAGCCTATCAGTCTCTGACCTACGCCATTGCTGACCATTATCTTAAGGCGCCGGCCGTTGACTGGATTGGAGCTATCGCTAAAGTCCGGGAGAGAAGCCGACAGAGGACTTCCGATGAAATTAAAAAGGCTTATGAACAGAGGAACAAAGACTCAAAGCCCTCGCTCCCCCTGGAAAAATATGCTGGTCTTTACCACGATGCCTGGTATGGAGATATTGAGATTAAATATGAAAACGGCCGCTTGCTGATGACTTTCAAGCACTCGCCTGATCTTTCCGGACCGCTTGAACACTGGCAGTATGATACCTTTGTGGCCCGCTGGTCTGACCCGGAACTCAGAGCTGATGCTTATGTAACTTTTTCTCTAAATCCGGATGGCTCGATAGCTGAAGCCAGGATGAAACCTTTTTCACCTGATACCGATTTTAGCTATGATTTTCAGGACCTCCTGCTCAAGCCGGTTGTGGTTAAAAAATAGTTTTTTACAGATGCGATTGGGTTGGAATAATTTAAATGATATAAGTTGTATTAAACTGTATCAGCGCATATAAAGAATCAGCCCGGAGGAGGTCAAACATGGAAAGGCAAAAAGGAAGAGGTGTCTCTCTGTGGGCGTTGATGGCCCTGGCTCTTTTTCTGGGCGGATTGGCGCTTGGTTTTATGGCCTGCCGCCAGCAGGCGGAAATGCCTCAGATCAAAGAAACAGGAGGAGTGAGGCAGGTCATCAATCCGGCTTGCCCGCTAAAAGGCACTATTCAGGTCGAAGCCGAGAAAACTTTTGAACTCAATCCCTATAAAGTCCCCGACTTTAATTTGAAATACTTCCGGGTCTTAATGGATAGCCAGCAGATCATTCTTTATAATCCAAATGAACCGGTGGCTAAAATCTTTTCAAGGGATGGAGCTTATCTCGGTAGCTTTATAAGAGTTGGCCAGGGACCAGGTGAGTTCCCCTCCTACACCGGATTCTGGCTGGATTTTGAGGGCGACGAAATCTGGGGAGTGGGCAATATGAAGGTGGCCAGGTTCGACCGCCGCGGCCAGCTTCTTGGAGAATTTAAGATTCAAGACATGCCAGCCTATTTCCTCCGGCCTGATTGCTATCTAACCGATCTGACCGTTATGGAAAATAATAGACGGGTCAAGAAGCTGCTGCTTAAAAAAATAGATCAAAAAGGAACAGTGGCGACAGTAGAGTTATTAAGTGGCCCCGAGCTGGGTATGATCAGCTGGAAGGATGAGCCTGGAGGTTATTTTGAGCCCTATGGAACCAATGATATTCTCTGGTCAATGAATAAGGCTGAAGCCAGAATAGCAGTGGCTGTTAAGTCAGACTACCAGCTAAAAATTTTTAACCAGGATGGGCAAAAGGTGATGGAAATTGAAGTCCCGGCTGAGAGGGTGCCAGTGTCAAGACAGGACAAAGAAAAAATTCTTCAGGCTTTTTCGGGTAACAGAAAAGGTCAGGAAGAGCTAATAAAGAAGATGCTCCCTGTTTACCCTGATAAGTTGATGATGATGCTCAACCTGACTTATTTACCAGGCGGCCAGATGGGCGTCTTTAGAATTACAGCTCCCCACCGCTGGCAGCTCGATGTCTTTGACCGGGAAGGAACCTACCTCTATGCTCTGATCTTTCCTGACCGGTTTTTAGAGAAATGGAGCTCAATGGATTTCCTGGAATCGGGCTTCTCGTTGATTAATACTGATGGCGACTATCCGATTTATGAGGAATATCAGATCAAAAACTGCCCTGAGATTTTCCCCTCGGCAGGGCATTAGACTGGCTGGCCTTGCAGTATAAAATACAACCTTCTCCAGGGGCAGGATTAAAAGTCTGTCCTTGATCAGAAATAGAACCGGCCATGTGCCTCCTGGTGCCAATAAATCTGCCTGCTCAACAAAAGTAGAATGCGACTGCCAGCTCGATTTGGGCCCTTACTTCTTCCCGCTCTTCAGACATCTGGTATAATAAACAACGATGATAGTCAGAAAAGCAGACGCCGCTGATATGCCTTATATTACCAGGATAGCCTGGCGGCTGGCCCTCGATTATCCTGGGATGGAGAATGACCTCTTTTTTGTGGCTGAAGAGCGCGGAAAAATTACTGGCATTCTCGGACTTAAAGATTTTGGTGACTTTCTGGAAATGCGGTCAGTTGGGGTTCTCGAAGAATATCGCCAGATGGGGACAGGCCGGAAGCTGGTGGAAGAAGCTTTGAAAAGCTTTAAGGGCAAGCCGGTCTATCTCCTGACCACCATCCCGCGCTTTTATGAACCACTGGGATTTAAAAAGGTCGATAAAATCCCGCCTGCTCTGGAAAAAAATAATGATTGGTGTGCAGGCTGCGATCGGCAGAAGTGTACGGCGATGTTCTATCTGGCCTGAATGAGAACGACCCTGAAACGAACTGATAATAGGTACAGGGTAAAAGTGGAAGCCGGGCCTGACTGGATTGATTATGATTCCTGATTTTCCTGAGCTAAAATCAATTGAACTGGAGGATAAGGAGGAGGTTCAGCACTATCTTGATCTTTTCCCACCTGATATCTGTGAGCTGACTTTTGCCAATATCTACATCTGGCGAGAGTGGGAGAAACCTCGTCTGACAAAAATCAACGGCAATTTGTGTGTCCTGTGCTCACCTCCTGATGAGCCGGCCTATTTTCTCGAACCGGTTGGAGAGAACAGGCTTGATGAGACGGTTAATCTCTGTTTGAGTCTGGCTCCAAGGCTGTCGCGTCTGTCCGAGAAGTTTCTGAGAAAGCTGGCTGGTCAGTATATAATTAATGAAGACCGGGACAATTTTGACTATGTTTATCTAACTCAGGAACTGGCTGAGCTTAGCGGGAAAAAATACGACGGTAAAAGAAACTGGATCCGGCGGTTTGAAAGGCAATTTAAATATGAAATTTCCAGGGTGGATAAGAGCCATCTGGAGAGCTGCCTGAAGCTGGTCAGGGCCTGGGGCGAGGAAAGCGAAGATCGCGAAGGAAAAAACGGAGAAGATAATCATACTGGCGCCGCTGTCCGGGCAATGGAAGAGGCCCTGTTCAATTTTGAGCTGTTTAGTTTTTCGACCATGGCTGTCCTTGTTGATGGTCAGGTGGAAGGCTTTTGCCTGGGCGAAAAATTAAATCCAGAAACAGCCGTTGTTCATATTGAAGTGGCCAGCCGGGAATTTCCGGGACTCTATCAATTTTTAAATCGGGAATGTGCCCGCCGGGCCAGGCAGCAGTATCGCTATATCAACCGAGAACAGGATGCGGGACTCTCCGGGCTCAGACGTTCTAAGCTTTCTTATCATCCACACCACCTGGTCAAAAAATATAACCTCTACCTCCCCTAGGCAGAATTATTATTCCGGCTGGAAGCTGCCTGTAAGTATAAAATCAATTTTTCTTTGCTGGCTGTTTTGATTATAATATTAGCTCTTTGAGGAAAGAGGTTTTAGGCCGGTAACAGGAGAAGCCGTGGTCTTTTACCCGGCCTGAAAGATTAAATGACAGATTTGTACCTATAAGTATCTGGTGAGGAGGTTTAGATGAGCTGGCGTATTCTGGTCATTAATCCCGGTTCTACTTCCACCAAGGTGGCTGTTTTTGATGATGAAAAGGAGTTGTTCAAGGTCAATATTTCACATCCAGTGGAGCAAATTCAGCATTTTGCCAGGGTGATTGACCAATTTAATTTCCGGAAAGAAGTCATCCTGGAAGAATTAGAACGGGCAGGGATTCCCAGAGAATCGATTCAGGCGGTGGTGGCCCGGGGTGGGTTGCTTCGACCTATTCCCAGTGGAACTTATGTTGTTACTGACAGGATGATTGAGGATTTGAAAGCCGAAGTTCAGGGCGAACACGCTTCCAATCTGGGCGCTCTGATCGCTCACAGCCTGGCGGCCGAACTCCACCTGCCGGCTTATATTGTTGATCCGGTGGTGGTGGACGAAATGGAGGATATCGCCAGGATTACTGGTTTACCTTTTATAAAAAGAAGAAGTATTCTTCACGCCCTCAATCAAAAAAGGGTGGCCAGACAGGCGGCCAGGGATCTGGGGCGCCGCTATAACGAAGTCAATTTTATTGTTGTTCATATGGGCGGCGGGATAAGTGTTGGTGCCCACCAGCGTGGAAAAGTTGTTGATGTCAATAATGCTCTCAATGGAGATGGGCCTTTTGCCCCGGAAAGAGCCGGCAGCCTGCCCGGTTGCGATCTGGTAGAACTCTGCTTTTCGGGTCAGTATTCTAAAGCCGAAATAAAAAAACTGCTGGCCGGAAAAGGTGGGGTGGTGGCTCACCTGGGGACCAACGATATGGTAGAAGTGGAAAAGCGCGTTAAAGCCGGAGATAAAAAGGCAGAGCTCCTGGTTAAGGCTATGGCCTACAATATTGCCAAATGGATCGGTGTCATGGCCACAGTCCTGAAGGGGGAGGTCGATGGCATCGTGCTGACCGGCGGGCTGGCCTATTACCAGCAGCTTGTAGATTGGGTCAAAGAGAGATGCCAGTTTATTGCTCCTTTTTATTTATATCCAGGTGGAGACGAGATGAGGGCTCTGGCCGAGGGAGCGCTGAGGGTGCTGAGAGGGGAAGAGCAGGCTAAGAGTTACGAACAGGAAATAAGGGAGGAAAGCTGATGATAAAAAAACTGGAAGATTTAATTGCCAAAGTTAAAGGCAGCTCGAAAAAAAGGCTGGTTGTAGCCTGTGCCGAGGATCCTCATACGATAGAAGCTATTGCCCGAGCCCAGGGCGAAGGGCTGGTGGAAGTAATCGTCGTGGGTAACAGGGAAAAAATCGAGAAAGTAGCCCGGGAACATGGTGTCCCTTCGACTTTTCATAAAGTTATTGACGAAGTTGACACTAAAAAAGCTTTGAGTCTGGCCGTTAAGCTGGTCAGAGAAGGTGAAGGTGATATTTTGATGAAGGGCTTGGTGACCACTCCTGATTACATGAGAGCTGTCCTCAATAAAGAAAGTGGTCTTGTTCCACCAGGTGGGCTGCTGTCGCATGTAACTGTCATCGAGGTTCCAGCCTATCCCAAGCTTCTGGTTGTCTCGGACGTGGCGGTGCTGGTTCTTCCTGACCTGGAACAAAAAGTGAAAATGCTGGGTTATGCCATTGAAGTTGCCCAATCCTTGGGTATAGACAACCCTTATGCTTATCTGATCAGCTCAGCGGAGACAGTCAGCGAGAAAGTTCCTTCTACGGTTGATGGAGCCCTGATTAAAGTTATGGCCGAAAGAGGTCAGATTAAAGGAGCCAGGGTAGAGGGACCGGTCGGGATTGACATTGCCATTTCTAAGGAAAGCGCCGAAATAAAGGGCTTTAAGGGAGAGGGAGCAGGGGCGGCTGATATTCTTATTTTCCCTAATATTGAAGCGGCCAATATCTTTTATAAAACCTGTACTATTTTTGGAGGTGCCAAACTGGCCGCCATAGTTACCGGAGCCATGGCTCCCTGTATTCTGACTTCCCGCGGAGATAGTGAACTGTCCAAATTCTATTCTATCGGTCTGGCAGCCCTGCTGGTCGGAATGAGAAATGAACAGAAATAAGAAACTGGATAAAGCCCGCTACTAGCTGGCCTTTTAAATTTCCCATATAAATATAAATAAAAATGGCAGTTCAGATCTAATTTAGATTTTAAGGTTAATCGGTCATTCAGGCCATCAGGCTGCAAATGGCGGCCACATTGACCATATCATCAACTGAACAACCGCGGCTCAGGTCGCAATAGGGCTTGAGCAGTCCCTGGACAATTGGCCCGATAGCTTCAGCTCCGCCCAGTCTTTCGGTCAGTTTATAGCCGATGTTGCCGGCATCAAGGTCAGGAAAGATAAGCACATTGGCCCGGCCGGCGACCGGTGAGCCCTTGCATTTTCTTTCACCAACAGCCGGAACTAAGGCGGCATCAGCCTGCATTTCGCCATCAATTAAAAGCTCCGGAGCTTTTTCCCTGGCAATTTTAGTCGCGCTGACCACTTTATCCACATAGGGATGGCTGGCTGAGCCTTTGGTGGAAAAAGACAGCATGGCCACCCGCGGTTCCTGTCCGGTTACCGCCTGGAAATTCTTAGCGGAAGAAATAGCGATATCAGCCAGCTGGGCATCAGTTGGATCAGGCACCACCGCACAGTCAGCGAAACACAGCAGTTTCTCAGGCCAGACCATGATAAAATAGCTGGAAACAATCTGGATGCCAGGAGCTGTCCCCACAGTATAAAGAGCAGCCCTGATCACATCTCCGGTAGCCGAAATATTACCGCCAACCACTGCCTGAACTCTGTCTTTGGCCAGCAGACAGCCAGCAAAATAAAGAGGAGTTTGAACCAGAGCTGTGGCTTCTTCCAGGCTCATACCTTTGGCCTTTCTCCGGCCATAAAGATGCTCGGCAAATTCTTCTTTCCAGGGTGAAATGACCGGATTCATAATTTCCAGATCATCAAATTTAAGATTATTATCGGCAGCTATCTTCTTTATATTTTCTGGATTGCCGATAAGAACCGGCTGGCCGATTTTCTCAGCGATTAATGTTCTGGCTGCCTGCAATGTCCGGACGTCTTCCGCATCAGGAAAAGCGATTTTTAAAAATCTTCTGGCTGCCTTTTCTCTTATTTCTTTAACAAAGTTGCTTCCACTCATCTTATCCTCCTGTCTTTATCACCAATTCCGTGGTACATCTCTTACCACCCTGACCGTATCCCTGGCCAGAAGTAGTTCTTCGTTGGTCGGGATGACCCAGACAGCTATCGGGCTGCCTTCCCTGGAAATCTTCAGACATTTCCCGCCAACTGCCTGCTGGTTGAGTTCCTCATCCAGCTCGATTCCCAGGTTTTCCAGTCCCTGGCAGACCATTTTCCGGACCAGAGCAGAATTTTCACCGATGCCGGCTGAAAAGACAATGGCGTCGGCTCCATTCATCTCAGCCAGGTAGGCTCCAATATATTTTTTTACCCTTAGAGCGAACATCTTCAAGGCCAGTTCAGCCCGGCGGTTACCTTCTCTGGCTGCCTTCTCTATATCTCTCATATCATTACTCAGGCCTGAAATACCCAGCATGCCGCTCTTTTTGTTGAGCAGATTGAAAATGTCAGCCACGCTGCCAAGTCCTTTGTTGAAAAGGTATTCCACAACAGCAGGATCTATATCTCCTGACCGGGTTCCCATGATCAAGCCTTCGAGTGGTGTCAAGCCCATGCTGGTGTTAACGGAATAGCCTTTCTTGATGGCGGCGGCCGAACAGCCGTTACCGAGATGGAGGGTAATAATATTTACCTCTTCTCTGGGCTTGCCGACCAATTTGCGGTAGCGATAGGCTAAGTACCGATGCGATGTCCCGTGAAAGCCATAACGGCGGACCCTGTATTTTTCATAGTATTCAAACGGAATGGCGTACATATAGGACTCGGCTGTCATGGTTGAGTGAAAAGCCGTATCAAAGATCGCTACCTGAGGGATTCGGTCGCCAAAAATTTCGTAGCAGGCATAAATACCTTTGAGGTTGGCCGGGTTGTGCAGCGGGGCTAAATCGGAGCACTCCTCTATCTGGGCTAAAACCTCCTTATCAATTTTGACTGATTTCGTGAACTTCTCTCCGCCATGAACCACACGGTGACCGATGGCATGAATATCATCCCAGCTGTGAATGCCGCTAATTCTGGTGGCCGGGTCTTCCATCCATTTTTTGATCCTCAGGATGGCTTCCCGATGGTCATGGATAGGCTCGATGGCCTTCACCGGCTCCTGGCCTTCAGCTTCCAGGCTAATAATAGCATCATCTTTCCCCACTCTTTCAATCAAACCTTTAGCTACTCGGTGATCGCTATCGGTTTCGAACATCTCCAGGTCAGTGTTGATGATCTGAAATTTGACGGAAGAACTGCCGCAATTTAAAACGAAAACGTTCATTTTAGTCCACTCCTTTTAAATTATTAAAGAAAGTTAATATACCAGAATAAGAAAACCAATTTCAATAAATTATTTAGCACCGCCAGCTATTTTTCAGTCTTTTCCTCCTTCGGTTGGAACAGAGCAGAAATATCTCTTTTACCCCGCTCAAGATAGGGGACGCCTTCTGTCATCCAGCGAGGAGCAGGTGCTCCTTTTAGATAATGGTCGAAGAATTCGTCCAGATGAACTGTCCAGTATTTTTGATTGTCCCTCTCCCTCAATCCATGCTTTTCACCGTTAAAGTTAAACATCCAGGCTTTCTTACCGAGCCGCCTCATGGCCGTAAAAAATTCTATGCCCTGGTACCACGGCACAGCATCGTCTTCATCATTGTGAATGGTGAGATAAGGAGTATTGACTCTTTCTATCCAGAAAATCGGCGAGTTTTCTATAAACTGAAGCGACCTTTCCCAGAGAGGAGCCCCGATGCGGCTTTGAGTCTTTTCATATTGAAAGGCTCGCGACATCCCTGTTCCCCAGCGGATGCCACCGTAGGCGCTGGTCATATTGGCCACCGCCGCTCCAGCCTCACAGGCAGCGAACAGGTTAGTCTGGGTGATAAGGTAGGTAATCTGGTAACCGCCCCAGCTATGACCCTGAATTCCAATTCTGGCCGGATCGATGAAGCCCATATTGATCACGCTCTCCACCGCCGGGACAACGCATTTAAGAGCACTGGAACCCGGGTAACCAACTTCATAGACAATGTCAGGCATAAGCAGCACATAGCCATTGGAAACATAGCGAGTAAAATTAATGCTGGTTCCCGGACCAGGCGCATAATAGCGATGCAGTCCATCGCTCAACTTTTCATAGATATAAACCATCAATGGATATTTTTGCTGGGGATTGAAGTTTTCTGGTTTGATCAAAATAGCCTTAAGCTCCTGGCCGTCACCGTTAAGGTAGCTGATGAGTTCAGCCTTTCCCCAGAGATAGCTGGCCTGCTGGGGATTGGCCTGGCTGATCTTTCTGGGACGATTAAAATCTGGTCCGCTCAGCCAGAGATCGGGGAATTCCTCAAAAGCCTGAGCAGTGAAAATATAAACATCCGCTTTCCTGGCTTTCTGCAGCGAACCCAGCATTTTATCCTGATAGATCAGCCTGGTAGGCGGCTCGTTTCTGGTTGGATCAAGCCGGAAAAAACCACTGGCCTTGGTCTTTTCATGAAAGGCGGACAGAATTAAAGGTTTCTTAAAGGAAATGGATTTTTCCTCCCGGTCAAGACGCTGGTAGCGCAGAACGAGATTATTCTCGCGGCCGAATTTCCCGGTCAGAAGCCTGGCGCCAGAACCATCTGGCTTTATTTCCCACAGATCATAGCGGTCATAAATAAGGACGGAGGAGTCGTTCTCGGTCCAGCCGGCCAGCCCATAGGCCGGCGGTTCACCTGGTGTGTCCCATTCTTCCCGGAAGAAATTGACTCCGAGTTTGGAGGTCAGATCAAACTTTTTCCCGTCAGCCAGGCGATAGGTGAACCAGGCGCGGAGTCCATCATCATAAAAAAGGAGGTAATTGGCTCCAGGAGAAAAACTGACCGGGCCAGGAAATTTTTCCAGAATTTTGAGCCGGCGGCCTGTTTTGACCTCAACAGTATAATAATCGGCGTATTCTCTATCCCAGGAAATAAGCTGGCGGTAAGGTAGATTGTTGACGCCCAGGGCTTTCTGACCATCCTCAGACAATCTTACTTCTGGTAGATCCGGAGAACCAAGAATGAGGATGGGCTGGCCCTTGGCCTGAAGATGGCTAACAGCCAGATAATTCTTTTTTTTCTCCTGCTCAGCTCTTACCTTTTGCATCGGCTGAAGTTCGGGATCAGTAAAGCTCCAGATATCCACTTTGACCGGCTCTGGAGCATCTTCTGCCGGTGGCTCTGGAAGGGGAGCATAGCCGAAGTAAAGCAGGCTTCCGTCCTTAGAAAAAGAAGGCGCTCGGTTTTCTGATGGCGCATTGTTAGCCGGAAGACCAGCTGTCTTTGGTCCGGCTAGTTCTACTGCTTGAGACCTCTTTTCTTCCCAGAAATAAAGTTTATAAGGAGAAACTTTTTCCTGGTAGGAGTCGCGATCGCTCAAAAAAGCCACTTTCTGACCTCTGTCATCAAAAGCCAGCTTCACATAGTGGCCCTGGCCTTTAAGCAGGACAATGGTTTTATCAGCGGCTGGTTCATAGAGAAAAGCTCCATCCTCTTCGGGCTTTTTAGACGAGGTGGCATAAGCCAGAAAGCGGCCGTCTTTACTCCAGGTATATTCTGAAACTTCTTGAAACGAGACTGTTTTTCCCGTCTCCAGATGGCGAATGACAAGTTCTGTTCCTGGCTCTTTTTTCTTTTCTGCTTTCTTTTCGTCCTGTTTTTCAGCCGGCTTCTGACCGGCTTCCTTTTTTTCTTCCTGAAGACTTGGGGCTTCTTCCTTTTTCTCCGTTTTATCTTTATCGGCTTCTTTAGCGGGTGGTGCTTCCAGTAGATAGCTCACATATTTAGCTGAGTCTTCAGCTATCTTGAAATTTTTAACCCGGTCAAAGGTAACCAGCTCGCCAGTTGTCAGATTTATAATTCCCAGCCCGTTTTTAGGCTGATCTTCTGGTTTTTTCTTCTCCTTTTTGGCTTTATCAACTTCGGCTTTCGGCGGGGCGATGGTATATATTACGAACAGACTATCAGGCGTAATGACGGCTTCTTTACCTCTCGGATAGCGAGTTTCTTTTCCTGTTTGAAGCTCAAGGACAACCAGTTCACCATCTCCTTCTCCTGGCACTAAAGAATAAACCAGCCAGCGGCCATCATCGCTGATTCTGGTCCCCTGGATTGATTTCCAGGAATCATATACCTCATAGCTTACAGGTTTTTTAGCCGTCTGGGCTTCAGCCTGGGTCAGGACAAGGCAGAAAGAAAATATAATCAGAACAATCAGTCCTGGCCAGCGTCTTTTAAGATAATAGCCAGTCATAGCGACCTCCCCGAATTAAAATTAAAAAGACAGCAAGAACTATTTTTAAACAAAAATCCTTCCGGCCGTCAACCATTATTTTCTTTGAGTTTGAGGTTATCTTTGAAGGCAGGGGAACACGGTCAGGAGAATGGTTCTGACTGAATTGCTGGCCGGCGGCTG
>Ga0208825_1000669_pt1 | contig 30767 bp, 25 predicted proteins | sample AD_UKC113_MetaG_FD_184450 | JGI IMG/M metagenome (GOLD analysis project Ga0208825, IMG submission 184450) | Active sludge microbial communities of municipal wastewater-treating anaerobic digesters from Hong Kong - AD_UKC113_MetaG (SPAdes)... | ecosystem: Engineered > Bioreactor > Anaerobic >...
TTAAGTTTTTATATTTGTTATGAACTATCTTGTTATAAATTCGATAAATGATATTCACCATCGGGCTGTGTTTCAATATCATACAGAAAAGTATTTTTTAAGTTGATCTCGTTTAAAGTTGCCTTATCAGAAATTAAAGGCTGTTGAATTTTGGAAGTCTGATAGAAAGGATTAGAATTATCTCCTTCGGCAACCCTCAGAATTGTATTCTCATTTCCTTTTAATTGTGTGTAAGAACGAATCCGACAGGTACCGCCTAACGTGGATTTTATTGTTGCGGATGTAATTTTACCATTATCCCATTGAATATCAATTTCAAAACCGCCTCTTGCCTTCAATCCTTTGACGTATCCACTTTTCCATGCGGCTGGAAGCGCCGGCAGTAAATGAATTGCGCCATCATGACTTTGCACTAGCATTTCAGCAATACCGGATGTGCATCCAAAATTTCCATCGATCTGAAATGGCGGATGAGCATCGAAAAGATTTGGATATGTTCCACCTTTTTGGCTTCCATCTGGTTGGATGGACGGAGATAATTGATCGGTAATAAGCTTCAAAGCATGATCGCCATCGAGAAGCCGAGCCCACAAGTTTACTTTCCATCCCATTGACCAGCCAGTGGATTCATCGCCGCGCGCTACTAAAGAAATTCTTGCCGCTGAAAATAATTCCGGCGTTCGATAAGGCGATATTTGATTGGATGGGAAAAGTCCATACAAATGAGAAACATGGCGGTGGCGATCATCCGGTTTATCCCAATCGTGCATCCATTCTTGTAACTGTCCCCAACTGCCAATTTGCATTGGCGCTAAATGCGGCATTAAAGCACAAAGACTGTCGGAAAAATTTCTATCAATATTTAATATGGATGATGCCTTTATCACATTAGAAAACACATCGTGCACCAATTGATTGTCCATTGTAGTACCAGCAGCGATGCTAATTCCCGGATGATGAGCATTCTCTGGCGACATCGAGGGACAGAGCACAAGCCATTTGTGTTCTGGTTCTTCCTGAAGTACATCTTTATAAAACAACGCCGCGCCTTTTAAGATTGGATACGTTTTCTTCAAAAATTCTTTATCACCGGTGAAAAGATAATGTTGCCACAGATGCTGACTGAGCCAGGCACCGCCGTTTGGCCAGAGGCCGTAGAAAGCTCCATCAACCACTCCTGAAATTCGCCAGAGGTCAGTGTTGTGATGAATATTCCAGCCGCGTGCACCATAAATTTGCGAAGCAGATTCATGTCCGGTTTCAGAAATATCTTTTATCAATGCAAATAATGGTTCGTGCATCTCAGCAAGATTTGTTACTTCAGCAGGCCAGTAATTCATCTCGGTATTAATATTTACTGTATATTTGCAATCCCACGGCGGAAATAGCTTATCGTTCCATTTTCCCTGTAAATTTGCAGCTTGTGTCCCGGGTTGCGAACTGCTAATGAGCAAGTAACGACCATATTGAAAATAGAGCGCTACTAATTGAGGATCGTTGCCATCCTTAAATTGCGCTAATCGAATATCAGTCGGATTAGCAATAGCATCGGTAGTTCCAAGATACAACTGAACACGATCGAAATATTGTTTGTATTTATTGGAATGATTCCTCTTTAATTCGGGAAAGTCTTTAGGATAGGCTTTATCCAAAAAATGCCTTGCTTTGAGTTCGGCGTTTCCTGAAATATCTTGATAGTTTTTGAAATTTGTACCAATCGATATAAAGACGATAACTCTATCTGCGCTGGTAATCACAAGTGAACTATCTGTTGGATGGATGCTTCCGCCCACAATTCTGGGTTTGAGAATTGCAACGAAATTTATTTTTCCAATTTTGTTCTCATGGGATCCACTTGTACCTTCCAAAATTATTTCGTTACTGTTCACACTCACTTTTTGTTTTGTGTGTGGGCTGTTCAATCCGAGCGTGCAAGAAATGCTTGCAGGTTTATCAGCAGAAAATTCAATTACAATGACATCATCCGAAAACGAAGCAAACATTTCGCGTTTGAAGTTAATACCATTACTTTGGTACGTTACTTTGCAAAGTGCGCTGGCAATATCTAATTCGCGATAATAGTTTTGAATATTGTTCATATCAGGGAAAGTCATTATCAAATTGCCTACCGGCTGATAACACATTCCATAATTATTCTTTCCACCAATATCCAATGGTAAATAGCGATCTGCAAGATCTTGCGCTTCTTTGTATTTTCCTTCGAAGATAAGAGCGCGAATTTCTGGTAGATGGCTTCTTATTTCAGATTGAATATTATTACCTGGTTCTCCCGCCCATACTGTTTCTTCGTTTAGCTGGATCTTTTCGGTCTCGATGCCGCCATAGACCATTGCGGCAAGTCGTCCGTTCCCGATTGGTAATGCTTCTTCCCAGATGCTGGCAGGTGATTGATACCAGAGTTTCATTGGATTTGGAGCAGAAGTGTTTATTTTTGGTTGAGCAACGCATTGCCCAAAAATCAAAAGCGCTATTTGAATGAAATATATTTTTCTGCTCATTGTGGTGAACTCCTTGAATGAGTAAATTTCTTTTTATAAGCAAGAACTGAGAATGATGATTCAAAATGTTATATGAGAAAATAACAAAAATATGCTGGAAATAAATACGATGCGATCGATTTAAAGGGAATCTATACTCTTCTTTTAGGAAAATAGCGCGGCGGTTAGTTTATTGCATTCCTCGAGCTATTTATCAACCGTACTAAAAAAATTTGTAACTGTAAAAACTTAATCTAAAAATTCAGAGTTATGCTAACTCCGTAACCGTTGGGATTCACGAGAGGAACTACGCTCAAATTTGTTCTGGATGTTTCATACTCCGAATTTAGTTTTACTACTTCTAGCCCAATAACAGTACCAATTGCAGCTCCAAGGAATGTATCAGAAAACCAGTGAGCATCAGCATAAATTCTTTGAAACACTGTCAATCCCGCAAGTGAATAAAGTCCAACCGATGCGTAAATATTATCGATCCTCTCGGATAAGACTGTAGCCATAGTAAACACTGCCGAAGTATGGCCGGAAGGAAGCGAATAATCTTCTTCTTGGAATCGCATAGCCAGAAAATCAATATCATAATTTCCTTCATTTGCATAAGGTCTGCTCCGACCCATAATAATTTTCAAACCTTGTGTAACAGCGCCGTTCAATACCATGGCTTCTGTTAGCATCAGTCCTGTTTTTCTTAATTCATCTTCTCCGAGTATAAATCCTCCCAAATATACTACGCCACAGAATTTGGTCGCGTACATGGAGTTCCCAATTTTATCACCAAATGGGGTGATTCTATCCAGAGTTGAGCTATGGGATTTTTTGACAGCATCACGAATTGGATTATCGAAAGTAGTTGAAATCGCCGTTACCCCAACGATAATGCCAGCGGTCATTAAATCCTTTGAATCTAAATGAATCGTATTTGAAATGAAACCTTTCCCGACATGGTACATCGAACTAAAATCTTCTGTCAGATTGCTTATCAATGGATTCTTATTTGAGTTGGAAAAATATGGATCTTTCTGCAAAAATAGATTTTGCGCAAATGATAAATTAAGAGGGAATGCTAGAAGAATTATCGCAAATTTATATTTGCTCATAACGAATCAAACTCCATTGCACCATTACTATAAAAAGGTATAATGACTTAATAAAAACTAAGAATTTCCCATCAATTCTTCACTGAAAATAAATATTTTTATTTTCACTTTTTCACCCAACTTTACGTGTAATGAAATAAAAAGCCCGACTTAGAGTGAAAAGTCGGGCTTTTTGAATCGAACGTAAATTGCGCTACAACTTTGGCAGGAGGGTTACTTCAATAACAGCATACGATTGACTCGATGCTGTCCGTTCGATTCTAATGTGTAGAAATAGACTCCACTGGCAAACTTCGATCCGTTGAAAGATGCGACGTAGAATTTTCCTGCGTCAGCATAGCCATCAAAGAGTCTTGCAACTTCTTGTCCAAGTAAATTATATACTTTTACAATAGCTCTTCCCGATGTCGCAACAGAGAATTGTACGGCTGTGCTCGGGTTAAAGGGATTAGGATAGTTAGCCAATGTGTACGTATGTGGAACCTGTGGACTTGAGTTATTCTCCACGCCAAGCACTGTGAATGGAAAATTATCTGCGACTGTGGCTTCAGATGGCATCCAGTCATAGAGAATGAGCGATGAACTTGCTGAACTTCGTGCAAAGATGTTTTCTAACGAATATGTTGCTGCTTCATCATTAGTTAATTGTCTGGAGAATGAGGCACGACTACCTGTACCGGATCCTGGTCCAAAGCATGTATATTCAGCATACAAAGCAGGAGTTACATTCCAGCTCATCCATCCAGCAGGATGAAGCGCGGAAGATTCATAGCAATTGATAAAAACTGTTCGTGGGCTGTTTTGCCATGGTCTTCCAAGATAGTACGAAGTTACTGCGTTTCCATCGTAGCCGAGTGAATCGATGTGTGTGATTGTGCAATTACGAAATACATATCCGTACATCGACGTTGCATCTGTTGATGCAGCGGTTACTGTGCCGCCATTTCGTTTTACAACAATTGTACAGCTATCGAAGACACAAATGTTTCTTCCAAAAATAAAGTCAACAGTGCCATCAATAATGCAATTCTTATGGTACATTCTACCAGTTCCACTTCCACCCCACGTATAATAGGTATCTTGATACCCGGTAATACGGCAGTTGATGTACTGATGTCTATCGCCTTGGGTACGAAGCGCCACTGCCTGCGTTCCGCTTACTCCGGATTGTGGATAGTAAGTATTCCTAAAAGTAATATTCTTGGCAATAAAATCATTAGCGTCGATTGTAATTGTAAATGAACCACTTGTACCTGGATTTCCTGAGCCGTATCGATCGCCATAATCGTCATAAGTGATAATGGCGCTGTCTCGATCTTCGCCAATCAACACAACATTGACTTTACCTGCTTTGAGTGTGTCTTTCTCATAGTACACGCCCTTCTTTACAAAAATAGTCCATTTACCGGTATAATTGGTCGGCACATCATTAAATGCTGCTTGAAGTGTTGTATAGTTTCCACTTCCATCTTTAGCAACGATGACGGTTGTGTCCGGCAATGGAGTTTGTGTTGTAAAGGTAACTTCGTTTCCGTAGCCTACGCCTGCGCTGTTTATTGCATAGGCTCGCACAAAGTATTGAGTAGATGGCTGTAATCCACTGAGAGCGCTTGTAAAAGAACCGATATCTTTTCCATCGACTGTTTTTTGATCTTCAACTGTCGGAGAGCCAGATGTATTCCAGCAAACACCTTTGGTCTTTACAGTATCACCGCCCCAATCAGTTACATTGCCGCCTCCAGTTGCAGTAACTGCCATAATATTTGTTACTTCATTTGTCGTAACTGTTGGAGGTACAACAGCCGCTAGAGTTGTAAATGCAATTTCATCACCATAGGATGTTCCTCCTGCATTTGTTGCATAAGCGCGGAGATAATATTGAGTCGCCGGTAAAAGACCTGTAACTTGAATCGTAAATGCACCTGTTCCACTACCGCAAGCCAAAAAATTATCCGAAATTGTTGGCGAACCTGTAGTATTCCAGCATACTCCACGCTCTGTAACCGTTCCACCTCCATCGGCAGTAACATTTCCACCTGTTGTTAAAAAGGTTGTTGAAATATAACTTGCTGCTTTTGTGACTACAGTCGGCGGCTGAATAGCAACGCCTTTTGTAAATCCAGTAACGATAACATTCGACAGATCAACGAGCTTCCATGCAGGATCTCCATTAATATTATATGGATAGAATCTTACATAGAGTGTTTCATTCGTTGCAACCGTATCGCATGCAAGTTTGAATGCATACGTCGTTTTGGTTGATGGAACAGTTGTATCGGCGACAAATTGAGCTTGTGAGAATGAAGTGTCTTTAGAAACATAAACTGCAATGCGCAAATTGTTAGTAAACTCAACTACTTGTGTAAAGTATAAACTGTCCGAGTAAAATGTGCCGCCTGCAAATGGCGTTATTGCAAACTCAGCATATCGTGAAAAGTTTGGATTCAATTCCTGCGGCCATGATCCTTTGCCACTGGGACCATTATCGATTGTCAATCGAATTCCATTGGCATTGTATCCATAGCGATACAATCCACCGGCATAAGTTAAATTCTTCGCATTGATCAATCCGCTCACGGTTGCTGATTCAGAAGAAAGAAGCTCCCATCGTGATGAAGCTGCAAGAGGTACGCCTTCTGTCGTGCCTGAGATCGTAACATTTCCAATGAAGAGATATTTTGAAGTGCTTGTAATGAGAGTATTGCTCCATCCATAAACTCGTACATAGAGAGTTTCTCCATCAGGAATATATGCATTCATAGAATATGAAACAGTAACTACTGCATTCGATGGAAGATTATTGTACTGGCCAATGAGCGTACTGGTGCTAAACGATGGATCGGTTGAGCAATAAACCGCAGCGCATATTGTATTTACACCTTTTGCACCAATGTACATTGAAATTGATTCTGCATTGAAATTCATTGTAGGTTTCGGTGTAATTGCAAATTGAACATACCTATTTGGATTGTAAGATGATTCCGCTGGCCATGCGCCGGTTGCACTGGCATCGCTTGTTGATGCATCTGGTTTATTCTTCTGAGTTTTAATAGTTGTATTCGTTGCACCATCAACCGAAGCAGGCGCTTCGTATGCAATGGTAAATCCACTTGCAGTCTGTGGCGATGCAACGATACTCCCCGCAACTGTCGTTACAGACTGGTCGGCTGAGAGAGCCCACGTTGCTGACGCTGATTGACCTTGTGCTGTCCCATAAGCCAATGGGAGCGCCAGTACAAGGCACAACAAGAATGACATTTTTTTCATACTTCCTCCATTTATGATAATGAGATATTTTTTGTGAATGACTTACTACGCCACGCTCTTTGATTTATTGATGATAAAAGAAAAGGAATATTGAAGAAACTAAAATGAGATAAGCCGATGAATCTCTGCGATGATCTGCAAAAAATTTAGGATGAAATGCAGGCTAAAATCTATCTTGAATTTCAAGCTAAGTCAGAATTTAATGCCGTTGGATTAGTTCCTCATCCGGATATAATTCAAGAACAAAAAATCTTTTTACGTATATTTATTATTCTTATGAATCTCTCACTGATTACACTTTGCGTGGTGTTTTTGCTCATTGCATTTCGCCAGATTGGGAATGTAAAGATTCCAATTTGGCTTGCGATGGTAGGCGGCGCATGCGTTGTTCTTGTAGCTCGTCAGATATCCATTCCCGATGCAATCCATGCAATTAATTATGATGTAATGTTCTTTCTACTCGGGATGTTTGTTGTTGGACGAGCGCTAGAAGAAAGTGGATACCTTGCGCATCTCGCATTTCATTTTTTCAAGCGAGCGCGAAATATCAACGCGCTCATCTTCTATATAATTTTCGGATTTGGTTTTGCCTCTGCAATTTTAATGAACGATACGCTTGCAATTATTGGAACACCGGTGGCGCTATTACTGTCGCGAAAGCATCGAATTCCGCCAAATATCCTCCTCCTTGCGCTCGCCTTTGCTGTTACAACAGGGAGCGTTTTTAGTCCTATCGGAAATCCTCAAAACCTTCTCATCGCTCTCAATGGGAAATTTGAAAATCCATTTGTCGAATTTTCTAAGGAACTTCTAATTCCAACGATTATAAATTTGTTCCTGACAGTAGGAGCGCTCAAATTTTTTTACCGTGAACATTTTCAAAATGGAAATTTACAGCATACGCAGGAACCAATTCGAAATCGTAAATTAGCAATACTTTCACGTATTTCCCTGCTCAGCATCTTGAGTCTAATCGCTCTAAAAATTCTGATTGTCATGTTTGGCATCCCAATAGAGTTTCGCCTCACTTATATTTCGTTGGTCGGAGCGCTTCCAATTTTAGTTGGTTCATCTCAACGATGGAATATTCTGAAAAAAATTGATTGGTACACACTGCTCTTCTTTGCAGGAATGTTTGTACTTATGGAAGCAGTCTGGCAATCGGGATTCTTTCAGTCTCTCCTTGCAATAGCGCCTGTGAGTCTGCTATCTTTACCTGCGATATTTTGCGTCAGTATCTTGTTGAGCCAATTCATCTCAAATGTTCCTCTTGTAGCCCTCTATCAACCATTGCTTCTCCACAGTGGTATCTCGCATACTGGACTTCTTGCGCTTGCGGCAGGCAGTACGATTGCCGGGAATATGCTGCTCCTCGGCGCTGCGAGCAACATTATCATCGTTCAAAACGCTGAACGACGCGCTCATCAGATGATTACCTTTTGGGAATTTGCACGCGTGGGTGTTCCTCTCACTATTCTTCAGACGCTTGTCTATCTTGGATATCTATTATTGATAACGTAAGAAGAGTTCCTTCTCTTCAACCCAGATTATGCACTTATGGAAGAAATAAAGGTGTAAGATGAAGTCAAATAAAAAATAGGCAAAAGAAAGGGTTCCCAAATGGTGACTTCGATACGAGCTATTGCTCACATCAGCCACTGTTAGAGAACCGGTTGCCGAGTAGCCGTAAGGCGTATCGAGGCAAAAGCCTTTGGAAGTTTCTAATGCATAATTTGGGTTACAGTGGGTAAGATTTACGCATGTGCTTTCAGAAAAATGCGAACATACTCGCACTTTACTAAGAGCAAAATCAATTCAATTGAAAATTTAAAGCTGGATGGTTATTCCAGATAGTTTGATAGGTAAATAACTTTTCGATACGACAACGCATGTAGTTACGAAGCGGCAGCACCTGCAAGATTTTCTCAACAGTATCATCTGAGTCGGCGCTAAACACCATCCACATTGTATTGGCATCTTCCGAGATACTGTAACTCAACAACACATTTCGCAAAAGTAACTCATTCATATATCCTCGTTGTGCAGAGACACGTTTGAGAAAGTCTTCTGAAAAATATTCCGGCAACGAGGCTGTAACCATATATTCGTTCATTGAAGTCCTTTCTTTAAAAGTTCAGTAATGTTTAATGTTTTTTCAATGAGTTGTGTAAGAAGCTGTTCATCTTGTTTATCGACAAGTAAACCTTCTGGTGTAAAAGCATGTGCGGCATTGCGGATAAAAACTTGCGGTTGTTCAATCACGTGAACTCCAAGCGCCGTTAAAATTTGCCGCAGGTGTAACTGTGCCCGCAGTGAGCCGTTGATTCCAATGGAAGCGCCAAATATTGCGCCAATTTTTCCATTGAACGGATTCGTTTGAATCGAAGCCCAATCAAGTGCGTTCTTTAATACCCCGGGTATTGAGTGATTATATTCCGGCGTTGCAATGAAGAGTGCATCTGCCCATTGAATATTTTCTTTCAATTGCAGCACAGAGTTTGGAATCTGTTCCCCTAATGTGTCTTCATTAAAAAGAGGCAGTTGTAATAATTCATTTTCGGCGATGGTCACGCTTGCTCCCGATTCACGTGCGATGTTTGCTGCGAGGAGGAGCGCGCGTTTGTTGTAAGATTCTTTCCGTAAGCTTCCAGCAATTGCAAGTACACGAAGTTGACTTATTGCATTCATTGTTTGTTCTCCTTTCTATTTGGAACAAAGCATGAAGTAAATAAGTTTCAAAAAATATTTACTCTAATACTGCGAATAGAATAACGCAGGATTTTTTGGATCAGTCTTGCTGCAAGTTATAGTTCTTTGCAACAGATGTTCCTAATTTTTTTAACAGATTGGAAAGTTGTTTCTGCTCGCTCTCGCTGAGCACGGAAACAAGAGAGGCGATGAACTTTGCATACGGCTGAAAAGTTTTCTTAAAGAACTTCGTACCTTTTGGAGTTAGTTGTACGTAGTAGGCTCGACCATCTTCTTTACTTGGCACACGCTTGACATATCCAAGTTTCACAAGATTGTCGACAACAACCGTGATATTACCGCCGGTCGTTAATTGTTTCTTCGTTAGATCACCCATAAGCATAGGACCTAAATGGCCAAGGCATTCTATGACGTTGAATTGCATTGGAGTAAGTCCGTGGGCGCGGATAAATTCACCGCTAATGGGATACAAGGTATCATGCGTGCGGAGAAGTTTTATCCATAGATCCAATGCTTGATCGATTTTTTTTCCATAGCTTTTTGTCTTACTCATAGAATATCCTTTCAAATTAGTCGATACATATTAAGAATAACATAAAGAGGTAAGAAAAGCAAACACGACTAGGAATAATTCCTTTCAAAAAGGGCTGAATGAATAAGAAATTAAAAGTATCAGAACAGGTATATGTACGGAGTAAGCACAAAAATAAAAAGGACGAGTTTTGTTGCTCGTCCTTTTCCATAAATAGTATAAAATGGAATTACCAGGAACGGTAACCGCCACGGCGATTATTTCCACCGCTACCGTGACTTCGTTTATTGGTTGACATTGGACGGGCTTCATTTACTACAATTTTACGTCCGCCGACTTCTTTCTCGTTTAAGCCTTTAACAGCAGCTTCCGCTTCTGCACGTACTGGCATTTCAACAAAGGCAAATCCGCGAGACTCACCGGTGTACTTATCTTTAATCAATTTGGCTGAATCGACAGCGCCAAATGCAATGAACTCCTGCTTGATTTCGTCTTCAGTGAGTTCTCGAGAAAGATTGCCTACATAAATCTTCATAAAAATAATCCTTATAAAAAAGTTTTAGAATAAAGTTAGTGATGCGCTATCGAACCAAGCAGGTCGTCAACGTATCATCGTGAGGTGTACTCTATGGGAGGGCATCAAATAAATGTGGTATCCAAATCCATCCTGTACATCTCTCATTTCATGATACAACTATTTTATTTCAAATAAAACAAATTTTTACTACCATAGTATAGAAAAAAAGAGAGGTTTTTAATCATTATTCGGGGATTTCTATGGAATCATTCTCACAGAGACTTCATGAAATTCAAAAAAGAAAACAATCATTGCTTTGTATTGGACTTGATGTCGATCCGCGGAAAGCTCCGGAAAAATTCAGAAACTCGCCGGCTGGGTTACTCGAGTTTAATCGAAAAATTATCGAAGCAACAAGCGACCTTGTATGCGCCTACAAACCGAACCTCGCATTTTATGAAGCGCTTGGCGAGTGTGGTTGGAAATTGTTGCACGAAACGCTAAAGTATATTCCGCGCACCGTCTTAACTATTGGCGATGGGAAAAGGAACGATATTGGAAATACTGCCGAGCGATATGCGACTTCACTCTTCGATGACTTTGGTTTCGACGCAGTAACTATCAATCCTTACATGGGATTTGACAGTGTAGAGCCTTTCCTACAGCGAACTGATCGGGGCGTCTTTCTCTTAGCATTGACATCGAATGCAGGTTCAAAAGATTTCCAGAGATTAAAAGTAGGAGCGACGCCACTCTATTTAAAAGTTGTTAAGAAAGCAGTGAAGTGGAATACGCACGATAATGTTGGATTGGTCGTCGGAGCAACACATCCAACAGAATTGCGCGCTGTTCGCCGCATCGCAAAATCACTGCCGATTCTTATTCCGGGTGTTGGAGCTCAGGGTGGAGATCTTGCAAGTGCGGTGCAGAATGGATGCGCCCGTACAGGAGATTTAGCTATTATTAACATTAGCCGAAGCGTACTCTATGCATCAACGGAAGAGAACTTTGCAGATGCAGCACGAGCGGAAGCAATAAAAGTTCGAGATTCGATTCGTTCGATTTTAAGTAAATAGAATTTACTCAGACATAAGGGGAACTACTATGACTCGGCGTGTACCGGTAATCCATGAAAGATTTTTACGGCACATCTGGAGTAAGAAATATCTCGCCAAAGAACTCTTTACAACAGACGGAGAGCGTATAGAAGTCCGGGATGTGGGTGAATGGAATACAAATTCCGGTCCCGATTTCCTCAATGCTCGCATTATCATCGATGGAATTTCCTACAAAGGCGATGTGGAAATTCATCGAAATGAATTCGATTGGCTGCAACACAATCATCAAATCGATCCTCACTACAATGGTGTTGTGCTCCATGTTGTACTCGAAGGGGATTCTCAAGCTTTCAGCACAATGACAGCAAGCGGAAGAAAAATACCGGTGCTTGTTCTCTCTGAAAATCTTTCGACGCCGTTGCGAGTGATCTGGGAAAGAGCAATTCTTGATGACCGATTGGAACGAATACCTCTATCGCACTGCAACGCCAGCAATGCTATAGCGCCAGCGGAAGAAATCGAACGGTGGATTTCTAAATTAGCGCTTGAACGATTGGAGTTGAAACTCCGCCGATTCGAAGAGCGATTGAATCAACTTGCTTTTGTAAGGAAACAGGTTCTTCGCGATCACGAGCAGCAGTACACTCCTTTCTACGACGATGAGATGAGAAATGTTCCTCCTCCTCAGTACTCTATCACGAAACAGGATGTATCGCGTAAAGAATTATGGGAACAACTTTTGTACGAAGGCTGGATGGAAGCTCTTGGATACTCCCACAATCGTGAGCCAATGTTGAGAGTAGCCCAAGCGTTACCGTTGAATATCCTCAAAGAACAGAAGCAAAAAAATCCTTCTCTTTCCATCGAAGCGTTGCTCTTTGGCGTTGCTGGTCTACTTCCTTCAACAATATCAGAAGAGAAAACCGAAACGCGTAATTATATCCAAAAATTACTTGAACAGTGGGAACAGTTTCGCACACATTACACCGGTGATATTGTTTCAGAATCCGCATGGACATTTTTCCCAACGCGTCCTGCTAACTTTCCGGCACGACGACTTGCTGCAGGAGCGGCGCTTGGCGAGTTAATGCTTCGAAAAGAAGTTTTCAGGGAAATGATTCAGTGCTTCAAACAAACATTATCTCCACGGGAAACAGAAAAATGCTTATGGAACATTTTTTTTCTTAAACTCAATTCGTTCTGGCAATGTCGGTACAGTTTTGTTGAATGTTCAGCAAAGCCATTGCCTGCGCTGGGAATTTCACGCCAGCATGAAATTACTGTAAACGTACTTTTACCGATTGCTCTTCTCTATGCGCGAATTTTCAAAGATCGAGATGTACGTGAATCGGCGATAACATTATATCAGTCGCTTCCGCCGCGTGAAAAGAACGGCATCCTTCGCACAATGGAAAATAACGTCGTTCACAAAAAATTCGCAATTGATAGCGTATGGAAGCAACAGGGATTGATCCATCTTTATAAATACTATTGCGTCGAACATCACTGTAGTGAATGCGCATTTGGAAAATGTTCAGAACCAATTCTTTAGGGCTGGTTTAAACAGAGCATTGAATATCCACATTCTCATAAATATTTGTATATTATATTCTGTGTAAGGCAATAAATAATATGGAGGAGTTATGAAAAACAAAATTCACAAATTCGCATTGTTGGCGCTAATCCTTTTTGGGTTCGTTAGTAGTTTTGCACAAGAAACTACGAAGCCTGTTCTTACTTTAGAAGTCGCAAAGCAACTCGCTGTTGCAGCGGAGAATGAAGCAGCAAAAAATAATCTGTCCATGGTCATTACAATTCTCGATGACGGTGGAAATCTTCTCTACTTTGAACGAATGAATTCTGCACAACTTGGCAGCATTGATGTGGCATTGGCAAAAGCTCGGACAGCGTTGTACTTCAAACGCCCGACGAAATCATATCAGGATCGAGTGGCGGGCGGAGATATGACATTGCTGAAAGTACCAAACGTTATTCCCGTCGAAGGCGGATTGCCGCTTATCGTGCATGATCAAATTATTGGTTCGGTTGGAGTTAGCGGCGGTACGCCGCAACAGGATGGCATGGTTGCTCAAGCGGCTATCACTGCTTTTCAGACTCTTCAAGGCTCAAAGTAATTTCACAATTTTTTGGAGAAATAATTATGAAGAATCAATTTAGTTATCTGATTGGCGTTCTGGTACTCGAAATTTCCATTCTATCATTTACAGCATACGGGAAAATTGAGGTAGCGAATTCACAGAATGTATGTGTTCGATTTGAACATGTTGCTTTCAACGTTGCAGATCCTGTTACAATGGCAAATTGGTACGTCAAAAATTTGGGAATGAAAATTATGCGTCAGGATGGAGCCCCAACGTACACAACGTTTATCGCAGACTCTGGCGAACATATGATGATTGAATTATTTCACAATGCCGATTACCCATTGTTCCCGGCTCAGAAAATCAATGTAATGTCGCTTCATCTTGCATTCTGCTCTCCTGACATTAAAAAAACAGTGGAGCAACTTTTGTCAAATGGCGCATCTTTGGCAGATTCTCTAAAACCTACAGCCTCAGGAGACCTTGTGTGTATTTTACGCGATCCCTGGGGATTGCCAATTCAATTTGTTCAACGAGCAACGCCTATGTTACGTCATAGTGGACTCTACATTGAACATTTTGCCTTGAACTTATCGGATTCACGAAAAACGGCCAGTTGGTACGAACAAAACACTGAAATGAAACGTATACGCGATGGAAAAGCTCCAACGTACGGAATGTTTGTTAGCGATTCCACTCAGGCAATGATGTTCGAGCTCTATCAAAATGAGGAATATCCTGTAATTGATTTTGGCACAATCAGTCCAATGTCGATTCATGTTGCATTTCAAGTAACCAGTGTTGAACAGGCAAAACAATTGCTCGTTTCACAGGGAGCTGTGGTCGCAGATGATATTACAACTACGCTAATTGGGGATCAGGTACTAATGATGCGAGATATCAATGGTTTCCCGATTCAGTTTGTTCATCGCGCTAAGCCAATGATTAAGTAATTTGCATGATTTGTAAGGCTGCTGACCACCTCCAGCAGTCTTACCTTTTGTTTGTTATAAAATCAACCGCATTTAAACAGATTATCCTCACTTGCTCTATTTTTTTCAGTCTAGACAGTCGTTTTGTTCCATAATGCTGAAGTAGTTTTCATTTCTTGTTTATCAAAAAAGTAAACCTAACATTTCTTATGAGCAATTGGATTAAAAAGTAAATTCAATTGATTGCATTTACATAAACTTATCGATATATTTTTTATGTTAAAAATTTAAACGGTTCAAGTCTGTTTTTTAAAGGTTTTTGCTTTGATAAAAAAAATCACTATTGAAGATGTAGCTAAACGAGCAGGGGTATCAAAAGGTACGGTTTCAGCTGTAATCAATGGGAAAAATTCTGTAAAAGGGGAAACTCGAGATCAAATTCTGGAAGTAATGAAGGAACTTAATTTCCGTCCAAGAGGCACTGCACGGAATTTAAAAAATGGGCGACAGGACAAAAGTGTTGGCCTCATTATAAAAGATATCAACTATCCATTTTATACATCGATTGCGACGGGTGTCCAGGAGTATGCATCTTCAAAAGGATACTCTGTTATTATTACGAGTTCAGAAAATAATCATCAAGCGGAAAAGCATCTTTCGCACCTCTTTTCAGCGAAAGATATAAAGGGAGCAATTATAGCTCCTATTGTAGAAGGTGCAGCGGAAATTGAGCATTTGTTTAAGTTAAAAATGTTAAACTTTCCTTTTGTACTTCTCGAAGACGTAAAAGGGATTCAAGCAAATGTCGTTGCTATTGATAATATTCGTGCAATAAAAAGAGCAGTGAAATATCTTATTGATAATGGACATACTAAAATTGTGCACTTTGCTGGTCCACCACAATCTTCTCACACTCAGGAACGTATCGAAGGCTTTCGTCATGCATTTAGTGAAAGTCCGCTTATTTTCCATAGAGATATGATTGTATCCATCGGGTCTCGGCATGAAGAAGCATTTCAGAAAACTCTTGAGTACTTCAAGAATAAACGGCGAGAAGATTATCCGACGGCTATTGTTTGTTTCAATGATCAACAAGCTCTTGCTGTGATGCTTGCATTACAAGAATTCAACATTCGAATACCTGAAGATATCTCTATTATTGGGAATGACGACATTTACTACGCGAGTATCTATCCTGTTCCCCTGACGACAATCCGTGCGCCACAGAAAGAAATTGGAAGACGCGCTGCGGAAATTTTAATTCGGAATATAGAATCTACTACTCTCCTTCAGCCAGAAAAAATTGTGCTGGAAACAGAATTTATTATTCGTCAATCGTCTCGATCCCTTAAATAGTTTCTTATCTATTCCATTATATTAATCCGCTGCGTTAAGATTCTGACGACATTCGCGCCTTTCCTCTATTATTACTTGTTCACTGTTCGAAAAACAACTATCTTAAAGGAAAAACCATAACATTGTGAACAAAGCCGTATGATAACATACAAAGAAGCTGGAGTTGATATCGATGCAGGGGAAGAGCTTGTGAGGCGTATCAAAAAGTCTGTACGCTCAACGTTCAATTCAAATGTCAAGGCTGATATAGGTTTGTTTGGCTCTTTCTATCGAGCATCGTTCCCTGGAATTAAAAAGCCTATCCTTGTATCGAGTGTCGATGGTGTTGGGACAAAGCTGAAAATCGCCATTATGATGGATCGCCACAACACAATCGGACAAGACCTCGTCAATCATTGTGTCAATGATATCCTTGTGTGTGGAGCTAAGCCGCTGTACTTCCTTGATTACTATGCTACCGGTAAATTAAATCCCGATGTTGCTGAGCAGGTGATACTTGGCTTAGTAAAAGCTTGCAAAGAAAATGATTGCGCTCTCGTTGGTGGAGAAACTGCCGAGATGCCGGGAATGTATGCGTCAGATGATTACGATATTGCGGGAACAATTGTCGGCGTTGTGGATGAATCAAAAATTCTCAATGGCAAAAAAGTTCGGAAGGGCGACATTCTCATTGGGTTGCCTTCAACGGGACTTCACACGAATGGTTATTCTCTTGCACGTCGAATTCTCTTGCCGCAATTCGATCTCGAAACTTTTATTCCTGAACTTCGTTCAACGCTCGGCGAAGGGCTTTTGAGTATTCATCGTTCTTACTTCAAAACTCTTTATCCGTTACTTCAATCTTCCGCAGGCAAATACATCCACGCACTCTCGCATATTACCGGCGGAGGAATTGTTGGAAATACTCAACGTGTGTTACCGGAAGGATTGATGCTTTCAATAGATTGGAGCGCGTGGGAACGTCCAGCTCTCTTCAATCTCATTCAACATGTCGGCGATGTTCCAGAAGACGATATGAGGCGAACGATGAACCTTGGAATTGGGCTTGTTATGATTGTTGCGCCATCTTCTGTTGATGCTCTCATTCGAGCGTTGCGTCGTCGAAAGGAAAAACCGATTATTATTGGCGAGGTTGTATCTCAACAGAAATAGGAGATCGTAAATCTATGGATCCGTTGTTGAGTGAAACATTATCGGTTACACAAGCAATTCAACTCATACTGGCGCCGGCAGTAATGATCAATGCTTGCGGGTTATTACTCCTGGGAATCAGTAACAAATTTTCAAATGTGCTGAACCGAATTCGTCTTTTAACAGGAGAAAAGCGATCATTGCTGAATCGCGCTCCCGATAGCGGGCTTCTTCCTTTAGAGAGTCAGCGAATCGAAAGTATCAAGCGACAGCTCAATGGCTTACTCGAGCGAGCGCGACTTCTTCGTGATGCTGTTTTGTGTTATTTCGTAAGTATAGGAATTTTTATAGTAACGTCCATTTTGATTGGTTTTGATTTCTTCTTTCAAATTCCATGGTTACGATATTTTATCATTGGAATTTTTTTGATTGGAATGATTGTGGTCTTTGGCGGCGTCGTATTTGGAGTGAATGATACATTCAAAGGTTTCTCGATTGTTAAATTTGAAGTTGATGTAGATAAGTAACGAATTATCCTCAACACAGCGTGCATGCATATTGCCATTTTAAATGCTGGTCAACCAACAGATTATCTCTATGGACTTGTTACAGGGTTAGCAAGTAATTCATCCCTTACTATTGATGTTATTGATTCTGACGCATCACAAAATCTCTTTACGAATATTCCATCCGTGCGTCACTACAATTTTCGTGGGGATAATCTTTCTCCGCAATCTTTTTTGACGAAAACATTCCGAATACTGCGTTATTACTTTCGATTGTTGAGCTATGTCCCTTTTTCGAAAGCTCGCATTTTCCATATTCAATGGGACAATAGTATCTATTTGTTTGACCGCACGATTCTTCTTCTTTACTATCGAATGTTTGGGAAAAAGATTGTTTATACAGTGCACAATATTGACCGACAATTTCGAGATACACGCCATTCATCTCTCTATAATCGAATTTCACTCTACTGTGGATACCATCTTGCGCATCGGCTTATTGTACATACTCAAAAGATGAAAGAAATGTTGTGCGATTCTTTTTCACTCTCTCCTGAAAAAGTTGCCGTCATTCCTCACGGAATAAATGTACGAGTACAGTATACCGGAATTTCTATGGAAGAAGCTCGCGCCCATCTTTCTATTTCCAAAACAGCAAAGACGCTATTATTTTTTGGAATGATCGATCGGTATAAAGGATTGGATATTGCATTCGATGCGTATGCGCATATAGTGAATTCAGATTCATCATTCTTCTTCCTCATTGCCGGGAAGCCAAAACGTTCCGATGGCTATTTCGATAGCTTGACTCAATTTGCAAAAGCAAATATTCCAGCAGAGCAAATTCGATTCGACGCGAAGTTCATTCCTTCTGAGGAGGTAGAATATTACTTTGCCGCGGCAGATTGTGTCATTCTACCATACCGTTCGATTTATCAAAGCGGGATTATCTTCCTTGCCTATCGCTTCGGTGTGCCGCTCATTGCAACTGATGTAGGAAGTTTCCGTGAGGATATCCAGGATGGTATTACCGGAATAGTTTGCAAGCCTGAAGATCCAGATGAGCTTGCGCACGCTATTCAAAGGTTCTTTGCAAGTGAACTTTATTTGCAGAGAGAAACTACACGGCAATCTATTCGTGAGATGGCTCATTCACGTTATTCATGGAAAACAATTTCTGAGAAAACAATCGAACTTTACCAGTCTCTCTGTCAACAATGAAGCAGGTATCCAAAAACGTAATTGCACTTACCGTCGCTGATCTCATTGGGAAAATCTCTGGATTTGTAGTTGTGGTAATTCTTGCGCGCGTTCTGTCGGCTCAAGACTTTGGCGCAGTAAATATTGCATACGCGGTGTTAGCGTATGGAGTTGTCCTTAGCGCTGGAGGCTTAACGAAAATTGGAATCCGAAATATTGCTCAAGGAGCAGAAACAACCATCGTCAACGAAATTATGAGCGAACGATTGGTAACGACATGCATCGTTGTTATTCTCATGATTCTATCTGCGCTGTTCTTCGTTGGGGATTCTCTTACCCAGCTCCTCATTATTTTATTTTCTTTTGTACTACTTCCTCAAGCGCTATCGCTGGAATGGTACTTCCAGGGAAAAGAATCTATGCGAATTGTGGGAGTTGCGCGCGGATTATCATCTATTGTGGCTATGATTGCAGTTGTAATTTTTGTCCGCTCCGCTGAGCAGGTATGGATCCTTGCTGTGGGAACAATCTTTGGCGAAGTCTGTGCATCATTGTTATTGTTTCGATCATACCGTCGGACATCTCCGAACTTTCGACTTAAAATAAAGCCTTCATTAAATTTATTTTTCCGTTCGCTCCCTCTTACGGTTGGCGTCATTCTCGCAACGCTTGTTATAAATTTTCCGCCGTTAGCGCTTGGCATAGTTCGTTCCCCTCAAGAGGTCGGAATTTATAGCGCTGCGTGTAAACTTGTATTTTTTCTTCTCATTGGCGATAGGATGTTGAATTCTATTCTCCTTCCTGCAGTATCGAGGAAAATTGTTAGTTCGCGTGAATCGCTTAGTGATTTAATCCATGAAGCGATTCGGTGGACGCTTCTTCTCGCTTTGCCGATCGTCGTCGGTGGAAGTATACTTGCTTCGGAATTGCTTGTTTTTATTTTTGGGGAGACATACAAAGCCTCTACGCCTGTGCTGCAGGTGTTTCTATGGTACTTTCTTATTACAATGCTCCACACCATAATGACAGCAGTTATCATCGCTCTTCATCGAGAAAAAACTTATAGTTCAATTATGATAGCAACCGCTGTTCTCTATGTGTGTTGTGTAACAATTGGAGCTATTGCTGCGGGCGCTGTTGGCACGGCAGCGGGAGTTGTGATTTCTGAAATCGTAAGCCTCGTGCTGATGTGGATTGAAGTGCGCAAAGAAATTCCCATACGAATTCCTTCTACGCTCATCCAATGTTTGCTAGCGTCAGCTCTCATGGGAGTGGCGCTTGTATATTCAACTTCTCTCTGGCTGGTTGTACGTATTCTCCTTGGCGCTTGTGTTTATGGCGTAATTCTTTTTCTAAGCGGTGGAATAAAGTATGATGATATTTGTACTTTACGAGAAAGGTTCCTATGAATATCGTCGTTGGAATAACTGGATTTTCTGAGGGATGGCAGAGTTATCTCGAGCAAGAGGGCGTGCCATATACGCATGTTTCAGAATCCTTCTCTCTTAATGACTATAGTGTTATTATTGCGCCATCAGCCGTGTCTTCTGAACAAGTTCCGATGATTCAATCCTATGTTTCAAAAGGAGGTTCGTTACTCTGTTCTGCGGAAGCGTATTCGAAAATATTTTCGGTTCCTATTGCTAAAAAGTTTGTGAGTTATATTTCATTTCTTGATTCGGAACTTTTTTCAGATGTTGGGATTATCCGGGTGAATGACCTTTGTACAATTCCATCGAATGCAAATCTTGGTAAGACGCAAACGAAAAATTCGGCGCTTCTTATGACAAAGCATGGTTTAGGTACAATGATCGTGCTTCCTTTTGAAGCTGATATGCTTCTCGCTGATAGCAGAAGCGATGACTGGTCATTTTATTCTTCCCATGCTCGTCTTCCCTTCGAGCGTGTTGCAACAATTTCGAAGCGCTCCTTGAGAATTTTGCTTAGCCATTCCCTCGAATTTCTTCATCATACACGGAATCTTCCGTACGTGCATAAATGGTATTATCCAGACAATGCGCGCTCGGTTTTTTGTTTTCGAATCGATACTGATTTTGGAACAAGAGAACAAATCGATGAGCTTGCTATTTTCCTTCATCGGCGCCACATTCCCGCCTCGTGGTTCCTCGATGTAAAAAGTCAGGAGCCATTCCTGGATGTCTATTGCCGAATCGATGGAAATCATGAGATAGGCGTTCACTGTTACGATCATCAACATTATAGGGAGAAAAAGCTCAATATTCGAGATGATGTTGATGCTGCTTTGTCCATTCTTCGATCAAAAGGAATTGAACCGAAAGGATTTGTTGCGCCCTATGGTCAATGGAGTAAAGAACTCGATGATTGCATCCGGAATGATTTTGAATATTCATCAGAGTTTTCGTATGATTATGACAGCATGCCTTTTCAAATGCAATCGGGTATGCTTCAGATTCCGATTCATCCGATTTGTATTGGATCGTTAAAACGTCATTCATATTCCAGTGATGCAATGAAACAGTATTTTGATTTTGTAATTGACAAAAAGCTTGCTCTTGCTGAGCCAATTATTTTGTATCATCATCCACGCGATGGAAAACTCGATGTACTGGAGCACATTTTTCATCGTATCAAAGAAGTCAAATTGCCTCTATTTACAATGATTGAATTCGCAGAGTGGTGGCGCAAACGTCAACGATCCTCTCTTCATTGCGAATTCCAAAACGATACTTTGATGGTATCGGCAGATTCGAACGATGAATCCTGCACTATCCATTGCACCATTTCTGATGGACGTGAAGCATTTCTTCAAACCCCATCAACAGTCAAACTTGAATCGCTTCCACGGAAGACACGACAGCCGTTCGTTTATCCGAAAGATTACGTCCGAATTGTTCGATGGAACTACCGTATTCCTTTCATTCGCACGACCGATGCGATTGTCAAATTTTTTAGAGAGGGACGGAAACGATGAAGGCGCTATTTGCAACGCATCCCGCTGTGTCGCTTCATCAAGGCGGAGTGCGTACACAAATGCTCCAGACAAAAGCTGCGCTTGAACAGCTCGACGTTACTGTTTCGTTGTTCGAAATGTGGAAAGATATTGATATTCACTCGTATGATCTCGTTCACATTTTTACTGCAAATATGGCGACGTACCACTTTGCTCGAGCGTTGAGGGTGAATCACGTACCATTTGTTGTTTCGCCAATTTTTTACTCGCGGCATTCTGCGCGAACCATCCATTCCGTTGTAACTCTTGATAGAACTCTCAATCATTTTGTGCGCGGAGTATGGACAGATTATGGAATTATGGCTGAGCTCTGCAGTTGGGCTCGCGGAATCCTTCCAAACACTCAAGCTGAAGCGCAGCTTTTAATCCATGGAATGAATGTACCATCCGATAGTGTACGAATTGTTCCGAATGGCGTCGAAGATCGTTTCTCGAAAGCGCCGCCAGAACTTTTTATTCGACAGTATGGATTGGAAAATTATATTCTCTACGTCGGGCAAATCGGCGCAGAACGAAAGAATGTCTACAATCTTCTTAAAGCATTGGAACGGATCGATCATCCGGCGGTGCTCATCGGTACAGTCGAAGATACGCCTACCGGAAAAAAATGTCTTGAACTTGCAAAAAGGAATCCTCGTTTACTGATTATTGACGAGCTTCCGCATGATTCGATGCTTCTTGCATCGGCATATAGAGCTGCAAAAGTGTTTGCGCTTCCATCTCTCTACGAAACGCCGGGAATTGCAGCAATGGAAGCGGCGCTCGCTGGCGCATCCATTGTGATTACACCTTATGGCGGAACGAAAGATTATTTTCAGAACGAAGTAGAATACGTCGAACCAACATCAGTGAACGACATTGAGCGAGGTATACGAGCGGCGCTTGCAAAGCCAGCTTCGAAAAGATTGAAAGATTATTTCCTTGCGCATTTTACCTGGCAACACATCGCTGAAAAAACAAAGAGCATCTATGAGTGGGCGCTCAATGGAGCGTAGGCGACGTATTTAATTCTCATTGTTTCTTTTTCAGCTTTGCTGGAAATGCGAAACAAATTCTCTTATATTTTCTTTACATTTTTTATGAAAGAAGAAAAGGAACTGCGTGGCACAACTACTGAATATATTTTTTATTGGCGATATCAACGGAAAACCAGGAATAACGCTTGTTACCAACCTGCTGAAACAATATCAACAAAAATATAGCATTGATTTTTGTGTGGTCAACGGAGAAAATGCAACCGATGGAAAAGGGATCGAAGAGAAAGATGCAAAACAGCTCTTTGAACTTGGCATTCACGTTATTACCACCGGAAATCATCTGTGGGATCGCTGGTCGGCAAAATCGTTGCTTGCAAAAGAACGAAACATTCTCAGGCCTTTGAATTATCCAAAAGAGAATCCGGGAAATGGTTTTGTAGTATATGATTTGAAAGAGAAAGGAAGGATCGGCGTCATCTCTCTTCAAGGTCGTACGTTTATGCAACCAATCGACGATCCATTCAAGGCTGCTGAGTGGGCAATCAGCAAAATTGCTAACGAAACAAAAGTAATTCTCATTGATATTCACGCGGAAGCAACAGCCGAGAAGATGGCTCTTGCATGGCACCTCGATGGAAAGTGCAGCGCCGTCATTGGCACGCATACGCACATTCCAACAGCGGATGCAAGAATTCTTCCGCAAGGCACAGCTTACATTACAGATGTAGGAATGACAGGACCGTTCGATTCTGTCATTGGAATGAAGAAAGAAATTGCAATCAAGCGATTCCAATTTCAAACTCCGTTTAAGTTTGAACTTGCCGAACATGATGTGCGGCTCTGCGCATTGTATCTTCAAGTTGATAGTGAAACCGGGAAAGCGGTAAAAGTTGAGCAAGTAGTTTTTCCGGCGTTCTAGATTGACACAAACTTTTATGAGAAGGCGCTTCTATGGCAGAAATAATCGACGGGAAATTTTATTCTGAACAAATCAAACAAGAAGTCAAAAAAGAAACTGAGGAACTTAAAGCTCGCTATGGAATAACTCCTGGCTTAGCCGTCATTCTTGTTGGAGACGATCCTGCTTCGCAATCGTACGTTCGTTCCAAAGAAAAAGTGAGCAAGGAGATGGGATTTTATTCAGTTACAGAGAGACGTCCGTCTTCGATTACAGAAGAGGAACTTCTTACCCTCCTTCACAATTACAATAACGATGCGAAAATCCATGGCATTCTTGTTCAACTTCCGCTTCCAAAACATATTAACGAACAGCGGATAATTGCCGCTATCAATCCAGAGAAAGATGTTGATGGATTTCATCCAACAACATTAGGGAAATTATTGCTTGGCGAAGATACTTTGAAACCATGCACTCCCGCTGGTATTCAGGAACTCCTGATTCGGAGCGGCAACGATCCAGGGGGAAAGCATGTTGTCGTTGTGGGCAGAAGCAACATTGTTGGAAAACCTATCGCTATGATGTTGATGCAAAAACAACGCGGCGCTAATGCTATTGTAACCATTGCTCATACCGCTGCTCAGGATATTTCTGTGTACACCCAACAGGCGGATATTCTTATTGCTGCAATGGGAAAGCCGGAAATCATCCACGGTTCGATGATTAAGGAAGGCGCTGTAGTGATCGATGTTGGCATCAATCGCGTTGCAGATTCTCTTTCTTCAAAAGGATACAAAATTGTCGGCGATGTTCACTTTGAATCCGCTGCTCAGAAAGCAAAGGCAATTACTCCAGTCCCCGGCGGCGTTGGATTGATGACGGTTGCAATGCTGATGAAGAACACGCTCAAAGCGGCTAAATCTTCTCTTCGATAAAAAAATACCCCGAAACTTGATTCAGTTCGGGGTACTCGTTCCAAATGGATGGAAATATTACTTCACTAAAACCGCCTTCTTTGTTGCACTATAGGCGCCTGCTCGTACGCTAATGAAGTACACTCCGCTCGCGAAATGCTCGCCATTTAATATAACACTGTGCGCGCCAGGCTCTTCAATTCCATCAACAAGCGTGGCTACACGCTCTCCAATAATATTATAGACAGCAATTTCAACATGCGTCTTTACAGGAATTTGATATCGAATCATTGTCGATGGATTGAATGGATTCGGGAAATTTTGCTCTACTGAAAATTGCAGCGGCTGCAACTCCGAAGTTGCTTCGACATCGGTTCGCACTAACCCAGGAATTTTTGATGGCAGAGTCTCCACTGGATCAAGGAATTTCTGATACGAATATGGAACATCCAGTACGCAGGTTGGTTCTGTAATGTAACTGCCGCTTCCAAAATAATTCCCTTCGATAAGATGAACGTTCCCAACATAAGCGCTAAATTCGCTGAAGAGAGCTTTCTCAACGTTATCGAAATAATTATTCTCGACCCGCACGCATGCGCCCATGCGAGTGTTAATCGCATCGCTGCAATCTTTATAGTAATTATTAAAGATGTGAGCTTTCCCAAAGCGAATTAAAGGAAGACGCGATCCGCAATTGAAGAAGTAGTTATGATGGAACGTAATCCGAATAACGCTGTCTGCATATTGTGTATCGCCGGAACTTATCAGTACCGCCTTATAGTGATCGTGGAAAGAGCAGTTCGATACAGTAAGGAATGTCGATTGATTTTTGATGTCGAGGAGTCCATCATAGTAATCTTTATCATGGTCGCGATCCGAATAAAGTTCACAGTGATCGATGACGATATTTTTCGATGAACCATTGATTTCAATAGCATCATTTGTGTCAAGTGTGTCCTGAACATGGGATACAGTAACGTTCCGAATAATTACATTACGCGCTTGATTGATCGAGAGCGCAATTCCTCGTAAATGTGCAGTGTCTCCGACTCCGAGAAGAGTTTTGTTTGATTTTACTGAGATGACCGAATGTTCGGCAAGGGAACCAGAAAATTTTACAACGTATGGAGTTGAGCTTCCAAGATATGTTTGAAGCTCTTCAAGTGTCGTCGCAGTTACCGTTTCGCCTTCTGCGCCTCCTGTTACAAGGTAAGGAGTGCCGTTATCATCCTGAACTGAAGCATAACCAATAATTGTGGTATCGATATTCTCTTTTATAAAATTAGGAAGAAACCGTGCAATAGCATGGACATCGCTTTTTATTGCAAATTGGAAAATACTATCCGCACTTGGTTCCTCGCCTGTCCAGCTTTCAAAAAAGTATCCTTGCGCTGCGTGAGCATGGAGCGTTACAATCGTACCTTTATCGTAAAGCTGTTGTATAGGAGAGTACGACACTGTTCCGCGAGTTGAGTCGTTTGAGGCAACGGTAAGTGTGTACTGTGGAGAACATTCATAACCAGTAACTCCATCTCCAATAATTCTAAAGTAATCGATGTTTGCAAGTCCGCCTGTGCAAATTGATTCCAGCCGTATTTTATGATCGCCGGCTGTGAGGTGTACCTGTAGTGAATCAATCTCTCTCCAGTTCGACCATGTAGTTGTGTATGGGAAAAGCACTGTATCGATTACAACATTTCCATCAATGTAAAGTTTTCCATCGCGAAGATTGGTTGCTGTTCCACCGAAAGCATAACGCCACGTTACAAAGTAATCTCCTTCGGTCTGAACAAAAATTTCCCAGCTCATAGCAACGCCAATACCGTTATTAACATCGACATATCCTGGTCCTGTCCATCCTGAAATTGAAGAGGAGGAGGTTTCAATGGTACCATTATAGTTACAGAATCCTAAATCATTTTCCTGAATAATGAGCGAATTTTGCGCACTCGCAATTGTTACAAGGAAAATGAAGGCAGGGAAAAGCCATTTCAATTTGTTCATAGAGTTTTCTCCTTACACACGTTTGACAAAATTGTTTGCACACGCCTAATGCTGTAGAGAATATACGTGCCAAAAAATCGAAAATCCATTTTTGCCCAACAAAACCGGCATTATGCGACCCAATATTGATGTGGAATCATTCATTTGTAATTTTCATCCATAGAAAAATGAGAGCTGTTGTTCCTTTGGAGGATAGAAAATTTGCTTAGCGGTTGAAGTTTGCAATCCAAAAAGTTCTTTCAATTTTTTCTTATCGTATCCAAATGGATGGAGAAGCGTTGCCATTGCCTCTACTACAAGTTCAGCATACTTCTCTCTATCGTATCCATCTTCGAAAGCGTAGAGGGCGAGAGGTTTTGCCTTGTCCGGATATTTTTTTCCGGTATGATCAATGAGAATGTATTCGATGCGCTCGCCAGCTGAAAGATGAATTCCCATCTGCTCTATTGATGCTGAGACGATTGCATTGACCGTGCGACTTCTATATTCTTCCGGTTCCTGTGAAATGTGCCGTTTAATGATAAGTTCCATCGGGTGAACGTTTCCACTGAGGATTGATTCGATTGTGCAACGTCCAACATTTATTAATTCCGGTACAAGCGCAGTAAGTTCATCGATATTTTTTGCTTGCGCCATCATTTTCAGCAGCGCCATTTGCGTCGTTCGCACAATGGTTGGTACATCGTGGCGGCGCGCTTCGATTCCACGCATTTTCAATTCGCCGTGCTTATACCATCCAACGTAGTGATTTGCCGTTGTTATTGAAGCGTCGGTTTTCGATGCGGGGAAAAGAATCCAGTTGTATATTCCTTCCAATGAAATATCAATACCGACGCGACGAGATATTTCGGCAGCGAGCTCTTCATAGTCTTGTTGAGTTGCGCCTGGTTTCTTGAGCCACAAACAATCGACGATTCCGTGAAGTACAGTGTATCCGGCTTCTTCGGCAATTTCCTTTGCCGTCAGGAGTGATTCACGGGAGAAAGCATTGACCGATTCATGAGCTTCGATCTTTCCGAACCGCGCGTTTCTGTACCCAAGATATCCAAAACAACTAACCAGCATCCACTTTAGCGCATTCTGTAAATTGTTGTATTTCTGATAGAGCGCATCATTGTTCCCTTTATAAATTTTTCGTTTCTGTTTATAGTACGCTCGTTTTGCAAGTACAGGTTCTAATGTAGAAGCCACCAATCCTCTCCGCCGTGAGCATATTCTGTAACCAAGTTCTGGCACTACATTCTCAGGCTTCGTCGATGCGCAACATTGGCAATTGATGGTTTCCGGCGAAATATTATTCTTTACCATAATTGTAGGATACATTGACACAAAATCCAATTCTGCAACATCCTCGTAGTAACCGACCGGCGGAGTGAAGATGAGTCCGCCTCGATCTGCCAGCAGCAATGTGGTAGCGGGTTTAAAATCTTCCGCTTCGCGTTTCTTCGATGGTATGAGAACGTTGTGTCGGTATGCCCACGAGTACTCAAGCGACGACATTGATGTGCCAATACTTGCGCGTGCCTGTTGCTGTCCGCACATTTGAGTAAGACGCGTCATTTCAAAGAGTCCATCGAATCCCGCCTCTGCAAAGGTAAAGGAATTTGTTCTATCGATGTGCCACCGTCCTGCAAGAAGAAATGAACCATCGGTGTGTACAATTTTTCCGTACTGAAAAAAACTCGAACCTCTTTTCCTTATGTAGGAAGCTTTCGTATCTCGATTGAGCAACAACGGTATTCCTGTTTGTTTCGAGAGATGTACAAGCTTTGGTAAAAGAAGAGAGTCGCCGTACTCGGTAAGGAGAATATCGGGATTACAACGGAGAAGATGACTGTTGAATACTTCGAGGAATTCTTCCGGCTCACTGCATTCTATTGTCGCGGTGCGCTCATCGCAGACGATATCTAATTGGAAAGAACGCTGGTACTTCGGTGCAATCCATGCTGAATCCGGCGCTAATCGTAATTCCATAATTGAAAGCGGTGGCGCTTCATATTCGCATGCTTCACGACTGTCGTGCACGGTAAAGGCTGTGAGTTCGTTCGATGCGTTGATCTCGTAATCACCGAAAGCAAGTGGAAAGAGATTTGTTTCGTAGAAGAATTGCTGTTCTACAGGCAAATTAGAATTGTAGAATGCGGTGTAAGGAAAAAATTTTTCAAACAACTGTGTCGCTTTTTGAAAGTTAAGAGGATTCTTTACCGTAATCTGAAATACATCGAGCAATTTACCGGAGAAAAGTTCTTCTCGTGTTGTTGAATGAACATGAACCGGCGTCCCACAACGTTTTGCAGCCATAGCTACACGATTTCTATCGGCAAGATGCATGTCGAGGAAGAACGATGGTGCAAATTGGAAGTATGTTTTACGCCGTTTGCCATCTTTGGTAATAAACCAGAGCGTCATACCGTTCTCGGATGGATAGGCATCGAATAACCATCCGGAGAGAAGAGGTGCGCAAGTTGTACAAGATTGTTCGGTCATTGTTCTACTGTAACCGTCCTGTAAGTTTTTTCCTGCAATTTGGAATCGCTGTCTTTGGAATTGGGTGCATCTTCGGTAATACGCTGTTGTGCGTGGAGTTCGTTCTCTAATTTTCTGATCTTCTTTTGCTGCTCAAGAATAATAGACATGACAATGCTTTCAAATGGAACTGCACGCATTGCATAGAAGTTTTCCGCTAAGTGGAGTTTCGCTGCGCGGAAGATGTCGTCGAAAATTTCCTGATCTTCTTTCCGCAATCCACGGCGAAACTTTGACCAGCTTTCTAATTCCGATGCAAGAATATTGGTAAATGTTGGCACTGTTCGTCCCATAGAATCGCCTATCCATGAATTTTATAAATATTGTGATTTGTATGTCTCGACTCAGGAATACATCGCGCTTTTTCTGTTTCCGTTCCTTGAAGCTTTGCAACGTAATCCATTGATTGTCGTACCATTGCAAAGATCTGGTTCCGTACCGGCGGGAAAATATTCCTTTCCTGACACACAACAAGGAATGAGATGCCAGCGCCTTTGAGTTTGTCGAGAGACGAAATCACTTTTTGTACAATTGACTTTGCTTCCTGAATGTTGACATTTTCATCATAGAATGTATCGAGCAAGCCCAGAATTAGAACAAGCTGTGTTGGCAGTTTCTTCTGAAGTTCCGGGAGCTTTACAGTGATAGTCTGCTCCACCTGATAACAGGTAAATCCGCGCGAAATAAATATATGATTGAGAAATTCCTCAGGATCGATTTTTCGCAAACGTGCATAACGTGCAAGAGAATGAACATCGAAATAGTTGCTCGCATCGACAACTGCAAGAGTGCGACCGCGTGCAATTGCTTCTGCGGCAATTCTGTGAGCGTAACCAAACACAGAATCATTGCCGTAGAGTAAAAATGTTGTACCGCTTTGCTTTGTAAATTGTTGGAAGATTTCTTCCTTCAAAGCCTCAAGTGGAAGCTGGACAGAAGGAAGCTTCTGAATGTTCTTATTTGTACTTGTAACCGTTATCATTTGTTGACTCATTTATTTTTCTCTTCGGAATCATACGACATTTTTGTCGTCTTGTCAAGAGTTGATATGCTTAGAATTTCTATATCTGCTATCATTTATAATAGATGATATTGATTTTATGGAATAAAATGTCATATTAGGGTATGACAATTATGTCGTTTTGATGAGGTTGCAATGAAATCTTCGATAGCTCAGAGAATTAAGCAAGCGCGATATGCGAAGAATTTCGATCAGGCAACGCTTGCTACGAAAATAGATATTGCCACTCGAACGTTGCAGCGCTGGGAAAAAGGCGAGCAAGTCCCGGATAGTAATTACTTAATGCGCATAGTGAAGGTAACTGGAGTGTCAGCGCATTGGTTGCTGACTGGGGAAGGCGAGATGTTGCCAAAAGAATCTACAAGTTCCCCTTCGCTCGATACAAATCGGTATAATCTTGTTTCGCTTCCAATTTTATCTTCGGTGCCGGCTGGAGCGCTCACTCAAATATTTCATCCCGATTCGAGTGAACGAACCATCACCGTTGATGATGTCCATGATTCGAGAGCTTT
>Ga0208825_1000672_pt1 | contig 30639 bp, 25 predicted proteins | sample AD_UKC113_MetaG_FD_184450 | JGI IMG/M metagenome (GOLD analysis project Ga0208825, IMG submission 184450) | Active sludge microbial communities of municipal wastewater-treating anaerobic digesters from Hong Kong - AD_UKC113_MetaG (SPAdes)... | ecosystem: Engineered > Bioreactor > Anaerobic >...
TTTTCTTCCTTTAAGACTTCAAGTACAATCCTTGCTTTTTCTTCCGGTTTAAAATTTCTTCTCTTCTCCATGATAATATTCTAACTTAAATTAGTCCGTTTGTCTGTCTAAATTTCTGGTATCATTATATATTCATATCCATTGATGACTGTGGAAAAATTTGATATAATTGTCTGTAATCAAAAATGATTTATAGGATGAGAATTCAGATAGAAGCGAGGAGATAAATTTATGACTAGAGAAGAAGCATTAGAGCATTTTAAGAAGGAATATTGTGACAAATATTTTCTTCAAATGGATAAAAAAATAGATGCATTCATTAAAGAAAACGAAGAAAAGCTACTGTTAGAGTTTATAGAAAATTTCAGGAGTTTATGCTTAAAGATTAAAGAAATGCAAGCTGGAGGCCTAACACCCAAGATAGCATATATAACATATTCTTTTGGTATTGATAATATTAATGGTGAAAGCCAGGAGTATGAAGTTCAGGCATATGGTAAAGAGTGGTTTTTTGAAGAAAGTGAGGAATGTAAGATACCGTATGATGTTAGGTGGCTGTATAGTATTATGGAAGAAACCTATAAAGAACTATTAGATGTAAGCAAGAAATATATCGGACAGATAACAAGCGACGACCTTGCTGATGTAAGAAAAAGAGGAGTAGTTAGATGTGATGTAAGTCTTGTTAAATTTGTAAAAATAGCAATAGAAAAAGCAGTCCAGATAGATGAATTTAAATTAATTGAAAAGGAAGAAGTGCTGGAAATAAGAATAGGGGAATATAAAGGCTACAATGAAATAATCTACAAAGAGGATATACGAAAGAAAGACTCAAAAGAAATAGTTGCATGGCTGGAAGGCAAAAACGGTACATATTCTTATGAGATACTGAGTGAATTAGACCTTTCTGGTGGCGATTATGAAAAAATCACCATGCATTATGCTGATTTATCGAAATGTGATTTGTCAAATGCCAACTTTAAAGATGCAAGCCTTATTGGAACTAAATTTATAGCTGCTAAAATAGATAACACCAATTTTAAAAATACAGTGCTAGCTGAAGCAAATTTTGATTCAACAGTAATAAATAATTCCAATTTTCAAGGTTCATCTTTAAGAGCCTCAGATTTCAGTAATGCAAAAATTGATGGATGCAACCTTCAAAATGTAAACTTTTCAAAATCAAATTTATCAAATTGTATCATCAAAAATACCAATTTAGAAAAAGGTAAATTTCTCTTTACATGTCTAGAGAACTCGGATTTGAGTGAACAGGACCTTAGAAATTCGCTTTTTTCATCGGTAAATCTTAAAGGTGCAAACTTATCAGATGCTGATTTGAGAGGAGTAGAATTTGAGAACGTTGATTTGACACAAACAAATTTAGATAATGCCAAATTTGGTCAAAACAAAATTTTTAAGCTAAAAATACTGGCTAAAGATGTGGCAAAGCTTGATATAACTGAGGAACAAAAAAAAGAACTAATTATTGTTAATTGATTGCTAGGGGGATAGTCTATGGGGAACGATGTTGCAAAAACAGGTGCCTCAAGTGCTGTTCTTGCTGATTTAATAATTTCAAAACCGAAAACAAGAGACGAAGTGAAAGCAGAAATTGAAAAGAGACTGGAAGCATGGAAAGCAGGATTGACAAGTCTTGCAGAAGGTGCTCAAAGGCTCATGAATACTTATTTAGATAAAATGGATGAACTTGAACGTAGACTCGGTCGAGGAGAAGATGTCAGCAAGGAAATAGCTGAATTAGAAGCTTGTATAGCAGATCTTAATGAAAAGAAATACACGAGTGAAGACCTTCAAAAACAAAGACCAGTAGTACTTCAAAGCGTAATGAAAGATTGGGAAAGCAACGTATGTCCATACTGTGGCAGAGTCTTTAGTGATGCAGGCGGAGTTGGAACTCACTTGGGTATGAGTGATGAGCAAATGGAGAAAATGAATACAGCTGCTACAAGAAGTAGTAACTATGCAAAGACTTTTAAAAATAACAGAGCCAACGAAGGTGGAGAGGCAATATCAGGAACTGTAGATGCAGGCCTTGAGAAAGAAGTTGCATATAGCGAGGAGATACATCACCTTATATCAGTAGATCCTTATGCCACTACCCTAAGACTTACCAGAATCGGCAACTTAGCCGGATTTGATGTTAATGGTGTCAATAATTTGATTGCACTTGCAACAGTAGCTCTAAGCTTTAAAAAAGACCATGGGAAGTCATTTTCAAAGCTACCGAAAGAAGTTAAAGAAAGAATTTATGAATTAATCACAGAAAAAACAGGCAATCAAATTCATCAAGGGTCACATGATGGACCATATGAAGAAAGGTTAATTCAACGATTATCTGAAATTGAGCAAAAGATTATGAAATTGAGTGAAGGTGGCTGTATAGGGCAGACAGAAGAAGGACAAAAGCAAGTTAAAGATATGTTTGATAGTGAAATAGGAAAGCTTCAGGACGAGATAAAAGAGGATCTGATAGAATTTGATCCTAAGGAAATAGACCCTGAAACCGGTTGGATACTATCTCAGATCAATTTGAACATAATTGCTAAGAATCAGGGGGAAGTAGTATGAGAAAGTTTTACACAATTGAATCGGATTTTATGGCACAAGATTACAAAATAAGATTGGGAAGACTGCCTGATGGTATTAACAAAAGAGCTTTTCTTCTGGATGAATGGCAATATGTTGATGATTCAAGGGTTTTTATGCAATATGAAAAAGTCGGCACAGGCTTACCTGATGTTTATACGTATAATGTTCCTTTGGTTTCAGCTAAGTTTAAAGAAGTGCTGGACGATGCGGGCATCACAAATTGCTTTTTTAAGCCGATATGCCTATTTGAAAATAAAGAACAAACAGCCGATTATTTTTTGATGCTTGTTGAACCTCTTGACTGTGTTATATGGGATAAAAGTCAATATATCGAAGATTGTGGCCTTAGGAAAATAACCGGAGGATTTGATATAGATTCAAAAAAAGTTGGCAATTTTAAAATATTTAAAATAAAAGATATTTTAAACAGGTTTTGGGTAATAGATCAGGACATGAAAGAGAGAATTGAAGAAGCAGGAATTAATGCTGCAAGAATTTTGGAAATCGGTGAATATTGGGGCTTATAGGAGCTATTACAATGAAAAAGTATTATATACTTGAAAACGATAAAAATTTGATAAATATTATAGAGCCTAAAGGAATTACCAAATCCATAAACCCGGATTATGTGAAAGAAAATAAAATACAATTCATTAATCCTGATCCTGAAATGTTTTATATTGAGCATAAATCATCTAATATTTATCCTGACTATATTAAAAAGCATCTACCTTTTATTTCCGATAAACTATACTGTATTTTTTCAGGGCTAAATATTAAAAACATATTTTATAAGCCTGTTGTTTTTTCTGATGTTAAAAAGATGAGAATGGACTTATATTGGCTTATTATACCAAGGAAGATAAATTGCTTATCGGATAAAACGGAATTCAATGTGGATGGCTCTGTTAAAAAGCTGGTAATTGATAGTAGTAAAATAGGTTGCTATAAAGTATTTAAAGTGAAAGATATTAATGAAGACTTTATAATTGTGGATGAAGATATTGTTGCATCGCTTTGTGGTACTAATGCTACAGGAATAAGTTATGTAAAAATAAGTTCTATTTAGACATAGCCTGTCTCAAATGTTGTTCTGTTCGGAAATAGTTAAACGGCACGATTCCTATCTTATGAGATACTGTGTGAATTGGACCCACCTTGTATTATGCGGATTTATCAAAATGTAAACTTTTCAAAATCGAATTTATCAAACTATATCATTAAAAATTTCAATTTAGTAAAGGGAAAATTTCCCTTTACATGTTTTAAAAACTCAAAGCTGATTTATTAATTTAAAACAAGAATCTACCCTTTATCTTCAATAACTTTACAGATATGGATCCAATACATAAAATATAGTGTTGAATATTAAGCATAATATGGTAAAATATAGATTGCAGCTTAATGGTGTAAGATAATCAGACTGAAGATACTAACACCAAGCGGTAATATATTCTTAGATGAGAATAATGATAAATCTCAATATTATGGCTCTGATGACGTACATTATAGAGTAAATTACAATAACGTCAGAACCTATGATGCAGGTGATGCCAGCCGTTTCTATACAGCTACCAAGGTAGGAGAAAATGAGTACATTGTTGAAGGAAGAATCGAGTTACAGAAGGCTGCAAAGAATAATACCATTTATGGTATTGAATTACAGGTAAATGACTGTATTAGTTCAGGCAGAGCCGGAACAATCACTATATTTGATACTACCGATAGTGCATGGAACAACACATCTTTGTTTGGCGAAGTTGTGCTTACCGGTAAAAAGCCTGGTGATGTTCCCGGAATAAATCCGTATAAGTTAATGTCCTTAGTTGAATCTGCTAATAGTGTAGATGTATCTGCATTTACAAAAGGAGTTGCAGCTTTCACAGCAAGAGTGGAAGCAGCGAAAGAAGCAATTGATACAGCAACAACTCAGGCTCAAATAGATACGGCATATAATGAATTGAATGATTTAATAAATTTCATGAATGTTGTTAAAAGATATACCAATTTGGACTTAAGCTCCTTGCCAAATGGTGAAGAAGTTAATAAAACAGCAGCAGCTGCAGAAGATGTTATTGCTAAGGCTGATGCAACCTCAGAAGAGGTAAAACAAGCAATTGAGGCTTTAGATGCAGCAATAGCGGCTTTGGGAAGCTATAGCTTAAAAGAAGTATATGAAGATAAATTCTATATAGGTGCTGCTGTTCATTTGAATGGATTAAATGACGAAAAGTATACAAAGAATTTATTGACACACTACAACAGTATCACTGCCGAGAATGATATGAAGCCGGATGCGTTATTGGATAAAGCAGAATCACAAGCAGCCGGTAAGGTTGTATGTAACTTTGAAAAAATGGATCAATATTGTGATTTTGCAGTAGCTAACGGCTTAAAGTTGAGAGGACACACATTCGTATGGCATAGCCAGACTCCAACCTGGTTCTTCAAAGAAGGATTTGACGATAACGGTCCTTATGTAAATCCAGATAAAATGGATAAACGCCTTGAACAGTTCATGAATCAAGTATTTGGACATATAAAAGAAAAATATCCCGATCTGTTCTATGCTTACGATATATGTAACGAAGTTGTTTCATCTTATACTATGCCAAATAACAATTGGAAAACTGTTTATGGAGATTATTCCTATGTTACAAAGGCATTTGAATATGCAAGAAAAGCTTCGGAAGGTACTGGCATTTTGTTATACTACAATGATTACAACGAGTATGATGAAGGAAAAGCTGAACAGATCATTGAATTATTGGCGGATGCAAAGGCAGCCGGTAATATTGACGGTATTGGTATGCAAAGCCATTTAAATATCGAGTACCCATCAATGGCTCAATATAGAGCTACAATTGAAAAATTCGTTGCAGCAGGTTATGATGTTCAGATTACAGAGCTTGATATTGCAACAGCTATTGATGGCAACGGTCCGCCACCGGATTCGGAAATGGCAGCAAAACAGGCAAAGATTTATAAAGAATTGTTCAAGATCTATATCGATTACAAAGATTATATCTCATCCGTAACATTATGGGGCATCAATGATCAGCATTCATGGCGTGGTTCACAAGAACCGTTGATCTTTGATAGAGAATACAAAGAAAAAGATTCTTTCTGGAATATTATTTCTGTTGGCTTAGAGGAAAATGAATAATCGGCGAAAATGATTCATTAAAAGATAGTTTTTTGTAAATAGTTTAGTGCACCCCAAACATTTGATGATAATCAAATGTTTGGAGGTGCGTTTTTTCTACAGTAAATTGACACGATCAATAACGTATTTAATATACACATCGATTTGATTATCTAGTAAATTATACGTATACTTTGAATGGTTTTTTTATGAACGGTTCAAAAATGGTACATTGGATTTAGAATTAGATAAAACAATTGTATACGCTGGAGGGTACTAGAACTTGAAAATTATTAACCGAATTTTTGAAGGATTGTGTTTATTTTCATTACTTGTGTTTTTATTGATTGGTTTTCTTTTTCCTCATCAGAATACTGGTTTTCATTTCGATAGCTTGGTTTCTATGAACGAAGGATGGGATTATAGCGTTAATGATAAGCTGATTAAAGATATTAAATTACCTTATAAAAATTATGAAACAAATGTTGGAGATACCTTTTCTATTTCCCGAATACTCCCTGAAGCATTTAAAGATTCACAGGCAGTGTGTATTTTTACAGCATATGATTCGGTACGAGCTACGTTAGATGGCAAAGAAATTTATTCATATGGTTATAATAATTCCAATCATTTATTTATAAACAATAAAGGTTTTTTAAATAATGTCATACATATTCCGTCAGGCAGTAATGGGAAAAAACTTGTTATAGAAATGGTTTCAGTTAATGCTAAATATGCAGGAGTAGTAAAGAAGATATCTTATGCCAATCAAAATTCCGTATATGCCACATTGATTTTGCAAAAATTTCCTGGGAACGTGATATGTACGTTTATTATTGTGGCAGGAATTTTATCACTTATTATTTATTTCTCGTTGCATATTAAAACAGGACATTTGGATGATAATTTTAAAATAATCGGCATTTATGCAATTTGTAGTGGTTTATGGAGCATAAACCAGTATGATTTTTTCAGCTTAATTATTGGGAGTGCACATATATCCTATTTTGTTGATTATTCTACCTTATTTCTTATGCCTATTGCATTTAGTCTTTATATTTACAGGCTGTGCCGCGAAAGATGTAAAAAAATTATGGGTGCTATGATCACCGTTCATACTTTGTTTGTATTAGCAGCATTCATTTTACAGATTGCAAGGGTTAAAGAAATGTTCAGTCTGTTAACCCTCTTTCTTGTTATGCTTATACTGGAAATAATATTGGTTATAGGGACAATTATATATGAGATTGCGGTAGAAAAGAATACAAGAATTAAATTATTATTGATACCGATAATGATTGTATTAATCGGTGCATTATTTGATGTTATTTTATATTATTTAAGAATCTACAGTGAACGTTTTGTCACCTTCCCAATAAGCATTTTAATTTCCATAGTTACTGTAATGATTTTTTCTTGGAAACGTTATTTAAAAATTATTGCGGATCAGGAGAAAAATGACCTTATAATAAAAATGGCAGATTTGGATCTCATGACTCAGGCTAAAAATCGTAATGCCTTTGAAAAGGAAATAGTTGAAATTTCTAAAAATCCTGAGAGACTGAAAAACATTTATATAACGGAATTTGATTTGAATTATTTGAAATATATAAATGACCATTATGGACATGATACTGGAGATGAAGCTATACGTAACTGCTATAAGTTTATAAAAAACATAGTGGGCAACAAGGGAGAGGTGTTTCGCACAGGAGGGGACGAGTTTATCTGTATAACAGATGAACCGATAGAAAATATACAACCGGATCTTGAAAGGATGATAAAGGAGCAGAATCTTCCTTATCCATTGGAGCTTTCTTATGGGACGGCTTATTTTAATCCTGAGTTGGACGAAGATATACACGATGTTATTAAAAGAAGTGATAAATTGATGTATAAAATGAAGCAAATGATGGAACGTGGCAAGGATGAGTATAAACGTAGAACAATGGAGAATAAAATTGGAGCGGATCAAAAGTAAAAGCCCAAAACACATTTGTTTCAATGTGTAAGGGCTTTTTTTCATTATGTAGGAAACCTTCAAAGAGATTTTGCTTAAGAGAGGCAAAAAATATGGAGTAAAAATACTGGAAATAGAGGTGAAATAATATGAGTTCTACTTTTGATGTAATTAATTAGCTTAATGATAATGAGTTTGAAAAATTTTCAAGATGCTGAAAAAAGAAGGGGCATAAAGTCGAATATACTATGACTTGGAAGAAAGATAATACTATAAGCTTCAATAGTTTTGATTTAAGTATGGAAATTAGTTATTTTAGAGATAGTAAGTACTTGGAGTCCTTTATAAATTTGTGTAAAGACTTAGTTGAATTACTAGAACCTGTATATGGCTCTATTTCTAACTGTTCATTTCCAGACTGGAGAGAACCGATTAATTTAAGAGTTAGATTGCAAAATGTAGGTGTAAAGCCTTGATAGAATGAGGCTTGTGGTGGGGTGATGAAAAATATTTTTGTGATAGTTTTTAACAATATGTATATATGAAAATTTGTTGAAAAACTTCAAAAATATAAAAAGACAGTGTTTAGGCTATTAACCAATACACTGTCTTTCTTATGCATCATTTTGGTTCATCCTGCTTTATTCCCCATTTTGCAAGCTCTTCCTGAGTGCCTATATATACCTTTGTATTCATAGGTATTTGTGGGAAAAGGCTTTCAACGTCGAAATTGAACATCCTTATACAGCCATGGGAGGCATATGTACCTATCGAATAGGGATCTGTTGTGCCATGTATTCCGTATGATGACCCGCCTTTTATTGAAAGTCCCATCCATCTATATCCTAAAGGATTGGACGGAGAGCCTCCTTTAACTGGTTTGGCATAACCTCCTCCTCCCCAGTCGGGATTTACTATTTTATTAACTATTGTAAATTTTCCCGAAGGAGTAAGTGATGGAGGATTACCAATTGCTACGGGATACTTCTTAACCGGCTTGCCCCCTTTGTACAATGTCAATATGTTTTTTGACTTATTAATTGTGATCCAGAGGCCTTCTACAGGTATATCCGATACCTTATCCAGGGAAGGAGTATCGATACCTAAAAGCTTATTCATTACTATATCAGTGATTCGCTTATCCCATTTGCCGTCCGGCTTTATGTTATACTCACTTTGGAGATGAATCAAGGCACTCCTTATGTTCAGGTTTTTGTCGCTGAATTTTTCCTGATAATAACCGAGTTTCTTTAATGCAGCTAAACCATTGTTATCAATAAGTTTTCTTAAGCGGTCATCAAAGAATGGAACTTTTTTAATAATGTTTACCCCAAGTACATTTTCAAAATTATTTACATAGGATATGGGGGCTTTTGCAGTTTGCACAGCACTTCCGGCACTAAAGCTGTATGCCGCTTGAGATGCGATTGTTAATACAATAAGCAATGGATATAAAAGCAACCTTTTGGATTTTACCATAAGTGTATTAAATTTCATATTCATAGTATCACTTCCTATAATATGTATGATTAGTTGAAAAACAGGCAAACAATAAATACTATTCATACTTATTTTTACCTGTATTCAAGCTTAATAAACATTATATGCGGGGAGTTTGTTTTCTAAAACCATAATATGGGCATTATGGAAAATTTGTTGTTGGGAATTCAGAATTACTGATGTTTATCCTTCGTATTTTATAAAACAAATTGTGAGTAAATAATTGGATTTGTCACGAGCAAATGTAAGATATTTTTTGAAAAAATGAAGGGGAGCTATCCCTTAACATGTGTAAATCGACAAAATGTAACTTTTCTGTAATTATTCTTAATTAATTCTTAAATTAATGAAATATTTTAAGCTGTAATATATATATCGGAATAAAAATGGAAAAGTTTATATGGGGTGGCAAAAGTGAACGAAAAAAAATTAAAACCAAATATACTATTGTTGCTGGTAATCCTGCTATTTCCAGCGTGCAGCAGTTCTAAACAACCTATCTTTTCTGTGAGTAATAATAGTGTCCAAAATTCAACAGACGAACCCAATAATTTTTATGAAAGTATGTATGTCGAAAGAAATAAAAAATTCGAAACTGAAAATTCCGGTAATGAGGAGCCAAAAAATAAAGAGGAATTGGTAGAATATAAAGGCATCGTAGAGCATATTTTCTTTCATCCTCTTATAATATATCCGGAAAAGGCTTTTGACGGCGATTATCTGTCCAAGGGCTATAATGATTGGTTTGTTACGGTATATGAGTTTAAAAAGATAATAGAAAGTTTATACCAAAAGGACTATATACTGGTTGATATTAATGATACATTTGATACGGCTGAAATCTGCGGAACAAAGATGCTTGTTCGGAAAAATCTCATGATTCCCAAAGGAAAAAAGCCTTTAATAATATCAATTGATGATATGAATTATTATGAATATATGATTAGCAACGGTAATGCTCATAAACTTATAATAGATGATGGAATAGTAAAGACATATTCAGAGGACAGCAATGGACAGCCGATCATATCCCATGATAATGATATTGTGCCAATATTGGATAATTTTGTTAATGAACATCCGGATTTTTCTTTAAACGGTGCCAAGGGAGTTATTGCATTAACAGGCTATGAGGGTATTTTAGGCTACAGAACCAATGAACTTGAATCCCCTTCATATGAAAATGAGAAAAAGGAAGCTTTAAATCTGGTAGATAAACTTAAGTCTACGGGGTGGACTTTTGCGTGCCATGGATATGGACATCTGGATACCAATGAAATAGACATAAACAGGCTCATGAGGGATACAAACCGATGGAAGAGTGAGGTTGAGCCTCTCACAGGGCCAACATCTGTCTATATTTACCCTTTTGGCAGTGCTGTCGATTATACCGATCCAAAGTTTAAGTTTTTAATGGATAGCGGGTTTTATGTTTTTTGCGGAGTTGGGCCTCAAACACTCACAGAGTATAAAAAGGACTGTATAATTACAGACAGAAGGCCAATTGATGGAATTAGCATGCATAATGCCAAAAGGCTTGCTGATCTGTTCGATGTTAATGATGTGGTAGATAAAGTTAGACCGGAGAAGTATGGCGGTTGAAGATTAAATATAGTACAATATCTATTGAGGGTCAATTTAAATCAATATTGATTAATAACGTATTTAATGGACCTAATTTGTAAGAGCAAATGATATAGGAGTATAAAATATGGAAAATGCTAAAGTGCTTGTTGTTGAGGATGAAAGCTCCATTAGGAAGTTTATCAATATAAATCTTGAACGAAACGGGTTTGAAGTAATAGAAGCCGAGTCAGGGGAAGAAGGTCTCAAAAAGCTCATTGAATATGATCCGGATGTAGTTATATTGGACATTATGCTGCCCGGTATGGATGGCTTTGAGGTGTGCCGAAGGATTCGCGAAGGAAAGTTTGATGTGATTATTATAATGCTTACGGCCAAAGGCCAGGATATGGATAAGATTGTTGGCCTTGAACTGGGTGCTGACGACTATATGGTTAAGCCGTTCAATCCATTGGAGCTGGTGGCAAGGATAAGGGCCAATCTCAGAAGAATAAAAAAGCAATCGGAGGACGATAAAAACATTATTGCAACAGGAAAGATAAAGCTTGATATTTCAGCACAAAAGTTTTACAAGAATGATGTTGATATTGAGCTTACACCAAGGGAGTTTGCTATTGTCAAAGTGTTTATGGAAAATCAGGGTAAAGCCATCAGCCGGGATGAGTTATTAAACCATATCTGGGGAAGGAACTATTTTGGAGATATAAAGACGGTGGATGTCCATATAAGAAGGCTCAGAGAGAAGATAGAGGATGACCCGTCTGAGCCAAAGCTTATTGAGACGGTTTGGGGATTCGGATATAGATGGCGGAAGGCGGAATAATATGAGAAGCATTAGAACCAGGTTGGTTGCAAACTTCATGTTTGTAATTATCATAACAGTCCTTATTTTGGAGATACTTCTTATAAATGTAATCAAGCAAAACTATTACATAAGCAGAGAAGGTTTTCTGGTCAGCCAAATCAAGGTGTGTTCTGATATTTATTTGAGGTATTATTCCGATACTTCAATTTATGAAAATGTTCTAAATGATGTTGACACGTTTTGGAAAACCACATCGGCACAAGTTCAAATAGTTGATCTTAACGGTATTGTAACTATGGACTCAGTTCCCAATGAGAATAAGGATGTATCCGCAATGAAGGATGTCCAGCAAGCTTTAAGCGGAAATATAGGTACATGGGTAGGAAAAGTCGATTATACTGATGATGAGGTTATGGCTGTTTCATGTCCCTTAAAGTCAAGGTCAGAGAATGAAACTGTGGCTGTCTTAAGGTTTATAGCCTCTTTGGAGGATATAAACAGGGAAGTGGGTAGAATAACTAAAATTTTCATTTTTATAGGGATTGCAGTAATCTTAATTTGCGGTCTTTTAAGCGTATTGCTTGCAAATTCTATTGTTGAGCCTCTCAAGGAGATTACAAATGTTGCAGAAAAGATGTCAATGGGGGATTATGAAATAAAGAGCATTAAAAAGAATGATGATGAGATCGGAAGGCTTTCCGATACGCTGAATCATATGGCGGAGGAAATCCTAAAGAAGGAGCAGCTTAAGAATGACTTTATATCATCAGTATCCCATGAACTAAGGACTCCTCTCACATCTATTAAAGGCTGGGCGGTTACATTGAAAGCCGGAAACTCTGAGGACAAGGAACTTGTTATGGATGGCCTTGAAATAATTGAAAAGGAAAGCGACAGACTTACTTCCATGGTTGAGGAATTGCTCGACTTTTCCAAATATGTATCGGGTAAATTGCAGATAGTGAACAGGGAGGTAAGCTTGAAGGATCTTGTTGAATACTTGGAAATACAGCTTACACCAAGGGCTGAGAGGGAAAATCTCAATTTTACCGTTACTAAAAGTGAAGAGCTTCCCAATATAATTTCTGACGAAAACAGATTGAAGCAGGTGTTTATTAACATACTTGACAATGCTTTCAGATTCACTCCACCAGGTGGAAAAATTGGATTTAATATATATTGTGAAGATGAGAAGGCCATATTTGTTATAAAGGACTCAGGCTGCGGAATTTCTCCTGAGGAACTTCCAAAGGTTAAGGAGAGGTTTTATAAAGGAAAGAACGAAAAATCAAGAAACGGAATAGGCCTTTCCATTTGTGATGAATTGGTTACACGTATGGGAGGTACATTAGACATAAAAAGTGAACTTGGATTGGGTACTGAAGTCACAGTTACAATACCTTTTTATGGAGGTGGAATAGCTTGACATTGATTAAAGCTTTAAGGCTTAGTGCATTGATTTTGATTGTTATTCTGCTTCCGGGATGTTCAAATATCAGCATGCCATCGGGAATTGAGATAGCACCGCCAAAAAATAATTACTTACCCTTTGAAGGAGTTTGGGAGATTGTCAATTATATAAATGGAGGATTTCCATCATCAAATAAAAAGAATGTTGAGAGCTGGATTGGGAAAAAGGCAGTTTTTTCGACATATGGAATAAAAGTTGGAGATAATCTATGGGCAAAAACAGGGTACAAGGTCAAAAGAGTGGTAGCTGAGGATTACTTTTTATTCAGATACGGCATTTCTTCCATTGATTTTACTGCCAGTGAAAAAGAGGTGTCTGTTACAACCATTACATCGGGTGATAAGTTTCTATATGATTTTATAGGGCTGAATGATGAAGAGGCATTGCTTTCAATCCAGGGCAGTATTTATATGATAAAGAAGCTCACAAAAGATATAGATGAATCGATTATAAAAGAATTGGCCAATATGAAAGATGAGCCCAACGATATCCAGATGATGACTGAGGATGAAAATAAGAGTTCCGGCTTGCTGCTAGGTATCAGGTTTATAAAGAATAACAGTGCTGTTACGGAGTATGGCTATAAAACATTATGGATAGCATATGAGAATTCTGTTTTTCATCCTGTTTTGGAAACAGATAATATATTTCTTCCAAGAAAGAACGGTTTTTGGAAGGTTGAGAGTGACAGGGTGAAAGAATATCCTTTAGAAATAGTTGGGGGAAGTGAAGAAAAAGAAGATCGTATAACCGTTTTTAGTAAAGAGTTAAGGGAAGAAGACAAATTAATGGTTTACAATCCATATCAGTTAAGTAATAAAAGTATGAACTCATCGGGAGTGAATCTTTCCGACAAAAGCAAGTTGATATCTTCTGCAGCACAAAATGCAAACAATAAGGCACAAAATACATTATTTGATCAATTTAAATATATTTATAGAAAAATTTTATTTATTGGAAATGATTATGCATCCATGGAGGTTACATACAGGGATAAACCGTCCGATGAAAAGACAGATCAGGAAATCAGTATAATGAAGGTGCAGCCTGTCGATAATATTACAGGTGAGCATGGACTAAAGATTTCACATATTGTAGGAGAAAAAGGTCTCAAAATGCTTAGAGACTCAAGGAGCAGTTTGAGTTCAGGGCTTAATTCATCAGGTGGCAGCACGATGGATGAAAGCTTTGAAGAAGAAAATTTCTATATGCAAAGGAAAAATGGTCATTGGTTTTTGAAAGGAAGACTAAATTACAGTAACAACAATGTATTTGGGTATTATGATTTTAATATCAATCTAATTATTCCTTATTCACTTGTGAGATACGATGTTTTAGCGGTACCGTGGAAGGATATAAAGGATCGTGTTCCCGATGCAATTGATGCGTTTACTTCTCCTAATGAAGATTTAGCAGTTATTGTTTCCGACAGGAGGCTATATATTTATCAGATTAATGAAGGAAGACTTAAGTATGAGCCCCTTGCAAAGATTAAGCTTGAGAAGGGCGACTCTGTGATTATGGCCGAATGGGCTACCGGAAAGTATGTGGATAACTGGGAGGATACATTTATGAAAAACGATTGCAAGCGGGTAATCTGTGAAGAGTAGATGTATAATTAATAATGTAATTAATGTAATAAAATATATAATTTATGTAGAATAATAAGGAGGTTTACTATGGAGAATTTCGAGTTTTACAGCCCTACCAGGATAATTTTTGGCAAGGATACGGAAAATCAAGTAGGTTCACTCGCAAAAGCTTATAGTAAGAAGGTGTTGCTGCATTATGGCGGAAGCAGTATTAAAAAATCAGGCCTTTATGACAGAGTGGTTAAATCTCTCAAGGACCAGGGGATAGAAATTGTTGAGCTCGGGGGAGTTGTTCCAAATCCGAGATTAAGCCTTGTAAAAGAAGGCATTAAGCTTTGCCGCGATAATGGTGTAGACTTTGTGTTGGCTGTTGGAGGCGGAAGTGTTATTGACTCTGCAAAGGCCATTGCAATAGGCGTTCCGTACGAAGGTGATGTTTGGGACTTTTTCTGCGGCAGACCGGTTGAAAAAGCACTTCCCGTAGGTGTGGTTCTCACAATACCGGCTGCAGGCAGTGAAGCAAGCCCTAATTCAGTAATAACAAATGAAGACGGATGGTTCAAAAGAGGAATGGGCTCGGATTTGATAAGACCTGTATATGCCATCTTGAATCCCGTTCTCACGTATACATTGCCTGCATATCAGACAGCATGCGGTGCTGCTGACATAATGGCTCATATTATGGAAAGGTATTTTACAAACACAAAAAATGTTGAGTTGACTGACAGGCTTTGTGAAGCTACATTGAAGACTATGATAAATAATGTTCCCATTGCATTGGAAAATCCCGATGATTATAACGCAAGAGCAGAGATTATGTGGGCCGGAAAAGTTGCACATTTTGGCTTGTTAGGAACCGGCAGAGTTGAGGATTGGGCTTCACATGGTATTGAACATGAAATAAGCGGTATATATGATGTAGCTCATGGGGCAGGGCTGGCGGTGGTATTTCCGGCATGGATGAAATATGTATATAAACAAAATATTGACAGGTTTGTTCAATTTGCATCTAGGGTCTGGAATGTAGATATTTGCTTTGAAGATAAGGAAAAGACTGCACTGGAAGGAATTAAGAGGCTGGAAAGCTTCTTCAGGCAGATTGGACTTCCTGTGACTATGAAAGAGCTTGGAATCACTGACGACAGGTTGGAAGAGATGGCTTCTAAATGTACAATGGGAGGAAAATATACATTAGGTAACTTTAAAAAGCTATCAAAGGATGATGTTTATAATATATTGAAGATTGCAAATTCATAATTGATATGATAAACTTGTAATTTATAAAATTTGCAATTTTAAAAAACAATACTTGCAAAAATCATTAAAACATGTTAATATTTATTTATGCTAGATTTGTTTTTTTACTGCTATGATGTAGTTGTTGAAAGGCATAGAGGCTTTCTTGTTACGCGGAGTGTGTAATGGGAAGCCTTTTTTATATATAAAGAACTATGTCCTATTTAATATGGAAGAGCTATATTTCAAGGAGGGGAAACATATGGATTGCTGTAAGTTCATCATATCAGGTGAAGATAAACGTACATTGGCTATATTTAAAAATATACTTGTTGGCAGCGGACATGTTTTTATAGGGTACTTAAAGGAATCTTCCAACCTTTTAAGGTGCATGAAAACCAATGCTCCGGATCTTGTTGTTATCGAGGCAAAAAATGACTTTTCGGAACTTAAAAGAGTGCTTGAAATCATTGATGAGGAAATTCTTGCAGCATGTATAATAGTGTTGAACACAAGAAATGATAAGATAATCGAATTTATAAAGGGAAAAAGGGTACTATCCTATATTACCAAGCCTGTTTATGAGGAGACTGCATTACAGATAGCAGACATGTCATTGTTGAATTACAGCAGAATTATTGAGTATGAAAGGAAAGTAAAGAAGCTCAATGAAACACTTGAAAGCAGAAAAATAGTAGAAAAGGCAAAATGGATTTTAGTTCAGAAGGATGGATACACTGAAGAGGCAGCTTATGAAGTGATAAGAAGAAAGAGCAGAGACAACCGCATTCCTATGAAGGAAATAGCGGAGGCCTTGATATTGGCTAAGGGATGATTGAAATATTAATTCCCGTTTGAGCGTGTGTTCGCGAAATGCAATTTTTAAAAATAAAACTTGCAAAAATGTATTGACAATTAATATTAATGGTGCTATAGTATATAACAACAGAAAAGTTAATATCTGATATAAAATCCTTGTTTGATTTTTATGTCGGGAAAGAGCCAGGGTGCTAGAATCAAAATCTATGATTTTAGTGCCCTTTTTGTTTTAGCAAAAAAATTTAATCATTAATTGAAAATTGAATGAAGTGGAGGTCGATTTTTATGAGGCAAGTAGCTATTTATGGTAAAGGTGGAATAGGTAAATCAACAACAACACAGAATTTGACTGCAGGACTGGGTGAAATGGGAAAAAACATTATGATTGTTGGCTGTGACCCTAAAGCAGATTCAACAAGGCTTGTACTTGGAGGTTTGGCACAAAAGAGTGTACTTGATACACTTCGTGAAGAAGGTGAAGAAGTGGAACTCGAAAACATCATGAAGAGAGGTGTTTTCGGTATAAGATGTGTTGAGTCGGGAGGTCCGGAACCCGGTGTAGGTTGTGCCGGAAGAGGTATTATAACTTCCATCAACATGCTTGAACAGTTGGGTGCATATACCGATGATCTTGATTATGTGTTTTATGATGTTTTGGGTGATGTTGTTTGCGGAGGATTTGCGATGCCTATAAGGGAAGGTAAAGCACAGGAAATCTATATTGTTGCAAGCGGTGAGATGATGGCTTTATATGCAGCAAACAACATTTGTAAAGGTGTTCAGAAATATGCGTCAACAGGGGGAACTCGCCTTGGCGGTATTATATGTAACAGCAGAAAGGTTGACGGTGAAAAAGAACTCCTTGAAGCATTTGCAAAAGAATTGGGAAGTCAGTTGATATACTTTGTTCCAAGAGACAATCAGGTTCAAAGAGCAGAAATAAATAGGAAAACTGTTATTGATTTCTCTCCCGAACATGAACAGGCAGATGCATATCGTGGCCTTGCAAAGGCAGTTGACGAAAATGACATGTTCGTTATACCGAAGCCTATGGTTCAGGACAGACTTGAAGAAATTCTTATGGAACATGGAATTTTGGATATCTAATTCTTTAGCATAGTCTTCTTTATTAAAACTTTAATATAGAACGGAGGAGAATAAATTATGTTGATGATAAGAGCTATTATAAGGCCTGAGAGAGTTAATGCTGTGCTGTCGGAATTGTGTGATGCAGGCTTCCCGGCGGTGACCAAGATAGATGTAATGGGTAGAGGTAAGCAAAGAGGTGTTAAAGTAGGTGACGTATTCTATGATGAAATACCCAAGGAAATGCTTATGATGGTTGTAAAAGATGAAGATAAGGATGATGTTGTAAAACTCATAATGAAAAATGCCAAAACCGGACAGAAAGGGGCTTTTGGTGATGGGAAGATTTTTATAAGTCCTGTTGAAGAGGCCTACACAATAAGCTCGGGATCCACCGGGCTCTAAGAGGGGGAGAAGCTTATGAAAGAGATAATGGCCATAATAAGGATGGATATGATCAATAAGACTAAAGATGCCCTTCTTAAAGAAGATTTTCCGTCTTTCCATTGTAAAAAGGTTATGGGGCGAGGGAAGAAAAAGGTTGACTATTCATTGCTTGAAGGGTTGATCGGTGAAAACGAAAGGACGTTGTCACCAATGTTGGCGGAAGTAATTTCAGAAGGTCACAGGCTTTTACCAAAGAGACTTATATCTCTTATTGTACAGGACGATCAGGTTAAAAAAGCTGTTGATATAATTATCAATACCAACAGCAAAGGCAATCAGGGAGACGGTAAAATATTTGTACTGCCTGTTGCGGAAACCATAAGAGTAAGGACAGGAGAATCTGGCGATGAAGCCGTTTAGTGGGAGGTGGTAATAATGAAAACAAAGATAGATAGAGTGATTGAGCAATATCCGGCAAGTGTTTTTAAAAATAGAAAAGAGCATGTTCTTGTTAGAAATACTGAAGCACCGGAACCGCAAACTATAACAGCCAATACAAGAACAATTCCCGGAATTATAACTAACAGGGGATGCTGTTATGCAGGTTGTAAAGGGGTTGTTTTAGGACCATTGAGAGATGCTGTCGTATTGACTCATGGCCCTATAGGATGCGGATTTTATACCTGGGGTACCAGAAGAAACAAGGGAAGAACCAGAGGAGATGAACAGAATTATTTGAATTACTGTTTCTCTACAGACTTACAGGAAGGAGATATTGTATTCGGAGGGGAGAAAAAGCTCAGGAAAGCAATAACTGAGGCAGTGAAGATTTTCAACCCCAAGACAATAATGATATGTGCCACTTGTCCTGTAGGACTTATAGGAGATGATATAAATGCTGTGGCCAACTGGGCTACAAAAGAATTTGGAGTAAAAACTATAGCATTTAGTTGTGAAGGATACAAGGGTGTCAGCCAATCGGGAGGTCACCATATTGCAAATAACGGTCTTATAAAGCATATTATCGGAACCGGAGATAAAGCTGTCGGCAAGTATTCACTTAATATTTTAGGTGAGTATAATATAGGCGGCGATGGTTGGGAGCTTGAAAGACTCCTTAAGAAAATAGGCTACGACATAGTTTCAATGATGACCGGTGATGGTACGGTTGAAGATCTAAAGAGTGCTCATAAGGCGGATCTTAATGTGATACAGTGCCATCGTTCCATAAACTATATCGGTGAAATGTTAAATACCAAATATGGAACAAACTGGATAAAGGTCAATTTCATAGGAGTAAAAAGCACTATAAAGAGCTTAAGGGATATAGCCAAGTATTTTGATGATCCCGATTTGACTGCAAGAACTGAAGCCGTAATAGAAGAGGAACTGGCTGAGATAAGTGAAAAGATGGAGCAATACAGGAAGTTATGTCAGGGTAAGACGGCAGCACTGTTTGTAGGAGGTTCAAGAGCACATCACTATCAGTATTTGCTCAGGGACTTGGGAATAGAAACAATACTTGCAGGATATGAATTTGCACACAGAGATGACTATGAAGGAAGAGAAGTACTGCCGTTTATAAAAGAAGACGGTGACAGCAAGAATATTGAAAATTTGGAAGTTGAGCCTGATCCAAAGCATTATAAGGTGACATTATCACAGGAAAGATATGAAAAACTTAAAGAAGAAATATCATTAAACTATTATGCAGGTATGATAAAAGATATGCCAAACGGAACTATTGTTATAGATGATCTTAACCACTACGAGACAGAAGAACTTCTTAAAATTTTGAAGCCGGATCTATTCTGCTCGGGAATAAAGGATAAATATGTTGCACATAAAGCAGGTATTTTCTCAAAACAGCTTCATTCATATGATTACAGCGGTCCATATGCAGGCTTCAGAGGTGCTGTAAACTTTGCAAGAGACATTACAATGGGATTAACAACTCCTTCATGGAAATTCGTGACTCCGCCCTGGAAGATCGAGCCTATGCTTGAAGGAAGTTATGTAGGGAGGTAATTGATATGTTAGATTTAACACCTAAGGAGTATATCGAAAGAAGTGCCTTGACAATAAATCCTGCGAAGACTTGTCAGCCTGTAGGAGCTATGTATGCAGCACTTGGGGTTCATAGATGTCTTCCTCACAGTCACGGATCGCAAGGCTGCTGTGCATACCATAGAAAGTTCCTTACAAGGAATTTCAGAGATCCTGTAATGGCTTCCACAAGCTCCTTTACAGAAGGTGCATCGGTTTTCGGAGGTGGAACAAACTTAAAAACTGCTATTAAAAATGTTTTTTCAATATATAATCCTGATATTATTGCCATACACACAACATGTTTGTCGGAGACCATAGGTGACGATATTCCTGCCTTTGTTGCACAGGCACAAATTCCTGAAGGAAAGCTGGTTATTCATGCAAATACACCCAGTTATCAGGGATCACATATAACAGGTTTTTCCAACATGGTAAAGGCCATGATAAAGTATTTAGCGGTTAATAGCAATAAGCCCAACGGAAAGATTACAATCCTGCCAGGGTTCGTAAATCCCGGGGATATGAGGGAAATAAAAAGAATAATGAAGGCTTTTGATCAGGAGTATATTATGCTTCCCGATACAAGCGGTGTTCTTGATGCTCCCATGACCGGAAAATATGAAATGTATCCAAAGGGCGGTACAAAAGTAGATGAAATAATTGATTCAGGAAATTCCATAGCTTCAATTGCATTAGGAAGCTTTGCTTCAAGCGATGCAGGATATGAGCTTGAAAAGAAATGCAAGGTTGAAACAAAAGTGCTGAAGACTCCAATTGGAATAAAGGCAACCGACGAATTTGTTATGGCGGTTTCAAAGCTAACGGGCAAGCAGGTTCCGGCTGAGCTGGAGGAAGAAAGAGGACAGCTGGTTGATATAATGGTGGATTGCCATTACCATTATCACGGCAAAACAGTTGCCATATTCGGTGATCCGGATCTGGTTATTGCACTTACGGAATTCGCATTGAGTCTTGGAATGGTTCCAAAATATGTTTTAACCGGAACACCGGGAGATGCATTTGAAGCACAGGTGAAATATATGTTGGAAGAAGCAGGTATAGAAGGAAAGGTAAAAGCCCTTGGAGATTTGTTTACACTTCATCAATGGATTAAGCAAGAGCCTGTAGATCTTATTATGGGAACAACTTATGGAAAGTATATAGCCCGTGCTGAAGATATCCCGTTTGTGAGGATCGGATTCCCGATACTGGATAGAAGTGTTCATTCTTATTTACCGATAGTAGGATATAAAGGTGCAATGAGAGTTATTGAGATGATTAGCAACACTTTACTTGACAGACAGGATAGAGATGCGGCAGATGAAGATTTAGAGCTCATTCTGTAAACGTACCCCTTCTTTTTAATCCTCACTTTTACCAATCGCAATCACGCAAAGACGCATAAAATCGATTTTCTGTTGCATCACAACACACCAAAGACGTTCATCAAGGCCCTTTGGGGCATTGAGGTTCCAAGAATGGGCCGTTCTGTCTCACGGTAAAAGTGAGGATATTATCATTGTTAAAATTTAGAAACTGGCTGAAAGGGGTAATAAATATGAAAAGTATATTATCTAATGACATATTGGAAGAAAGAAAAAAGTCAATATTCTGCAATTCAGAGTTGAAAATCAATTTAAAATGTGAGTCCAACAGCGTTGCCGGTTCTATCAGCCAGCGTGCTTGTGTATATTGCGGTGCAAGGGTGGTACTAAATCCAATAACCGATGCTTACCATTTGGTACATGGCCCCATTGGCTGTGCCAGTTATACCTGGGATATCAGGGGAAGCCTTAGCAGTGGGCCTGAAACTTACAGGAACAGCTTTTCAACTGATTTAAGAGAGGAAAATGTTATTTTCGGAGGAGAGAAAAAGCTTGAAGCAGCAATTGATGAAATTGTAGAGAAGTTCTCACCAAAGCTTATATTTGTTTATGCAACATGTATTGTTGGAGTAATAGGTGATGATATAGAAGCGGTCTGCAAAAATGCAGAAAAGAAGTACTCAATCAAAGTTATACCCGTTCAATCAAGCGGGTTTGCAGGAAATAAATCAATGGGGTATAAGGCAGCTTGCAGAGCACTTTTAAAGTTAATGGGAGAACCAGTGTCTCAAAAGATCAATGGTGTCAATTTCTTAGGAGATTTCAATCTTGCAGGTGAGATGTGGATAATAAAAAAATACTTAAAGCAGGCAGGGATAGATATAGTTGCAAAGGTTACAGGGGATTCTGCCTGTAATGAAATTATGAATGCTCCCAAAGCATCTTTAAATATAGTTCAATGTGCCGGATCAATGACATTTCTTGCAGAAGAAATGCAGAAAAAATACGGTATACCATATATAAAAGTCAGCTTTTTCGGTATCGAAGATACCAAAATATCATTAATGAATATCGCAAATATGATCGGAAATAAGGAAACTTCAGATAGAGTAAAGAAATTGGTTTTTGTTGAGGAGCTTAAAATAAGAGATGAGCTTTCCCGCTGCAGAGAAAGGGTCAAAGGTAAAAGAGCCGCCATCTATGTAGGAGGAGGATTTAAGGCAATATCCCTCATAAAACAGTTTAAGGACCTTGGAATAAAAACCGTCATGGTAGGAACACAGACCGGAAGAAAAGAGGAATATGAAATTATAAGAAGCATAGCAAGCAGCGATACTGTGGTGCTTGACGATACAAACCCGGCGGAGCTTGAAAAGTTTATAAAGGAAAAAGGAGCGGATGTACTGGTTGGCGGAGTTAAGGAAAGGCCCTTGGCTTACAAGCTGGGAATTGCATTTTGCGACCATAACCACGAAAGAAAGCATCCGTTATGCGGATTTGAAGGTGCAATAAATTTTGCAAAAGAGATTGATAGTACGGTAAATAGTCCTGTATGGAATTTTGTTTAATATCAAGCGGTTTTATATAGAATTGGGGTGGATAACATGACTGGCAGAAATTTTGTAAACTTAAACATGAATCCTTGCAAGATGTGCATGCCAATGGGTGCAGCATTAGCATTTAAAGGCATTGAAAACAGCATACTGCTGCTTCATGGCTCACAAGGCTGCAGCACTTATATAAGAAGGCATATGACAGGTCACTATAATGAACCTATTGATATAGGCTCTTCCTCGTTAAGTGAAGAGGGTACTGTTTATGGCGGTGAGAGCAACCTTAAAAAGGGATTAAGAAACATCATCAAGGTGTATAACCCCGATATAATCGGTGTTGCAACAACATGCCTCGCAGAAACAATAGGGGAAGATATAAAAAGAATGGTAACGGAATTTAAACAGGAGGAAGGCATAAAGAAACTTAAAATTGTGCCTGTACCTACACCGGGATACAGCGGGTCTCAATTCGAAGGATATTTTTCAGCTCTCAAAGCTATGGTCGTTGAGCTTGCTGAAAACAACAGGCCCAATGGAAGAGTCAATGTAATTGTAAGCAACCTGAACCCGGGTGATGTGCGGAACATAAAAGAAATGCTTGAAGCATTCAGGATATCCTATACAATGTTTCCAGATGTATCTGAAACATTGGACGCCCCTTACAGCAAGGATTATAAGCGTATACCCATTGGCGGTACCAAAATAAATGACATAGTTAATATGCCTGGAGCATCTGCCACTATTGAAATAGGCTGTACAATCAGCAAGGATTTGTCACCGGGCCAATACCTCCAGGATAAATGGGGTGTAAAGCTTTATAGATGTCCCATACCAATAGGAATTGAAAGTACCGATTTGTTTTTAAGCATTCTTTCAGAAATAAAAGGAAAGCCTGTGCCTGAGAAGTTTTTAAAGGAAAAGGGCAGACTCATAGACGGAATGATAGACTCCCATAAATTCAATTCTGAGGGAAGAGCTGTAATTTTTGGAGAACCTGAGATTGTATATTCAATAGGCAAACTCTGCTTCGAAAACGGTATTATGCCTGTATTGCTCGCAACAGGCTCTCAAAATAAGGCTATAAGTCAGCTGACTCCTCCCAAGAACTATGATGAGAAACCGCTGGTAATTGATGACACTGATTTTGATACTATCAGGGATAAAGCTGTAAGCTTAAATGCCAATATACTTATTGGAAATTCCGATGGTAAGGTGATTACTGAAAAAGACGGAATTCCCCTTGTGAGAGTAGGGTTTCCCGTACATGACAGAGTAGGGGCCCAGAGACAGGTAATAACCGGTTATAATGGAACATTGAGGCTCCTTGATGAAATTACAAATACTCTTATTGAAAATAAATACAGTAAATACAGAAAAAGCATGTACAATAAGTACTATGACAATAAGGAGACGGAAAGAGTCTCAATTGACGAAAAGACTTTATCACATCCATGTTTCAGCGGAGAGTGCCGTAATGCCAGAATGCATATTCCTGTAGCTCCGGCATGTAACATATCCTGTAACTACTGCAATAGAAAATATGACTGCCAGAATGAAAGCAGACCGGGCGTGACAAGTAAGGTTTTAACCCCTGAGGAGGCTTTGGAAAAATTCCTCTATGTGAAGCAAAAATTACAAAATCTTAAGGTAATAGGAATTGCAGGACCGGGAGATGCATTGGCAAACTTTGAAGAAACAAAAAAATCCCTTGAATTGATAAGGTCGGTTGACCCCGATATAACATTTTGCCTATCAACCAACGGGTTGATGCTCATGTATTATGCCGACGAAATAATCAGGTTGGGTGTAACCCATGTTACCATCACAATTAATGCAATAGACCCTAAAATAGGTGCACAAATTTATAGGCATGTAAATTTCATGGGAGCCAAGCTTAAAGGTGAAGAGGCAGCAAGAGTTCTTATAGCGAACCAGCTTGCAGGTCTAAGATATTTATCCTCAAGAGGTATCGTATGTAAAGTAAACATTGTAATGATAAAGGGTGTAAATGACAATCACATTGAGTCTGTTGTAAAAAAGGTGAAAGAGCACGGTGCGTTTATGACAAATATAATGCCCCTCATACCGGCATCAGGCAGTGTTTTTGAAAACATGCCCATGACCAGCAACAAAGAGCTTAATGAACTTAGAAAAAAATGCAATATACACATAAAACAAATGTATCACTGCAAGCAGTGCAGAGCAGATGCTATAGGAGCTTTAGACAACGATATGACAATGGAATTCAAAAATTTCAATTGCTCTGCAGGATGCGGTGAAAATGCAAAAGAGAATAAAAAGAGGGAATATTTATTTGCGGTAGCATCAAAGACAAATGTGTATGTGGATCAGCATTTCGGCCATTCTGAAGGCTTTTATATATACGAATATAGCGAGTCGGGAGTAAAACTTATTGAACGGCGAATGATAAGCAAGTATTGCACAAGCAGCGAAGATTGCGACAGTGATACAAAAATCCAATCTATTATAAAAACCATTTCTGATTGCAATGCAGTGATTGTAATGAGAATAGGATATCAACCGTCAAAAGAGCTTGAAAAGGCAGGTATTAAAGTGATTCAAACCTGCGAAAGAATTGAAGAGGCTGTAAAAAATGCAGTGGAGGAGGAGAAAAATTATGCAAAAGCCTAAGTATCATGTATTTGTTTGTTCAAGTTCAAGAATTACAGGACAGCAGAAGGGTTATTGTTTTTCAAAGGATTCGGTTTCCATAATACAAAAGTTTATGGAAGAAATTGAAGAGAGGGAATTGGGCGGAGATATTTTGGTTACCAATACGGGATGTCTCGGAATATGCAACAAAGGGCCCATAGTAATTGTATACCCCGATGGTGTCTGGTATAAGGAGGTAACTGTTGATGATGTTACCGAAATTGTAGAAGAGCATCTTGAAAACGGAAGGGTAGTAAGTAGACTGGAAATCTAGACATGATTTGAATGGAAGTAGTATGAATATGGTTATGGGAATGAGGGGTGTAAGTTATGGCGTTGTTTTTGGGAAATAGCAGAATATTGAAAATAATCGACAGAACACTGCCGGAGATTTTTGCATATAAAAATAAGCTTAACGCAAACGACATATTGAATTTTTTTCATATATTCAAAACAATGGGTATAGACCTTTTTGAAGTGGACTCTGCTGTTATAAAAAAGATTGATAAAATGCCAAAGGGAATAGATTTTATTTACAGGGCAAACTCTGAGTATGAGCTTGAAGAGTGTATAAGAAAGGGAATCAAATACTGCGTTGTTAAGTGGATAAAAATGTTAAACCCTTATTTCTGTGATATCATATTAAAAAACAATTTGTCGGTAACTGTTGAGTACAAAGTCGAAAGCATACAGGACATTTATAAGTTGGATAAGATGTATGGTATGGGTAAATTGAGAGCAAAAGGCAAACTTAGAATCAAAGGACTTGACAGAGTAGTTTCCCATGAGTGGATAGAAGCTTTAGAGAGCATAAGTAAAAAGTATAATTTAGATATTGATATTTGCCCCGATAACACTTACAGCTTAGCATCAGCTATATCAATTGAAGGAATAATGGGTGGAATGAACACCATTACAGGATCATTTATGGGATATGGAAGAGGGAAAGGTTTTGCTGCCATAGAAGAGGTTTTGATGGCGATTAAACTGCATATGAATTCCAAAGCAAATATTGATCTTAGCAAATTACCTCAATTGAAAAAAGTTTTCTGCCGTATGACGGACATGGTGGTACCGGATAATAAGGCAGTTGTAGGAGATGATATATTCAAGTATGAATCGGGTATACATGCAGACGGAATAGAAAAGGACCCATCAACATATGAGCCTTTTAATCCAAAGGAGGTAGGCTTAAAAAGAGAGCTTGTTATAGGTAAGCATTCCGGTAAAAAATCAGTATGCAAGAAGCTTAAAGAGCTTGGTCAGGAAGCTGATGAAGCCAATATATGTACCATATTGGATATGATAAGGAGCAAAAGTATTGAAATGAAAAGAGAATTGAGCGATAATGAGTTAAAGGATATTTTGTTATGCAGCAAAGTTGTATGAAATGATATGGTATTAAATGATATGGTATTAAATGATATGGTATTAAATGATATGGTATGAAATGATATGGTGAATTCAATGGGAGGGTACTATGTTAAGGATAGTGGACACCACATTAAGGGATGGAGAACAAAAAGCGGGTGTGGCCCTTAGCATTGATGAGAAAATACAAATCGCAAAGCTTCTTGATAAAGCCGGGATCTACCAGATAGAAGCCGGTGTTCCTGCAATGGGCGGAGATGAAAAAGAGAGCATAAGACGTATTGTGGAGCTTGGCCTTAAAAGCAAAATTTCCACATGGAACAGGATCAATATAAGCGATATAGAGCACTCTGTGGAGTGTCGGCCGGATATAATACATATATCTGCACCTACTTCCGATATTCAAATAAAATCAAAACTTAGAAAGGAAAGAGGCTGGGTCATAGATACTCTTAAAAGATGCCTGTGCTTTGCCCTTGAAAAGGGATTTGAGGTGACTGTGGGGCTTGAAGATGCATCCAGAGCGGACTTCGGCTTTCTTATTGATGTTATTTCAGAGGCTTCTAAAGAGGGGGCTAAAAGGGTTAGGTATGCTGATACCGTAGGCATATGTTACAGGCAGAAAGTATTTGAAGAAATATCGGCTATACGGACAAAGATCGGAGTGGATGTTGAATTTCATGCACATAATGATCTCGGTATGGCTGTTGCCAATTCCATATCGGCATATATGGCAGGTGCAGATTTTATAGACTGTACAATGGGTGGTATAGGTGAGAGAGCCGGGAATTGCAATTATGCAGAGTTTGTTGAGGCGGCTAAGGGATGTCTTGATGAATGGAGCGATGTTGATATAAAGAATTTTATAGAGGTACAAAACAGTGTAATGAGTATTATATATAAGAAATAGATTAAAAGCGATATTGATCTTTCATTTTGCAGAAGATAAATGTCATAGATTAATAATGTATTTAATAAAATTTATTATCGAGATAAAATATTCATATAGTCATCCTCTTTATTTGGTATTATCGTATTGTTTTGATAAATGATATTAATATGCCATAATAAAGAGGATTTTGTATTTTATTTGTCGAATATAGTTTTTTCAAGGTTTAAAGTGCAATTCCATTTTTGTGAATTTTCGCGGCTATGCCGTGATATGATAGAAATGTTTGAAATAATAACAGGAGGGTTCCTTATGGTGATAAAAGTAAAAAATCTGGTTAAAAGATACGGTGATTTAACTGCCCTGGATCATTTGAATCTGGAAGTAAATGAAGGCGAAATATTCGGGCTTTTAGGTCCTAATGGGTCAGGTAAAACCACGGCAATTAACTGTATTTTATCCCTTCTTAAATTTGACGAGGGCACCATAGAAATTTACGGCAAACCCATGTCTCCCGATGCTTATGATATTAAACGCAATATTGGCGTAATTATGCAGAATGTTGCTGTTTTTGAGGAATTAAATGTTGTAGAAAACATTAATTATTTTTGCGGATTGTATGTTTCAGACAAAGACAAGCGTAGGAAGCTTGTAGATGAAGCCATAGATTTTGTGGGCCTCAACGATTTCAGAAAGTTTTACCCAAAGAAGCTAAGCGGAGGCTTGCTTAGAAGATTAAATATAGCTTGTGGCATCGCCCATAAGCCAAAGCTGATTATATTGGATGAACCCACTGTTGCAGTTGACCCTCAAAGCAGAAACAATATATTGGAAGGTATCTTGAAGCTTAATAAAGCCGGAAGTACAATAGTATATACTTCGCATTATATGGAAGAAGTGGAGCGAATATGTACCAGAATTGCTATTATTGATAAAGGAAAAATAATTGCCACCGGGACTAATGATGAGCTTAAAGGAATGATAAATTCGGGAGAAAAAATAACTGTAGAAATAATTAAAATTGATGACAGAATTCTAGATGACATTAGGAGTCTTCCCAACATAGTATCTGTTGAGCTTAATGGCAATTTGCTTGTTGCAAAATCAGACAGAGGTAAAAATAATCTTCTGCCTTTGCTGGACTATTTAAAATCTAAAGATATTGCATTCGGAAAGATTTATTCCGAGCCGCCTACCCTAAACGATGTGTTCCTTGAGATAACGGGAAAAGAACTAAGGGATTAGACGGGAGAATGGGATTAAAATTTGGTTTACAGGAGGATAGAAATGATTTTTCATAACTATTTGTACAGGCTGAAATGTATTGTAAGAGATAGGACCATGATGTTTTGGTCAATGCTGTTTCCCATACTCCTTGCTACACTATTCAATATGGCTTTTTCCAATATTTCAAGTGCTGAAATCTTTTCAAAAATAAATGTTGGAATAGTCGATAATTCTGAATATAGGGAAAACACATTTTTTGTAAATTCTCTTAAGTCAGTCTCAGGTGAAGGAGAAAGAGATTTATTTGAAGTGAAATATATATCGAAGGATGAAGGGGATAAACTCCTTGAGGACGGTAAAATTGAAGGCTATATATACTTTGATGACGGAATAAAACTTGTTGTCAAGAAATCAGGCATGAATCAAGCTGTGTTAAAAGGATTTGTAGACGATTATAATCAGACTTTATCTACCATAAAGACAATATACGGCAAAAACCCTTCAATGGACCAGAGTAAGCTTATGAGCAGCATTTCAAACAGGATTGACTATCTTAAAGAAGTGCCCGTCTCCAAATCTTCTCCCGACAGCATTGTAACATATTTTTATGCTCTGATTGCAATGGCCTGTTTGTACGGGGGATTTTTAGGATTGAAGGAGGTCATGGCTATTCAGGCTGATATGACAGCTCAGGGAGCCAGGCTCAATATGGCACCGGTGCACAAGCTGAAGCTTTTTGCCTCTTCAATGCTTGCTGCAGCTACGATTCAGCTCATTATTATTTTCATATTAATAGCTTATTTGGTTTTGATATTGAAAATAAACTTCGGAAGTCAATTAGGCTATATACTGCTGACTTGTGTTATGGGCTCAATCACTGGAGTCAGTTTTGGTACTTTTATTGCTATAATAGTAAAAAAAAGTGAAGGTGTAAAACTAGGGGTAATGATTGGGGTTACCATGCTTTTGTCCTTTTTCTCAGGCATGATGTATGACAAGATAAAATATATAATAAGCACCAATGTTCCCATTCTGTCTTATCTAAATCCTGTGAGCCTGATAGCGGATTGCTTTTATTCATTGTATTATTATGACACTCATTCAAAATTTTTTATTGACATAATATTGCTGTGCGGGCACAATATTGTTTTCGCTTTGATCACATACTCTGTTATAAGGAGGCAGAAATATGCAAGTCTTTAAGGTTTATTTTAAAGTTATATATAAGATTCCACTGCAATAACTCCTGTTAAAAACAGGTAATATCGATCTTTGAAAACTTCGCAAAACTATTGAAACTACTGGACTTCAAGGCGTTTTTGCGATATACTGTATGTAGAAAAATACTACATAT
>Ga0208825_1000679_pt1 | contig 30482 bp, 43 predicted proteins | sample AD_UKC113_MetaG_FD_184450 | JGI IMG/M metagenome (GOLD analysis project Ga0208825, IMG submission 184450) | Active sludge microbial communities of municipal wastewater-treating anaerobic digesters from Hong Kong - AD_UKC113_MetaG (SPAdes)... | ecosystem: Engineered > Bioreactor > Anaerobic >...
AAAAATGGGGTGGTGAACCATACAAAGAAACATTTTTAACACCTTTTAATCAAATTTAATATGATATATTTAATTTCACTAAGCACTGCATTATTTGGCTTTATTATTGGATATTTAGTTTTTAAAAAACCTAAAACAAAATCAAAACAAAAATGTAATCATAATTTTTCTAGCTGGTATAATTCCATAAATTCGGAAACTTTTCAAGAAAAAAAGTGTGTAGATTGTGGATTTATGAAACACAAATCTAAATTTTAAAAAAAAATGAATATATGTAAAAAAACCGCTTATTCTACAAAAGAATTTGCTGATGATGACATTAAAAGATTTCAAAAAAAAAATAGAATTAATAAACCGACTAAAAGTTACCTTTGTCAACGTTGTAATATGTGGCACATAACTAGTAACAATAGTGTTTTATTTGAAAAAATTGATAAATTAGAAAAAGAGAATTATAAATTAAAAATTGATATAAAACAAAAGAGTAATTTTGCAATCAACAACAAAATACAAATTTTAAAAATAAAACATCAAAAACAAATTGATAATTATAAACAAAAATTAAATCACGAAAAATTTAAAAATTTAAAGTTATTACAAGAATTAAATAATATAAAAAACAAACAATCACTTTAACACAAATACATTATGATTAATTTATTCAACACTCAAATCGAGAATTTATCGTTACACAAAGTAGGTAACAAAAGCAGAAATGAAGAAATGATTTTATCGAAAGAACCATACAAATTAAATGATGAAATCACACCATTGCTAAAAGAATTTTTTTTCAAACCATTTAGAGATGGAAAAGAAAAATATTATCAGTTTTTTCATGAAGTTGATTTAGAATACAACGAAATGTTTTCTGAAATAGAAGATTGTTTTCATTACAAAGGAGATCAAGCTGCACTTCATTTAATTTCTAAAAGAATTACAAAACATTTATTCGAACAATCCAATCATCCACATATTAAAGCCGGTGAAGTTTATGTTACCTATTTAACAAATGTTGTTATCGACAATCATGTAGTGGATGCCATAGGAATTTTCAAATCAGAAATTAAATCCGATTTTATTCAAGTCAATAACATTGGAACCGATTTTTCAGACAATTCTGGCTCTAATCTAGTAATGCAATTGCAGCAAGGAATTTCATTAGATAAACTAGACAAAGGATGTATTATTTTTAATTACAAAAAAGAAGAAGGTTATAAAATTCTTTGCGTAGATTCTAACAAATATGATTCTCGCTATTGGATGGATCATTTTCTTGGTTTAAATCAATTTGAAGATGAAAACTTTTTAACCGAAAAATATTTAAAATTTGCACAACAATTTGCAAAAGAAGTCATACTTCCGGCAACCGACAAACAAAATGAGGTAATGTTTAAAAACAAAACCATCCATCACTTTGCTACCAATGAGGAGTTTGATGAACAAAAATATATTGATAGTTTGTTTGATGAAATGCCTGACTTAATACCAGAATTCAAAGCTTTTAAAGCAGACAAAGGAGGTAAGTATAATGTAGATGATATTACTACATTCCCAATATCCAATGCTATGGTAAACGATTTAAGAAGCTCTTACAAATCTTCTATAAAATTAGATACTAACATGGAAATAAAATTAGATTTTGTCAATCCAGAAAATGCTGCTAAGTTTCTTGAAAAAGGATGGGATGAAGAAAGACAAATGTATTATTACTTATGTTATTTTAATAAAGAAGAAAAATAAAATAATTTAAAATTATTATAAAAGATAATAAAAAAGTATTATATTTGTTTCAGAATTTCACCTGTTAGTCATTTATGTTTTTTTGTTTGGACCCGAGTTCGATTCTCGGCAACTCCACTAAGCATAACGTTTAAAGTGGTTATTTGATAAGTGATCGCACAAGCGATAATTTTTGGGGTTGACTGGTTTTGACAGCAAAAGTAAAATATATTTGTAGGATGTGATTCTAAAAAGTAACTGACAATAAAGTTATTAAACTTAATTCTGATGCTAAAGTAGCAGCATAATTAACGTAAGGCCAGAGCAAATGGTTTAAACATTTGTCGAAAACTCTGGCTACCTGGGAAAGTAGCTCAGCGGTAGAGCAGTTTGGTCTTGATTTTGACATTTTGGGCAACCAAACAGGTCAGGGGTTCAAATCCCTTCTTTCTCTCAATGTAAATAATGACAGAAATATAAAATAAATGTTTATGCAAATAATTGTAAAAGCACTAGGTGAAATCTTTCCGGAATCTACAAGATATGTAGATTTAAAAAGTGTAAAATGTAATGTTCCACAACTCAAAACGGAACATTTAGCCAAGCTTGGCGAATTATCTATTCTTTATGAAATAGAAGTTAAAAGATCTGGAAAAGGACTAATTATAATTGTAAAAATTTAATTTATATTTTATTATGAAAACTGAAAATATTTATCTACATATAATTTATATTTTTACTATAGTATTGCTTTTTATTATCATTAAAATTCAAAAAAAGCATATTTTAATTTTAAAGAAAAAAGCAGCGAATCAACAAGCTTTGAACAATATAAAGGTTATTAATCCAGAAATTTTAAACTAATGCTGTATATAGTAACACCATTGTCTAGGATTGAAAACATATTTATGTTATTTAAATCTATTGATTTACCTATTTTTAAACCTTCAAAAACTGCTGAATGGTATATATTAGTAGATGGCAAATTAGATGAAAAATCTAAAGAAAAAATAAAAGAATTATGTTTTTATTGTTCAAATATAAGAATAATTTATTCTCCTATTTCTAATTCTTTTGTGGGTCATTCCCACAGAAATTGGTTTCTTGAAAACATATATTTATATCCTAAAATAAAAAATCAAAAAGGAATAGATTGGCTTTATTTTCTTGACGATGATACTTTATTGCATCCGGATTTTTTAGATACAATTATTCCATTATTAGAATCTAATTCAGATAAATCGGCTATTATTTTTGATCAAGAAAACAAAGATGGTTCTATGCGTTTATTTGCCAATATTAATCAAGTAAAAGTGTGCCATATCGATATGGGTCAATATATTGTAAATCTTTCTAAACTTCCTTCAGACTTACGTTTTAAAGAAGATGATTATTGTGCTGATGGAATTTTTATAGAAGAACTATTTAAAAGAGTAGGTCCAGAACAATTTATAGTAATCAACAAAACACTATCAACCTATAACAAATTAAGATAATCATGACCAAAGAAGTAAAAGCTATATTTTTAAACAACACTCAAATTACTTAAAAAATCATGAATAATACATTATTAGAATGTCCAGTTCCATGTTTACAACATGAAGGTGAATTACAAGAATTTATTGAAATTTACAAAGAAATGCAACCCAAAGCAGTAGCCGAAATAGGCAGTTTTTATGGCGGTACATTATGGTTTTTATTAAAAAACAATCCTAATATCGAAAAGGTAATAGTTATCGATATGCCAATTCCTTCTTCAGATGAAAGATATGAAGATATGGTTTCCGCAAAAGCACAATGGCTACAATGGATTCCAGAACATACCCAATTTCAAAATTATGTAGGAAATTCTCATGATAAAAATCTAATTTCCACGGTTAAAGACAATAATATTTACAATGATATTGACATGCTTCATATTGATGGAGATCATACCTACGAAGGGGTAAAAGCCGATTTTGAAAACTTCAAGTCATTAGTAAAAAAAGGAGGTATGATTGTTTTTCACGATATTTCTGGAATTCCAGATGTTGCTCAATTTTGGAATGAAATAAAAGCACAATATCCAGAAACATTTAGAGAAATCATTCACGAAGGCGGTTGGGGGATAGGTATGATTATTGTGTGATAAATTTTAACGGTTCGTGGCTTGCTTTAGTAGCGTAGAAATCAGAATGATTTCGGAGCAACTACAACAAATACAAACTAAATTATTAATTAAACACTGCCGAAGCTATTGAAGCAAACCAGTGTTATAAACTGGATAAATTATGAGCAAACAAAAAACAGCAATGTTATTATTAAAAGAAGATTTATTAGAAACTATAAATACTTCTGTTGGTGCTTTAGATAATATTAACGATTTGGAAATTAGAGGTGCTTGCCAAAATGCAGTTACAATAACGATAAATACAATTATTTCAAGAATAGACGAAGAATTATTTGAAGTAGAAAAGAACCAAATGCGTAAAATTTACAATCAAGGAAATACTTGGGCTTCTCAAATTGGAAGTGAAGAATTTTTTGACCAAGATTATACACAAAGTTCTGAATAGCTTGTTTATAACGTTCCGTGGCTTTGTCGTCGTTGTGGCGATTTAAGACTAAACTTAACAAATAATAACTAAATTATAAAATTATGACTGAACTTTCAAAAAATGCCCAAGTGCCACAATGCGACAAAACCGCTGTTATAACTGGTGCTTTGGTTTCAATGAGTAATTATATTTTAAATCAAACAATACCAACACATTTAGAAATTCACGAGTTTGAAGATGCGTATCATAAAATATATAATTACGCTAATTTTTTACGACAACCATTAATGATTTCAATGTTTGTTCCTTTTGTCAATGGCAAAGTTTTAAAAGGCAAACCACTTTCTCCAAATACAGATGCAGAATGGATAAGATGGGAAAACGAACAAGAAGAATTTTATAAAGCAAAAGAACGTATTTTATTCTCAAATTTTGAAGTAAAAACAAAAACTGCTTTTAATAATGGTTATGATTTTGTTTGCGATAATAACGAAATATTTTATCCATTTTGGTATAATCCTGTAACTGGTTGGGAACTTTCAAAAGGATTAAAAACAGTTGAAGATTTGGTAATATTTCAACCTAAATTAACTGATAATGTTCTTTCGGAGTACTTCTCGTAGCATCAGTTATAACGTGTCCGCAGCTTGTAGTCAGTAGCGTAAAAACCGGCACGATTTTGGAGCGAACATAACTGAAACAAAACGAACTTTAAAATTAATAACCAAACAAAGCTATTGCTACAAACTGTTGTTAGCAGTAGTTAAAAAACTCAACACAATGGAAGAAAAATTTATAATAATTGAAATTTTAGATGCTGAATGTTTTAATGATCCAAAAATGGAAATTTTTCAAGATTCAGATGGGGATCCATACGAATATGATTCGATAGAAGAAGCAAGAGAAGATGGTATAGAAAACAGAATACCTAAATTTGTAATATATAAAAAAGTTTCTGAAGCAATTGATTTACCTTATGATCCTGATTATGATGATTAAATTAATTACTGCTAACGTTTACGGCTTTGGTTTCGGCTTGTGCAAAAAGAAACTAACCTTTCGGATTAAAAACTAAAAATACTGATACAAAATGAACCTAGAATCAAACCCAAACGAAAAAGCTGAATCCAAAACCGATGTTATGCGAGGTGTTTTAAACATTCCTTTGAGTGATATTGTAAAAGACAAACGTTCATTAACTCGAATTGTGAATATTATTTTGGAAACAAAATTTGGATCTAAAGATTTGAATTTTGAGTTAACTGAAAAACAATATGAAAGTTATATTTCTGTTTTTCATAAAAAAAGAAATCACTTTAATTTCAACTGGAAAATTGAGTTTAATAAAAACAATTTATGTGGTTTAAAAATACAGCATTTGGTGAATGTAAATTACACTTTTGTAAATAATAAAAGTAAAGTAGGCGATTTCATTAACTCAAAAAACTGGATAAATAAAGACCAAATAGATTATGAAATCCGAGAAGTTAACAGACAATTAGAATCTTTAAATTCAAGAAAACATCTTTTAGAAACGTATTGCTCTTAACATCTCGCATAACGATCTAAGGCTTTATGTAGTTGCAAAGATTAATCACTAAACATTAAAAAAATTATGGAAGAATTAATAAAATATCTTGAAGATAAAATGAACCAATGTAAAGAATTTGGCGGAATGGAAAAAGAGCATTGGGCTTTCACTCAGGCTTACAAAAAAGCCCAAGTCTTGCAATTACATAAAACACAAGTTAGCGGTAGTTTCATTGAAGATTCGGAGAAATTATCAGATGATATAATAAAATATTTCCCAAAGTTTTTTGATGACTTTACAAACTTTGAATATGGAACAGGTAGAGATGCAGGTAAAGACTTTAAGAAGATTTTCAATAAAGCAAAACGATTAAAGACAAAGATTTGTAAAAATTACCGCTAACTAGCAATAACATCATAAAAAATAATATTTTTCTTTGTAAAGCATTATGAATAATGAAAATTTACGACAAAATACAATCGTTTACAACAGATGAAGTTCAAAAGAAAAAACTTGATTATTTGCAAAAAAACAAAATAAATGTGAGTAAGTTTATACGAGATGCCATAAATGAAAAATTATCAAAGGAAAATATTGTTTTAAAAGAGAAAAAATATACAATTGAAGATTTAAAAAAAAGCATGAATTTCAATCAAATAAACCCTTAAATTAAAAAAAAATGCCATTATCCGAACAAACAATAAATAAACTTGAATTTAAAGAATTTTTAAATCAATTAAAAGTTCCTATCGAGGTAAAAATAACCTTAACGGTTAATAAAATTAAAGAATTGAAGATTAAAAAAGCTTTGTTGTTAAGTGAATTAGATGATGAAATAGATATTTTAAAGTTTAGTAACTTAGGAAAAATAGTTTATATGATTGATTATTTAACTAAAACTGAAGCGGAAATGCATAAAAATATTTTTTCATCATAATTTTTTTTTACTTTTGTTTAAAAAAGAATGAAAAAAAGTTTTTTAAAATCACTGCTTTCTGAACCAAATTCAGACGAATGGAGCCATAAGAGACTAATAGGTTTTTTGTGCGCAATTTCACTTATTATTGAAATGTTTTTATGCAGTTTAAAATGGATGCAACCTCCTCCAGAATTTATTGCCGATTCTATTTCATATATCGCAATAGGAGCATTATTAGGAACAGTTGGCGAAAGAATAATTAGTAAATATAAAAAAGAAAAACAAACTTCAAATTCAACATCAAATGAATAAAATTAAAAATCAATTTCCAAAAGCAATTATTTTGATAGTTATTCTATTATCTATCCTAAGTTGCGGATCTTCTAAGCAAAAAAAATCTATAGAAGAATCTAATAAAAAAGAAATTTCGTCGGCTTTAAATGAAAGTAAAGAAGAACAAAAACTTGAAAAAAAAGACAGTTCAGCTATTTTAAATTTAGAAAAGCAAAAGCAAATTAAATCCTCCGAAAAAATAACCGAAATTAAAACAAAAATTGTTTTAAAACCAGAAAAAGATAGTTTAGGTAATTTAAAGCCGTCTTTTTATAAAAATATAAAAAACGGTCAATTAAAACAAGAAATTTCTATATCGGGTAATGGAGAAGTTACTATAGAAACAACTGAAAAAGAAAGTGAAAAAGATAATAAGAATTTAGAAATTTCTAGTAATAAATCAAATTATAATGTAAAAAATAATTCAAAAATAAACTCAAATTATAATTTAGAAAAGCATAAAAAAGAATTAGAACAAAAAAAGAAATCAGAATTACAAAAGAAAAAAAGCAACAATTCTTTTATTTTTTCTTGGTGGTTTTGGATATTAGTTGCATTAATTCTGTTTTTTATATGGTGTTTTAGAAAAAGATTTTCTATATTTGGGCAAATAATAAATTTTTTCACAAAATCTAATAAACACAATAAATTATGAAATCAATTATTTTATCAGCCGGTCATTCAAATAAGATTGGCAGAGATCGAGGTGCTGCAGGATCTGGATTTGTAGAAGGCAACTTAACAGTAGAATTACGACAATTAATTTCCGATGATTTAAAAAAGTTAGGCTTAAATCCAATTATGGATGGTAACAATACTATTTTAGCAGAAAGTCTCAATTTCTTCAAAAAATTAATTTCTGCAAATGCCATCGCATTAGAAATTCATTTTAATTCCGGACCAGACACAGCCACTGGGGTTGAAACCTTAGTTCCCGAAAATCCATCTTTAAATGAAAGAATAATAGCCTCTGGATTATCTCAAATAGTTAGAGATGCTATGAACATACCAATGAGAGGGAATAATGGGGTTAAAACCGAATTAGAATCTCACCATGGTAAGTTAGGTTGGATGCGTTTAAACTGCGAAAATCTTCTTTTAGAAGTTTGTTTTATTAGCAATCCAAAAGAAATGGAAATTTATCAAAAAAATAAATTTATAATTGGTCAAAGAATTGCAAAATATTTATACAATGTTGCTGCTGGAAATTCTTTGATAGCAGATTCATTACAAAAATATTTAGTAAAATCTGGGGACACATTAACTTTAATAGCAAAAAATCACAACACCACCGTAGATAATTTAAAAAAAATTAACCATTTACAAGGAGATTTTATTACTGTAGGACAAGAATTAATTGTAAACAACTAACACAAATAAAAAAGGACAAATCAAAAGCTTTAGAAAAAGTATTGCAAATCATCAAAGAAAAATTAAAGTTTGACAATGTTTCTATTTTAAATGAAGAAACATCTATTTATTCTTTTTTGGATTCATTAGAAATTATCGAATTAGCATTAGAAATCGACAAAGAATTAGATGTTAATATCACAGATTATGTTATTGAAAATTGGCAAAAACTTGGTGATGTTGCGGAAACATATTTGTTATTATCAGAAAAAAAATAATTTATATGGGTACTTTTAAATCACCTAAATCAGTAAAAAACAAACCTATAAAAGCATCAAATGATATTTTAATATATGCCGATTTTGGTTGTACAACAGGTTTTGGAAACGTGGCTAAAGAATTAGTTGACAGATGGTCCAAAGAAGCCGACAAAAACACACATTTTTGGATTTTTGCACTTAATAATTTCGAAAAAGAAAAATACAATTATTTGCCAAACGTAACTGTTTTGCCAGCCAATATTATGCCTGGCGCTTCAAGCGATGTTTATCAAAGAGCGGCTTTTGTTTCTTTATTTTCATCTGTTCATTTTAATGTTATTTATTTAATAAACGATATAGAAGTTGTAGGATCAATTTCTGGCGATTTAGTTTTATCAAATGCAGATAAAAAGAAGAAAAAACTGTTGCAACATAAAACAATTTTCTATTTTCCAATAGATTCTATACCTAGACCAAAAGATTTAGATTTTTTACAAAGATTTGATGAAATAGCAACCTTTACTGAATATGGTAAAAATGTTGTAGAAACTATTGCGCCAATCAAAGTACAACAAAAAATTAAAGTAATTACTCATGGAGTTTCAACAAAAGATTTTTATAAATTACCGACTGAAGAAGCACAATCTTATAAAATAAAATTGTTTGGAGAAGATAAGTTTGTTTTTGGAACAGTGAATAGAAATTCAGCTCGTAAAGATATTTCGACAACGATATTGGGTTTTAAAAAAATGATGGAATCCAATATCCCACAAGAAATCAAAAATAGATTTGTTTTATACTGTCATTGTAACCCAGAAGATCCAGCAGGCCCAAATTTAAGATTATTGCTACAAAGAATTGGACTAGAGGAAAACAAAAATGTTTTTTTTCCAAAAAAGTTTAATGAAAATAAAGGTTTTTCAGTTAGTGAATTAAACACCATTTACAATATTATGGATGTTTTTATAACGACATCTACAGCAGAAGGTTGGGGATTAACATTAACAGAAGCTATGGCAACAGAAACATTAACAATTTCTCCTTTTCACACTTCATTTATGGAAATAGTGGATGGTGGTAGAAATACAATTTCATTAAAAACACATGAAACTGTTTTTTGCCATGATGGAAATAAAGTCCGTTATAAAACCACGCCATTAGAAGTGGTAAAAGGAATGCATTGGGCAGCTTCAAATGAAGTTTTTGAAGATGAACAAAAAAATCAAATCATAGCCACTGCTTTAGAAAAAGTAAAAACATATTCTTGGGATGCAACCGCCGATGAATTTTGGAAATTAATTTCTAAATATTTGAAATAAAAAAAATGAAAATATTATTTAGATTAACAGTAATACCTTTTGTTTTTTTAGTGTTCATTGGACTATTTTTAAATTTCTTTTCTTTTATAATAACAGGTAAAGAATTTTTAAGACATTTCAAAACATTAAATTCATTTTTTAATAATTGGGAAGAAAAATTGTTTAGTAGAACTCATAAATAATTAAAATTGTAAATAAAAGCCTCTAAAAACGTTTTATTAGTCGCGTCTCAAACAACCTTTTAAAACATAAATAAGAATAAAATGGTATTTATCCTTTTAACATAAAATACAAAGTTATCAACTTCCAAGCACTCTCACATGCAAAGTTGAATAAAAACTCAGGGTTATGCCACCAGCTTAATTTTTACAAAAAAACCTCTAGCAAAATGTTAGAGGTTTTTAATTTTTCAACAAAGTTGCGTTTTATTTTTTAAACGCTCCAAGTTTGTAAGCAGTTACCCAAATCGATCCTAAAATAAGTAACGAATGAATATTTGAACCACCTAAAAACTTATCACTTTTTGGATTTAAGAATTCTGGCATAAGGCAAAAAGGTTTTAAATTTCATCAAAAGTAAATCAAAAATTGTAAATAAGCAAAAAAAATGACAATACAAAAAATATTTACTACATTTGTTTAAAATATTTTTTTAAATTATGTCAAAAGAAATTAAACATATTTTAGGTGCTGCCGGAGGTTATTTAGTAGGAAATCCACATTCAAAAGGAGGAATTAAAGCAATTAATAAAGCAGTTGGAAAACCTCTTGAAATGGAAGGTGGTGAAGTTGTAATAACTAAACCAGCAGTAGAAGATAATGAATTAAGAGAGTTTGAAGGCGAAATGCTTACCAACAGGCAAATTTTATCTAAAATTAATGAAAGTGGTGGAGGTGTTTCTTTTGCCGAAAAAGGTGCCGAATTACCAACAGAAATGCATTGTTCTGGCAAATCATATAAATATGGTGGTGAAAACTTAACAGATTACGAAATTACCCACAGAATTTCTAAATGTGGTTGTGAACATGACAACGCTTATAAGATTGGTGGCGAATTAGAAAAAGACTTAAAAAAAGGAAATATTATTAGCAATCAAACTGATGATTACCAAAATATTGTAGAAGAAGGCGACGATTTGCTTATTCCAGGTGATTTAGATGCAGAAAATTTGATGTCGGCAGATATGGATGGCGGAAACGCTATGTTTAAAAAAGGTGGTTTATTAAGCGATTCCGACAAACAAACATTGTACAATGAATGGAATGATTTAGTAAACATGAGTTCTTTAGAATTACAAAATTATTATGATTCTAAAGATGGTGAAACTTCTGGTTTGTCTGCATCTGAAACCAAAGAACAAGGAATAAAAAGTGGTAGAGAATCTGCAAGGTGGATCATAAAAATGAAAGAAACCCCAATCAATGATTGGACCGCTGAAATGTGGGAATGGGCAAAACGTCAAATTAGTTTTATTAAAAGAATGTCTGGTGTAGAAGGTGATTTGTATGATGAAAACAACCAAAAAACTAGAAAACACAAAGCATTACTTATTTGGGGACATAACCCAGAGAAATACGCTAAAGGTGGCGAAACATCTGATAATGAATTTAATTACATGATGTTATCAAGATTAAAAACCGATAACGATTATTTTTTAGGAAATGGTAACCGAAATCCAAAACATTTATGGGCAACTAATGTTGAAGAACAAATTGCTGAAATGAAAAGATTATGGAATATTCTTCCAGTAAAACCAGAATGGCTATCAATGGATGATATTTTAAATTACGAAAAACAAATGACTGATTCAAATAAAAATACCAATAAAAACATTTCAATATCAATTTCAGATTATAAAAATCCTTACGAAGTAAATCGTGCTATTGAAGCTTTGCTAGATAGTAAAGAAAATGGTTTCACACCAAACGAAATAGAATTTATAAGTAATTATTCTGGTTATGGTGGTTTAGAAAAACAAGGATCATTTAGCGATGAAGAACTAAAAGGTTTATTATATGAATATTTTACGCCAGATGCAGTTGTAAAAAAAATGTGGGCATTAGCTTATAAATATGGTTTTGGAACTTTTTCTAATCCACATATTATGGAACCTTCAGTTGGTACCGGTAATTTCTTTAAATATGCTCCAACAGATGCAGAACTTTTTGGAAATGAAATAAACAACTACTCAAAACGTGTTTGCGAAATTCTTTATCCAAAAGCAATGATAACATTGCAACCATTTGAAAAGAATTTTATCAGTAAAAATAATTCCATCAAAAATAAATTGAATGATATTCACAAATACCATTTAGTTATTGGTAATCCGCCTTATGGTCGTGCAGTTTCTAAGTACTTAGCAATGGGCGAAAGTGATTACACCAAAGCTACAAGTTTTACAGAGTATTTCATTACTCGTGGTTTAGATTTATTGCATCCAGGTGGATTATTAATATTTGTTGTTGGAGCCGAACAATACAATGGTGGAACTTTGTTTCTTGATAGTGGTATTTCTGTAGTAAAAAAGAATATCTTTGACAAAGCTCAACTGATAGATGCTTATCGTTTACCAACAAAGATTTTTGAACGCACCGGAGTAGCAAGTGAAATTTTAGTATTTAAGAAAAAATAAGTCATGGAAAATACATTAGAATTACAAAACGAATTGTTTACACAAATAGAAGCCGAATTGGAGTTTTGTGATGAAACTACAACACCATTAGTTTGTTCTAACTATAGTAACCCTAACACAAGATTACAATTAGTAAAAACAATTGCAGAAACCGCTATCAAAGGTACTATGTCAATTGCTCAAGCTATTGTAGAAGTAGAACGATTATACTCACCAAACGATATTGATTAAAACAATGGAATACATAGAAATCACCCCAGAACTTGTTGAAAGACAAATAGTAACTTTTGCCAAAGGTGGTAAAATCAATGAAGAACTACCTAGCGAAGAATCTCCACAAGAAATACAAGACGATACCGATATTGGTATTGAAATGCTTTATGGTGGTAACTTTTATAATAAGTTTCCAGATAAATTGATTGGTAAAGTTAAATTTGATATTGACCGATATGGCAAAGATATTCGTGTTGTAGTTGGTGATATTTCAGAATTGGAGAAAATAAATGTTTCAGATGATTTTAATCAGTTTATAAAAAATAAAAATATTGGTGTTTCTAGTAGTGAAATGACAATATTAAACGAAATTGCTTCATCAGAAAACGAAGGTTTTATAAAAGACCTTATTGAAAAAAGCAAAGTTTCTATTGGTAACAAAGCGGTTTCTAAATTAAAGAAAAAAGAAGTTTTAGCAGATGAAACTATTAGTTCTTCTATGGACAATGTTCAAACCGCTAGACAGATATTACATAAAATGAATGATATTTCAAAATCTGAAATTCAAGCATACGTATGGTACAAGGAAAACATTGGACAAAAACTATCACAAGAATGGTATGATTTTTCAGATTATTACACTAAAGATGAAACTGTAGAAGATTGGGTAAGAAGTGGCGTTTTATGTTATTATGATGGTCAATTATACCCACAAGTATTGTATTTGTCTGGAGATATTTATTCTAAAATCAATAGAATCATTAAAGCAGGTGATAATAGTGGCCAAGATGCCGATTATATTATAAATACGTATGGTCCAGAAGTTTTAAAAAATCAAATAGAAATTATCAACACAAAATATGCTGAAATTTATTCTAAGCGATTAATCATTACAGGTAACGATGATGGAAATTCCTTAATTATTAAACCAATTTCTAAACTGGCAAAAACATTCTTTGTAAAGGAATTAAACGAATTTGATAAATTTGAATGGTGGGATTCTAAAGGTCAACCAAATTGGGATCGTGAAGATGGTAGAAGTTGGCAAAAAACAAAATACGAAGAACTTTCTTTGAAAGATGCTTTTTGTTTTTGGTTAGTTACTTTAAATCGTAAACTAGAAATCAAAGGAAATATTACCCATCGTGATATTATTTACTATTATATTGATAAAAGAACAAAACAAGCACCATCCGGATTAGATGATGCTGAAATTGCAATTTTCAAAGCACAATTAGAACGTACAAAAGCCAAAGCTGCATCCGAAGGAAATAGATTATTTCTTCAGTTCCTTAATGATCAACTTACATTAAATGATAAAGTTCGTTTAGAAACTACCTGGAATAGCAAATACAATAATTATTTAGCACCAGACTATTTAAAAATTCCTGTTGCATTTAATGTTGCAAAAGAATTCTATGGCGAAAAGCCATTTGAAATAAAACCAGAAAAACGTGAAGCAGTTGCTTATATTTTTAATGAAGGAAGCGGATGTTTAGCTTTTGATGTTGGAGTTGGAAAAACCATGAGCGCAATTATGACTACCGAACAATTTCTTGTAGCTGGATATTGTAAAAGACCAGTTATTTGTGTTCCAAACCAAACCTACAAGCAATGGGTTTCTGAAATAAAAGGAATTTTGCCACATAGAAAAATAAATACTTTATTCAATTTAGGTGTAGATTATATTGAAGAAGTATTAGATGAAAATCACAACCCAATGATGGTTGAAGAAGGTAGTGTTTCTGTAATTACTTACGAAGGATTGAAAGCTTTAGGTTTTAACGAAAGAACCGAAGCCGAACTTATGGGCAGTTTATATGATATTTTAAATCAAGGTGGTGCGGAAGATCAAATGTCAGATAAAAAGAAAGCTGGTTTTAGAGAAAAACTAGAAGGACTAATTGGTAAATCATTAAAAGGAACTGTTTTACCAATAGAATCATTAGGATTTGATTATTTGTGTTTTGATGAAGCACACGCATTAAAAAAAGTATTTACATCTGTAAAAGGCGAAGTAGATGATAAAGGAAAACGAGATAAAAGAAAACAATATTCTATTAATTCTGGTTTACCAAGTGATACCGCTTTAAAAGGTTTTATGCTTTCACAATATATTTTACGTAATAATAATTACAGAAATGTTTTATTGCTTACAGCAACACCATTTACTAATTCACCATTAGAAGTATTTAGTATGTTATCTTTGGTAGCATATCACCAATTGATTAATTTAGGTATCAATAATATTAATGATTTCTTTGATACGTTTATCGATGCGGATACCGATTTAGTAATTAATCATAAATTGAAACCAGAATACAAACAAGTAATCAAAGGTTTCAATAATTTACCATCATTGCAGCGAATTATATTGCATTTCTTCAATTATAAAGATGGTGATGATGTTGGAGTAGTTAGACCAAACAAATATGTTATTCCATACCTAAAAAAGATGGTTAATAACACGATTGTTAATTTGCCAGAAGATGAAAAAGTTTCTTGTTATTTACCATTGAATGATATTCAAAAAGAATACATGCAAGAAATTATTAATTATGCCGAAGGCGGTCAAGAATTAGGCTATTCAGATTTTGAAGAAGTAGATGATACCGATGATGATGCAATTACAGATAGTCAAGCAGTAGAAGTTTCTGAAGAAGCGCTTTCTAGTGATGAAAAATCTGGTGTACGTGCCATAAAATCTATGACACATTCACGTAATTTAGCACTTTCACCCTATTTATACAAACATAATCGTTTAGGTAAACCAACGTACAAAAAGTACATTGAAACTTCACCTAAATTAATGTATGTTGTTGAATGTATTAGAACGGTAAGAAAATATCACGAAAAACACAACGAACCAATAAGCGGCCAAGTAATTTATATGGATCGTGGTATTGAGTATTTCCCATTAATTAAAGACTATTTGGTGAAAGAAGTTGGTTTTATGGACCATGAAGTTGGTATGATTTACTCTAAAGGTATGAGCGTTGATAAAAAACGTGCAGTTCAAGATGCTTTTTTAGGTAGAAAATTCAACGAAAAAACCCAAGACTACGAAAACATTCCAGATGAAATGCGTATAAAAGTCTTAATTGGTTCTAGTTCGATAAAAGAAGGAATGAACCTTCAAAAGAAATCTACTGTTTTATACAATTGCTTTATCGATTGGAATCCTACAGATATGCTTCAATTGCAAGGTAGAATTTGGAGGCAACAAAATGAGTTTTTAAATGTGCGTATTGTCAATCCGTTAATGATTGATAGTATTGATATTTTCATGTTCCAAAAATTAGAAGAAAAAACATCACGTATCAATACAATTTGGTCTAATGATGGTCGTTCTGTTTTAAAATTGGAAGAAGTTAATCCAAACGAAATAAAATACGCATTAATTAAAGATCCAAAAATTATTGCTCAAATTGAAATTGATGAAAAATCAGTTCGATTAAATGACGATAAAAAAGCCAACGAACAAATTAAAAGTCGTTTAGAAAATTATGTTGAAGCGGTAAAATATAATAAAAATTATGTCAAAGAATATTTTGATAAAATTATCAATGAATTTTATCCTTCAAAAATTGATGCAGATACCGAAACTAAATATAGATTACTACAAAAGTTATTTTCAGACAAGGATGTTTATGATGAAAACGGATTGATTATTTTAGGAGATTACGAAAAACGATACAATCGTGAAGAAAATCTTAAAAAATACGGTCAGTTTTCACCATTAAATAAACCTTATAAACCTTATTGGATTGATACTTATACAACCAATAATCGATTAATTGCAAAGGAAAACAAAGATTTGTTAAATCCTAGAGGCATTAATCCAGAATTTGCAGATGATTACATTCGTAAATTAGATTTTGAAAATGAAAATATAAATTCACAATTAGAATTTTTAAAATCTAAAGATTACGTAGAAAAACGTATTGTCGAAATCGTAAAATATCGTGAAGAAAATAAAATTGAAGAAAAATCAGTAAAACAAGTTGTTTCTGAATTTGAACGATTAAATTATTTACTTTCTCAAAAACGTATTTCCGAAGCAAAACAAACGTTCACTAAGTTTGATAGACTTAATCCAGATGGAACTAGAAAAACAGATTCAGAAACGTTGAAAAAACTAGAAGCTTTAGTTTTATCATTGCCACAAACAAAATCGTTGCATACAGACGTAAATGGTAATTATACTGAAGAACGTTTAAAGGTTCATAATAAAATTATAAAAGAAGTAAAATCTGGTACAACTTGTGTAGAAAATGAACAACCCATTGCAATTTTAACCGGTGGTTCTCCTGCAAGTGGTAAAACAACATTTTTAAAAACGTATGCACCTTATTTGTTGAAAGAAAACATCTTTCATATAGATGCAGATGAAATTCGTGCAATGTTACCAGAATACGAAGGATGGAACGCTACAGCTACGCATTTAGAAACAAAAGACATTGTAAATAAATTACTTACAGGTGATGAAATTGCAACACCATGTAAACACGATCTTATTTATGATGGCACCATGAATAACACAAAAAATTATTTACCATTAATAGGTTTATTAAAATCTTTAGGATATAAAATTTTTATTATCTACATGGATAACGTGCCTTATTCTGTGGTAAAACAAAGAATGATTGACCGATATGCTAAAGCTGGTAGATTTGTTCCAATTGAAGTAATTGATGATTTCTTTGGTAAAGGTAAAGAAGCACTTTATGAATTGCGTAACAAAGTTGATGGTTACATGATTGTTGATGCTAGTGATAAAAACTATGAAATCATTGAGCAAGGCGGTATGCAGCTACCAAAAGATAGAACGTACTCAGAAATGCAAACGCAAACTATTACCAATGGTAATAAAGCAGCACAACAAACTGAAAATGAAGAAATTCTTCAAGCAATTGCTGGTTTAGAAATTATGCTAGAGTTTTCAACAAAAGCAGAAATAAAACAAATTAACCAAGCAATTAGTGGTTTAAAATTAATGTTAGAATAAAAATATAAAATATTAAAATAAATTTGTATTTTTGAAAAAAATAATGTAAAGATGAATAATCAAGCAAAAATAGCCGAATTAAAGAAAAATATTAATAATAAATTCTTTCCGGAAGCACTAAAACCAAAATTACTGGCTCAAATTGAAAAACTTGAGGCAGAAGATAAACAATCTCAAAATAAAGGAATTCCACCGCATCCTAAACCAAAGCAATCTAAAACTAGCATTGCAACAAAAGAAGGTGAACCAAAATTTAATGTTGGTGATAGCGTTAAAATAAAAGGTGGTTTTACCGAAGCTATTGTAAAATCATATAAGTTAAATAGAAAAAAAGAATTTGTATATACTTGCAAATATGTAAATCCTATTAATGAAACTTTTCAAGAAAACGAAAGTGGACTAGAATTATTTAATTCTAAAAATATTTCTTATGAAGAAATGTCAGATGAAGATTTTGCATTTACTACCTTAGGAAAAATTTGTGCTGCAGATGGAAAAGCGTGGAATGAAACTAAAGCCAATAGCGGTTCCGATATTCGTAGAAGTGATGAACTGCAAAAAGGTTATGCAACGAGTATGAATAAACAAATGAAAGATTTGGGTATTCAAAAAAATAGTTTAGACGAAAAAGAGTTAGATTATTTAGAAAATTACAATTATTGGTTGCTTATTGAATTTTTATCTTGGAACAATTATTTTACAAGTAAAATATCAGAAAATAAAAAAGATTATTATAAAATGGCATGGGATTTACATCACATAGAAAATCCTAATCAAAACAGTAGTACAATTTCAAATCCAGAAAATTTAATAATTTCTAAAGGAATTTTGCCACATCCAAAACCCAAAAAACCTACTATAGCTAAAAAAGTAAAATCTGAATTAAAAAAATATTTTGCGCATCGAGAAATTAAATCAGTTACCGTTATTGAAGATGCTAAAAAAGTAGTTTATAAAGGTGAAGATGTACTTAATGGCGCACAATTTTTAGCCAAAGGTGGTAAAGTAGATGAAATTGCTACTTACTATCCTATACGTGCTATTGTAGAAGTAACTTTAAAAGATGGCTCAAAAGTTAAACCAGCAAACGGCTATCATATTAAACATGGTGCCATACCTATTGCAGAATTAGGCACTATTATAGAAGATTCTACCATACATTATAATATAGCTAGATTGGCCCGTGGTGGTGAATTAAAAGTAGGTGATCCTGTAAAATATATTGACAACAAAGAAATCGCTAAAGTAGTTAAAGTTGATCAATGGAATGATATGGAGGATGAAGTTACTATTGAATTTCCAGATGGTAAACAAATCAAAGAGGGTTCATTGTCATTACATAAAGTAACGCCAATTGCGGCATCATTAGCACACAATCCAAATTCAAATTTATCACAACAAGAATGGTTAGAAAAACATAATCGTTATTTTGAACAAGGCGGTTATTTAGAAGGATTTGAAAATTTTGATTATATCAAGTTTTTAGATTATGCGCAACCAAAAGTTGAAGCAACTTTACTTGAACATAACATCACTTTATTAAGTGATTATACTATTGTTCGTGATGGTAAAGAATTTGAACCACAAATTATTTATAAATCTATCGACGGATTATCAAATGATTTATCTATAGCTTATTATAATGATAATGATTTAAGTTTGACACCATTATTAACAATAGATTTTGAATTGAATGAAAGAGAATATCATATAAAATCAAGTTTTTGGAAAATAAATGATGTTGACATGTATGCAAATGGTGGTTGGGTAAAAGATAATAAATATTTAAATAAATCCGAAGCTTACGAAATTCGTTATGCCAAAGGTAAAAACCGAAAAGGTTATATGGAAAAAGGTGGTAATGTTGAATCATTTGATTACAAAAATAAAGAGTCATATTTACCTATTGGTAGAAAAGCCAAAGGCGTTTCTGTAAAAGAAATTGCAAAAATGCATAATGTTACCGAAAAGTATCTAAAAAAACAACTTGAAAAAGGTCAAAAAATAGAATTAGAACACACAACCGATGAAGCTATTGCCTATTCTATTGCTAAAGATCATATTTACGAAAATCCAGACTATTATATCCTCTTATCTCAAATCGAAATGAAAGCCAAAGGGGGCCAAGTAAAAACATCAAAATTTAAACTTAATGATATTTTAGTTCCAGAAAAAGATGGTGATTATAGCGAAGATTTTTGGAAAGTTACAGCACTTGACATAGATAAAAATTCTATGACAATTTCTAAATTGAAAAATGGAAAATTCACTGATGATTTTACTTCTTCACCAGAAAATGCAGAAAAAGGATTTCGATTAGCTAACAAAGAAGAAAAAACCGAATTAGAAAAAACTTTAGAAAATTGGAATGATTCTTCAGAATTTAATGATGGTGGTTATGTTTCTAAAAGTAAAAATATAAATTTTCCACATCCAAAACCAAAACGTGAAGGAAGTAAAAAAAATATTAACAATAAATTTTTTCCAGAAGCACTAAAACCAAAATTATTGGCTCAAATTGAAATGAAAGCGAATGATGGTCAATTTCCAGATTTTGAAAAGGCAGCAAAAATATTAAAATCTTTAAAAGAAGATAATATTAATATTTCAGAATTAAAAAAAGAAATAAATAAATTAGATAAAGAAACATTTATTACTCTTTATTTAATGGCTTTAAACTTAAGAAAAGAATCAGATTCTGATTATGCAAATGTAAGATTTAAATATAAGGAGGATAAAGTTGGAATGGTAGAAGAAATTTTAATTCAAAAAGTTAAAAATTATAAACCAAAACACGATGAAAAAATTGATGAAATGCAAAATCTTTTTAATGATTATTCTCAAAAAAAAATAACATTAGAAGAATATAAAAAGAAAAGAACAGAAATCATTAATAAAGGAATTTTGCCACATCCAAAAATAAAACCTGAAAGAAGTAAAAAAAATATTAAAGAAGGCCCAGTTAACAATCCAGGAGGTAATCCAATTTTTGCTAAAGCAAAAGAAATTAGAGAACCTAATGAGCCATGGAAAGCATGTGTTAAAAGAGCGGCATTGCTTTTAAAAAAATAAAGAGTAACTTTGTAAAATAAAATAATTTAATCAAAAATATCATGAACAAAATTAACACATTAGTAGCAACAATAAAAGGGCAATTATCGGAAGCTTTACAAACAAGAATTGAACGTTTGAAAGAATTGGAAGCAAAATTACAAGAAGCATCCCAAGCTAAAACTCTTGACCCATCTGAAAAGAATCAATTGATTTATGAAGATTTAGAGGACACGGTTAAAGATTATGCTGAAGATTTAGAACAAGCATTGTTAAAAATTGTTGAAGATGAAAAACATCAAGAACCAATTGTTGAACCGGTTAAACCGATAGATAAAAACGAACCTAAAAAAGCATCGTCTGCATTAGGAGTTATTTTGGTTGCTGGGTTTTTAGGGGTTTTAACATTAGGTGTTATTAGGTTGAATAAAAAATAAATTAATTTAAAAATGGCAGTAAAATCAAAAAAAGAATTAGATGCATTGACTAATGATCAATTGATTTCGTATTTGGATAATTTAGATAAAACAAATTTTAATTCGTTTGTTGATGCTGATACCAAAGTTAGATATTTTATTGCTAAATATGGTGATGGAATTGCCAAGGCAATTAAAGGTACAAAATTATTTTTTTCAAGCATAACGGCATTAAAAATGTTGGAAAGTGGATATGGCAGAAATGTTCCTAAAGATTCATTTAATTTCGGCGGAATAAAATACAATCCAGATATTCATTCTGGATATGTTGTTGCAGATACGACAGAGGTTGTAAATGGTAAAAAAATATTTACAACAGCTAAATTTGCAAAATTTTCTTCAGCAGAAGATGGCATTAAAAATAATATACAAACTCTATTGGGTTCAAGATATGCCAAAGCAAGACTAGCTAAAACTGCCGAAGATCAAATTTTGGAAATTGCCAAAGCTGGTTATACAACTACACCTCCTAATACTTATTTAAATTTGATGAAAGGAAATATAAAAAGAGTAAGAAATAAAACAGGTTTAGGATTAATAAATTAGAATATGAAAAAGAAAACAATTTTATTTACAACAGTTGGTATTATTTTTTTTGCCTCTGGAACCTTTTTTTTAACGTCATATTTCATTAAAAAACAAAATGAAAAAATAGATAATTCTGTTACATCATATAACGATGCTATTTCAATTATCAAAAACGTAAAATAATATGGCTAACTATAAAAATTTGATACCTTTTATTCGTTTAAAGGAAGGCGGTTTAAGTTCTGCTCAAACTGATAATGCAAAAAAAAATCCATCACCATGCGGAAAAGGAAATAATGGTTATAGTTATCATACAAATAAAGGAGTTACTTGGTTAACATTTATTTCAAATGCAAAAGTATTAGGATATGAACCTTCTTGTTCTAATTTTATAAAAATGCCAAATTCAATTTGGGAATTGATTTATAAAAAAATTTATTGGGATTCAATTCTTGGGGATAAAATAATGAATCAAGCCATCGCAAATACATTTGTAGAATGGGCATGGGGCAGCGGTGTTTCTGGTGCTTTATCTGATTTGAAAGATTTTTTTAAAAAAGCTTACAATGTTGAATTTAAATCAATTCAAGAAATCGTTGATTTTTCAAATAAGTTAAATCAACAGGGTAAAACACCAGAATTATTTGAATCATTGTATAATTATAGAATAGGTGATTTTAAAAAATTAAACCAACCTGCAAATATAAAAGGATGGCTCAATAGATTATCTAGTTTTTATTCTTTAAATAAGCCTTACGCCTTGTCTAAACCACAAATAACATCTGGAATTATAATAGGAGCATTAGCAATAACATTTATATCATACAAAATATGGAAAGCCAACAAATAGAAAATAAAACTGATGTTGATCAAAAATTAGACAGATTGCATAAACATTTACAAATGACATTTATTGCTATAGGAATAGTTTCGTTTTCTTTAGGAATAGCTGTTAATTATTTAATTTTGAAAAAAAATTTAGCAAAATGAAAATATCAGGAAAAATAATAGACGAACAAGGAAATGCGCTCTATGGTGCAAATATTATTAAATTCGGAAATAATTCTGTAAATACATCTACTGATAAAAATGGTAATTTTATAATTGATAATCCAAATATTGTAACTTTTGATAATTTTAAAATTAGTTTTGTTGGTTTTAAAACTCAAATGAAAAAAGCATCTGAATTGCAAGGTCAAAAAATTATTTTACCGATGGATATTGAAATGTTAGATGAAGTTGTAATACCAGCAAAACCTAAACCTATTCAAGAAGAGACTAAAAAATACAACAAACCTTTAATTATTGTTGGATCATTAGGACTTATGGTTTTGGGATTCTTTTTAATTAAAAAATATTCAGTATAATGGAACCAAATATAACTTCTAATCCAATTGTAACAACACCTATTGTTGAGCCTATTCTAGGTGAAACTACAAACACACCACCTATAGTTGCGCAACCAATACAGCCTACAAATAATATTGATAAAATAGAAAGTTTTACCAATAAAAAATATTTAGGTTTAAAAATGGAATATATAATTTTAGCAGCAATTGGAGTAATGATTTCTTCTTATGCTATGAGTATTATTTATTATAGAATTCAAATTAAAACATCTAATACAATAGCTTCTTTACAAAATCAAATAGATCAATTAAAATTAAAACAAAAAGAAACTATCTAAAAACTTATAAATGAAACAAATCGATATTAACACAATTACATTTGGAAATCCAACACAAGCTCAAATTAAAGAGTTTTTAAATTATGAGCAAAAGGAAGATTTTTATGATACAACTGCTGATTTTTTCGAAAAAATTAAAGTAGAAAACTATCCATTTCCTTTAAATGATTCATTAGCCACTATTCAAGAATTAAATGAAATTGTTGAAAACATAGAAATTATTTCTGCACCATATAATGATGAAAAAAGAAATTATATGCAATCCCTGAATGAAAATTTAGAAGCCACAATTATTGATTATTTTAAAATTCAAAAAGATTATGATTTTACAGAAATAGTTAATGATATAAGTTCAGAAATGAATTCAATTATTTATTTATTAAAATTCAATTATAATCGCCCTAGACCATTCCAATTAGCAAATATCTTAAAATTAAAACTTTTTCCATTTCAAAAAAACATTGATACACCTTCATATCCTTCCGCTGGAGTTTTAAAAGCAAAACTTATGTTCACAGCTATTACAAGGAAGCATTCAGAACTAAAAGAAGATTGTCAAAATTTATTGAATTTAATTTCAGATGCTAAAATATATTTAGGTACAAATTATAGGTCTGATAATGAATTTAGCCTAGAAATAGCTGATAAAATAATAGATTCAAATAATTTTTCAAAAAAATATTTGGAAGATAAAAAATAAAAATTAATTTTGTAAAAAGTATTACATATTTGAAGTTTAAGTGGGCTAGGTTTAAAACAATACTAATAAATTTTAGTTTCTTTTCAATATTTTCGCTTTTTTTGTGGGGTTAATTGGCTGTTTTTGTGTTGATTTATTTAAAAACACCTTAATTTATTAAGGTGTTTTTTTTTTGTTTGACTTTTTAGAATTAAAAAATTATTTTTGTAAAAACAAATTCTAACACAATTATGGACATTGAAACAGATACTATTCCCGCATTTTCACCTATCCTGTTAGCCGAAATTAATAAAACATTAATTTGTGTTGGCTCAATCTCTTTTTTAAAATTTTTACAAGAAATTTACAAAGAAATTCCGAACATAGGAACCGAAATTCCCAATAAAGTAAATTCGTTATTAATTTCAATAATTGAAAATCTTCCAGAAGAATATTTCAAAGAACAATTAATTTCTTTTCGAAAAAATTTAAAGCCTAAAATATCAAATAACATTGTTTTTGATGAAATTGTAGATTGTGTTTGTGAATTTTACGAAATACAAAGATCATCTCTTTTTGAAAACAAGAGACCAAGTCAAGTTTATAAAATTGCTTTAACTATAATAATAATGATATTATTTGAAGTAAAAGGATTGTCTCAAAAAGAAATAGCTGAATTATTGAACAAATCATGTCAAAATATTTCTAAAAATTATGTCAATTTTTATAGTAATTTAAATTCATCAAAACCTTCTGAATTAAAAATAATGAATGAATACAAAAAAATAAAAGAAATAATATTTAAAAAACAATAAATTATGGCACAAGAATCTAATACAAGTGAAGAAATGGAATTATCTAATGATTATAATCCGTTGATGAATGAATCACCTATCGAAAAAGAATATCAAAAACCAAATATTGATGTAAATTCATTGCCCAAAGAAATTCCGACAGCAAATTTTGAAAAACCAATAATAACTTTTACCGCTGAAGAAGTAAATTTAAATTCAAAAACGGAAAAGGCAACTGAAACGCCAAATCAAGAACAAATTAGTAACGATTTCAATCCAGCATTAAACGATTTAAGTAGTAAAGAAAAAAGGATTGCAGCCGAAAACATGGCTGATTCTGCAATTGGTGCTTATGCATTTATTTGTGAAAAAGTTTTTGTTCCAAAGGCACAAATAAATACCGAAAAAATTGAAGAACAAATTGCAACTGGTGAAATGTCAGATAAAATAACATTTGTAGTTGATGAACAAGGAAATCAAGCCAATATTAGAGAATATGCAAATGTATTTAATGAAAATGTTTCTGAATCTTTAGAAGTAAGTGATGAATTTGTAAATAAAGTTAGAGAGCCATTAATTCGTATTTGTCAAAAAAGAAATTTTGCAATGTCTGATGAACAATTTGTTGCATTAGAATTTGGTAAAGATTTATTGGCAAAAGGAATGGTTGTTTATGAACTTAAAAAGTCCACAAAAACAATCACAAATATGATTATTGAACAAACAGCAATGATGAAATCATCTTTATATAATAAGGAACAATTTAATTCTCAAACTGAATTCAATCCTATAGAACAAGTAAAGACAAATCCGGAAATTATAAAAACAGTTGATTCAAATGCTACAAATAATTTAACACAAGAAACTTTTGAAGAACCTAAATCAAATTTAGAAGATAATTCTGAATTAAAATTAAAAAAAACAACATTACCTAAAAAACAATTTGGAAACCCAGAAATATTAGCGCATTTGGAAAAAACCACACAATCAACACCTCCAAAATCAAACAGAAGGGGTAATACAAAAACCATAAAGCCATCTAAATAATTATAAAATATGAGTTCAAGAATTCAAAAATTAGGTGTAGCAGTTGGTAAAAAAGGAGTTGGTAAAACATATACTACTAACAAAGAGATTTATCAATACTTGATTGGTAATCCATCAAAAGGAGTTCCAGGAAGGCGTGTTTTAATTTTGGATGTAAATGATGAATTTGAAAATGTAAAATCAATACCACTAGAATACATTCAAGCTTTTTCAGTTCATCCAAACATCGAAGCACGCAGAATAAGACCTTTTCATTCTAATGGAATACCAATGTCACTTGACGAAGTGGCTAATGCTTTATTTTATACTTTACACAATTTCAAAGGAGGCATGTTGCTTATTGAAGATGTAAATAAATATATATCGGATAATATGCCAAACGATCTTATTGGAGCAATATGTACCAATAGACATTCAAATCTTGATATTATGTTACATTATCAATCAATAGGAAGAATAAATCCTAAAGTATGGCAAAATGTAAATTATATACGGTTTCATAAAAATACGGATTCTGTAGAAAAGCATAAAAACAAATTTGAGGACAAATACGAAATGTTAACGCTTTGTGAAAATATTGTAAATAGACAATATATTACAAACCCAAGATTCTACACTTATGTTGACATTGATGAAGAAAAAATAAGAGGTAATATTACTATGGAAATGGTAAATAAATCTATAGATGATTACATTCAATCAAACTATAGCAAATTAATTTCTCCTTTGTTAAAACAAGTAGATTTGTCTAAACCTAAAAATACTAAAAACTATACACAATCTGAAGCAATAAAATCAGTAAAAGAAAGACTGCTTCAATCTTATTTTTTATAGTTTATTATTAGTTGATTTTAAGTATCATTTTTAAATCAATTAATAAATAAATCTTTTTTTGACGAGTTATATAAATTTGTTACAGATAAGAAGGTCTGTACTTTTTTATGTAACTCGTTTAATTTTTAATTAAAATCATTCTGAAATGAATAAAGAAGAAATTTTCAAATCTTTAGGATTTATTGGTAAGGTTGCATTAGGAACTATTGTTGGTATTTCTGTTTTAGATTTTGCAAAAAGGCAATTGATTAAAAAAGATTTCACTCAACCATTAAATGTCACTAAAGAAAATTAGTAAAAAACAAAAGTTTAATCAAAAATAAAAAAAAAAGAATCATGAAAAATACTTCAGTTTCAAAATATTTAGAGGATGCAAGAAGCACCTCAAATCAAAAATTTGCTAATGCGGATGGTCAATTTGACGATGCTACGTTAGCAGGATCAAACGCTTTCAGAAATTTTGCTGGAGGTTATTCAAACGCTGATGGCGGAAATCAAGCTAGAAAATCAGCTCCAACATCAATGCCTTATGTTGTAAATGTAACATCTACTTCGGGTGCCGCTGTACAGGATTTCGCTATTTTAGGCGCAAACACTTACATTTATGGAGGTACTGGTACTTGGCAAGCTAATGGTGATTTAGTTGTGGGATCTATTACTATTTCTTCTGGAACTCCGGGTGTTACATATCGTCAAATGTTGGCGCAATTTCAACAACAACCTTGGACTTGTGGATTAACCTACTATCGTTCTGCTACTACAAACCAAGTAGATCAAGTTGTGCAAATCGTACAAAAAGATGCTACGGGTATGGAAAGCAAAATGCCAATTGTTCCAACTACCGATCCATACCAATATCAAGCAGGTATTATCGTAATGGAAAATCAATTTGCGGTAGATGGTTGGACAAGTTTAGTAATTGCAAGTGTTCTTGCAAATGCAACAATTACATTCCAATTCTATCCAGCAGATAAAATTAACGTAGCTCGTGGTTTAGAAAATAAATCAGTTGCCGCAAGTTTTTCAAATCCTGGAATTGTGAAAGCACAAGAAGTTGTTGTAAAATAATTTCAAAATTGCTTTAAAAAAGGAATTATAAGAAGGGTTTGGATAATTCCAAGCCCTTTTTTTATAATATTAAAACTTAATTTTGATGAATAAAATAGATGTTTACGAATATATAGCAACTAATAATCCAAGAGCTAGTATGCAAATATTAAGAGATTTTGGATATGATGTTTTGAATCGCCAATCAATGTCTCAAAATTTGAGGGATTTAGTAAATAAAGAAGGTGATTCAGCAATTCATGAAATAATGAAATATCATCCAGATAGAGATTATTTTTCTGAATCAGTTGTTGCTACTAAAATTGCTAAAATAAAAAAGAAATTTGAATCTGAAAAAGAGAAGTATTTAAATGCGAGTGGTTCCAATCAAAATTCAAATTCTATAGTTCACAATTTAAATTCTGCTAATACTACAAATGTTATTATCCTGGCTAGTGCAATTGTAATTGCAATTGCTATAACATCTAAAAAATAATTTATTTATGAATAAAAAATTAAAAAATTCTGCTAAAATTATTGCAATAGCAATTGAAAAATATCCAAATGAATTAGTTGGATTATTAACTAGAAATGGCATTGAAACATCAGTTCCAATAAATAAAGACGAACTGCAATTAATTGTTACAACCGCTTTAGTTAATAGTCAAACTTTTCGTGATGAATTTGCAAATTGGTGTTTGGCAACATTTAATACAAATTATGCTAATGCAAATGGAATTAACTATACATTTGGAAGTTCTATAGATAACTTTATGAATCCACCTAAAGAATTTCATTTAGATATTCCAAAAGTAGGTTCAGATACATCAACTTCTACAACAACTACAAATGAAAATACAAAATCTGGATTTTTTAGTGGTTTTACATTAAATTCCGGATTAGGTTTTGTAAAAGATACTTTAAATTCGTTGGCTACTATAAAAACCGCATCTGCTAATGAGGCTTTAGCCAATTCTGTTTCTATTGAGCGAGTAAATGAAAATACTGCTCCAGCAGTACAAAAATCTAGTACAATTACTTATATTGTTTTAGGTGTTTTAGGTATTTCTGCTATAGTAGGAGGAATTTATTTTTATAACAAATCAAAAAAATAAATTATGAATAATCAATTAGAAAATTTATCAAATTCAGTTGCATTTTTTGTTGTAAGAGATAGAAATGGAATTATTAATTTGTTAAAAAATAATGGACTTGTTTTTGACGAAAATTTTGTTACTGATGAAAAGTTAACAAATATGATTTTTAATTCATTATTTGATGATTCAAGTAATTTTAAAAACAATTATTTAGCTTACATTAATGAAAAAGTAAATTTAGACAATAAATTTTCTAATGTACCAGGTCCAATTTTTTCATCTACACCATTACCAACATTTAATCCTTCAACATCATCTAGTTCTTCAACATTAGGTTCAAGTTCATCAAATGGTTTTTTTGGCGGTTTTAATGCAAATTCAGCATTATCTTTGGTAACAACAGGTTTAGGCTTTTTAGGTTCGGCACAAGCTGGAAAAGATCAAAGAGCCATTGCTGAAGCACAAGCACAAGCAACTATTGCAGCAGCACAAGCTAATGCTCAAAATAACGCAACTCAATTACAGATAGCGCAACTTCAACTTGAAGCACAAAAAGCAGCTCCAAATAAATCAAACAATACTATTTTGTATGTTGTTATTGGAATTGCAGGAATTGCTATTATTGGAGGAATTATTTTTGCAACTTCAAAAAAATAATATTTATGGAAACACCAAAAGAACTTTTAGATAAAGCTAAAAGATATGCTAAAGCAGATTCGACTGATTATTTTGCAAATGTTGCTAAAGGAACAGTTAATGGAATCGTAACTGGAGCTGCAATTGGTGGTGTTTTTGGATATTACAAAGGTTACAAAATATATACTTCTTTGGCTGTAGGTGCATTAGTAGGAGGCATAGTATCAAATTTAATAATTAAATACAAAAATTAATATGGGAGTTTTTTCAGACAACAATCCTCAATTTTCTTCAAGTTTATTTGAAGCACCAAAATTACCAAAAGGAGGCTATGATGGAAGTGGTATTAATCCAAAGAATCTGTTTTCAGAAATTAAAAATATACCAAATGCTATAGGAAATGATGATGGTACAATAACTATTGTTCAAGAATCAATCCCTACAAAAAAACAAGAATTTGTAGCATTTAGAAATATATTTTCTGGAGTAGGGTTTGCTACTGGAGTAGGATATTCTTTTTATAAAAAAACTGGTTTTTGGAAAGGTTTTGGAATTGCACTTATTGGATCTATTGCTTTAGGAGGAATAGGTTACGGATTAGATAAATTAAAACAAAATAAATAAATTATAAATTATGAAAAATAGATATTTATTAGCTGCTTTAGGAGTAGCTTTAGCGGTAGGAGTTGGATATTATATTCACTCTAAAAAAGAAAAAAAAGGATGTGGCTGTGGCTGTTCTGGAACTAAAAGTTCGACAGATGCGATGCCAATTGCCAATTTAA
>Ga0208825_1000680_pt1 | contig 30463 bp, 27 predicted proteins | sample AD_UKC113_MetaG_FD_184450 | JGI IMG/M metagenome (GOLD analysis project Ga0208825, IMG submission 184450) | Active sludge microbial communities of municipal wastewater-treating anaerobic digesters from Hong Kong - AD_UKC113_MetaG (SPAdes)... | ecosystem: Engineered > Bioreactor > Anaerobic >...
TATCCTTGTTAAATTAATTGCTCAATCCAGCCCGCTGCCGAAGTGACTCTTCGAGCTCCTGCATCAGTGACTCAGCTTGCTGCTCGAAAACCGCCAGCTGTTGTAACATCTGGGCTGGCTCAGCTTCTTGCTCGATGCCCTGCAAATTGATGCGTACATTCAACCCCGCCGATTTTAACGCAGCCAAAGCTAAGTTGGCACCAGCCGCAGCATCCGAAATAGCGCTGAGGTTACCGATGGCAGCCATACGCACCGCCAACTTCAATACCTCTAGAGCAAGCTGAGCTGTTTCAAGCGGTACACGTGCAGCTTGCAGCGTTGCCTCTTTAATAGCCTGCGATCGCTCTTGCTTTTGGGTTTCCGTCTCTTTGGGCAGCTTGCGTGCCGTGAGGATACCCTCGAAGGCGGCTGCGTCCAGGTCAACGGCTTGGGTAAGCTTGGCGCGTAAAGCCTCGCCTGCCTCGATCATTTGCCAGCATTCGGCTTCGGCTTGGGCATACTTGCTCTTACCCACCGTCAAGCGCGCCACCATCACCACCAAGGCAGCCGCCAGAGCACCAGTGTATGCAGCAGCCGAGCCGCCACCCGGGGAGGGCGTGCCTTCAGCCACTTGGTCGAGGAAGTTTTCCTCGGGTTGCGGCGCTTCCATCATTTGTTCCATTTGGAAGGAGAATAAGCGGTTATCGAGCAGCTGCTCCAGGTCAAAACCCTCCAGCTGCAAGTACCAACCTGCGGCATTCACCAAGGCTTGGTTGGGTACAAGACCGACAATTTCTGAGTGATGGATGGAAGTGCCATAGCGCTCTGCTTCACGCCGCACAGTTTCGGTGACCAATGCCATCGGCGTGCGGTGGTAATTGGTAAGGTTCATCGAAACTTGCGCCCTGCCTTCTACCAGTATACCGATCGCCTTAACGAAACGGAACCCGCCCGAAGAATGCCGTACCCGCCGTGCGATTTTTTCAGCAATGCTCACATCGGTCGTATTCAGGTAAATGTTATAAGCAATCAGTGCTTCGCGTGCGCCAATGATTGTGGCACCAGCCGGCCCCAACACCTTTGGACCCAGATCCGGTTCACGGGTCGGGTCAGTGGCGATCAGCTCCTTTAAGCCTTCATATTCACCACGGCGGATATCTTCCAGGTTTTTACGTTCGGGCCGCAAGGCGGCTTCTTCGTAAAAGTAAACCGGAATGCCGAGCTCCTCAGCTACACGTTTTCCCAGGCGGTGCGCCATTTCGACGCATTCCACCATGGTCACGCCTGAAATGGGTACAAAAGGCACCACATCAGCAGCACCAATGCGCGGATGCTGCCCTTCATGCACGTTCAGGTCAATGAGCTCGGAAGCTTTTGCGATGCCGGCGAAAGCCGCCTCTTCCACAGCTGCCGGCTCCCCCACAAAAGTCAGCACGGTGCGATTGTGGTCCAGGTCCGAATGCTGATCAAGGAGCTGCACACCCTTGACTGAGCGGATCGCTTCCATAATCTGATCCACCACAGCACTGCGCCGAGCCTCAGAAAAATTGGGGATACACTCTACGATTTTTATAGGCATGCACGCCTCCTTGATAGTTATGAGCATATTATACCAACCAAGTTCTCCTGCTCACAGAAGCTTTTTGGCAACCAAAACTGAATCTCTTGAAAAATATTATTACGTTCTGATTGTCTTTATTGATGTCTTTCTAAAATAATATTAATTTTCTTAATTTGCCTATTGACATTATTGAATTTATATGCTATACTTCTATTATGATAGGAAAGGAGGAGAAATGCCGGAAGCACCCGAACTTTGCCCAATTTGTCAATCCGAAATGGTCATCACCCGCTTTTACTGTCCCAAGTGTGAAACGACGATAGAAGGTTACTTTAACCGCAAATCCAACCCCTTTGCCAAGCTCAGTGATGAGCAGCGTGATTTTTTACTCACGTTTGTACGCTTGGAGGGGCGCCTGAACCGCATGGAAGAAACCTTAGGCATCTCTTATCCCACGCTAAAGAACCGCCTTACGGAGGTAATTCATGCACTCGGTTTTGAAACCGATAAACAGCCGGCGTCTTCCAGTGTAGACCGTCAACAGATCCTCGAGGACCTTAATCAGGGCTTGATCACCCCTGACGAAGCCTTGGAGTTACTCCAGTCACTTCAAAAATAAGCTAATAGAAAAGGAAAATATGACCACTAACGAAGAACGCCTAAAGATCCTGACCATGTTGCAGGAAGGCAAAATCGACACCTCAGAAGCAGCCCGCTTGCTGGAAGCTTTAGAGAGCAGCCCAGAGCCTGAGCCGCAAACAAAAGCAACCGGGAAACCACGCCATTTGCATATCAAGGTTACCCGCTTGGCAGATAGTAAACCCATTGCCGATATCAAAGTGCCCATCGCTCTGGTCAATGCCGGCATCCGCTTAGGAGCCAAATTCTCACCTGATTCGTATGGCATTGACCCTGATGCCTTGCAAGAGATGCTAGCATCACCAGAGCCGCAACAAATCATTGATATTACCGACGAAGAAGACGGAGAGCATGTGCAAATTTCATTAGAATAAACCCAGCGGATCAAACACAACCAGCGCCGAGCCCAATGACAACCTTGTGGGCTCGGCGCAATGTTCTCCCCCAGTTATTAGCATGACCGCGGCACTTTGCCACCTAAGGATGGATAGGAAACAAGCATTAATGCCACTCTTCGCTTTCAGCAAGTTTTGTTCCGAGATCCAGATTATTAACTAAGGGTAAAATGTGGATTAAATCCCCTTCCATATCACTAAAAATATAAGGCTCGAGCCTTGCAATCATTGACGCGCAACTTATTCGTAGTATGATTGCCTCCGTTAAATTTCATAAAATCAACCCAATCGACGTATAATAAGATATCTATGAATTCATTAAATTTTCCTATTAACCCGGATTTCCTTGCCAAGATTCATGAGAAGACTCCTGAGGAGCTGTATGCCGGCTTGCATTCTCGGCCCGATGGATTAACCCAAGAGGAAGCCCAACAGCGCTTAGCCGTTTTTGGGCCAAACCTACTCAAAGAAGCCAAGGGTACACCCTTAATCGTTAAATTCGTAGCTAACTTCACGCATCTCATGGCAATTATGCTGTGGGTGGCAGGCATCGGTGCCTTTTTGGCACAAATGCCGCAGTTAGGCATTGCAGTTTGGGCAGTCAATATCATCAATGGCGTCTTTAGCTTCTTCCAAGAATACCGCGCAGAGAAAGCCACCGAGGCGCTTAAAAAGATCCTCCCACAAACTTGCCGCGTCATGCGTGATGGTGAGGAAAAGCGCATCCTTGCTGAAGAGCTGGTTCCCGGTGATGTCATCTTCCTTCAAGAAGGCGATAATATCCCTGCTGATTGCCGTCTGATCTCGAGTGCTGATCTGCGTGTTAACCAATCAACCCTCACCGGCGAATCACACCCGGTGAACCGCTCCGCATTACCTGTCAGCGGCGAAGGACTGACCGAGACCGAAATTCCAAACCTAATTTTTGCCAGCACCTATGTGGCCGCCGGCTCTGGTAAAGCCATCGTTTACCGCACTGGGATGAACACCGCATTTGGCCACATCGCCGAAATGACCCAGGAAATGGGTGAAGATCTTAGCCCTTTACAAAAGGAAATGGAGCAGATCACCAAAATCATCACCTTTATCGCGCTTGGTTTTGGGGTGGTTTTCTTTATTATTGCTTTTACGATATCTGCCACGCCACTGGTAAAAAGCCTCATCCTGGCGCTCGGTATGATTGTCGCCTTTGTGCCTGAAGGTTTATTACCCACCGTCACGCTCGCACTTGCGATGGGCACCCAGCGCATGGCTAAGCGAAACGCCCTGATCAAGAAACTTTCAGCGGTAGAGACCTTAGGTTGTACGAATGTAATTTGCACCGATAAAACCGGCACGCTCACCCAAAATGAGATGACCGTGCGCTCAGTTTGGGTGCCTTTTTCCCGCAATGGTCAGGCGTATTTCGGGCGGGAAATCAACGTTTCTGGCATCGGCTACGAACCCATCGGTGAGTTTAGTGAAGACGGCAATCGTATAGATCCCAAGCAAGACCCTGCGCTCAGTGCAGTAATGCTTACACAAGCCAAGTGCAACACCTCTCGCATTATCCCGCCGGAAGAAAAATCCGATGGCACCAAGTCCAAGTGGAAAGTTTTAGGTGACCCCACCGAGGCGGCTTTGATAGTGCTTGCCCAAAAAGCTGGTTACAACCAAGATAACCTAAATTACGCCCAAAATATAGCTGAACTCCCCTTCGACTCCCGCCGTAAGCGCATGAGCGTCATCCAAATGGTACGTAACGAGGATGGCTTCCAGCGCGTAGCATATGTTAAAGGTGGCATCCGGGAGATTTTAGATGTGTGTACCACGCTGCGGATAGGCGATCAAATTGTCCCGCTCACACAGGAGTGGATCAACACCATAATGGCACGCAACGATGACTATGCCCGAGAAGGATTGCGCGTCTTGGCTGCAGCCGAGCGTACTCTACCTCAAGATCTGCAAGATTATCAGGTTGAAGCCATCGAAACTGGACTGACCTTCTTAGGCATGGTGGCGATGATGGATCCGCCCCGTGAAGACGTCATGGAAGCTATCAAGAAATGCTACCACTCCGGAATCCGTATCATCATGATTACCGGCGATTATGGCTTAACTGCGGAAAGCATTGCGCGTCGAATTGGCATCGTAAGCGGAGAAAACCTGCGCATCATTACCGGTGCCGAGTTAGAGAACATGACCGATGACTCTCTGATAGAGGCGGTAAAGGAGCAAGTAATATTTGCGCGCGTTGCCCCCGAACATAAATTGCGTGTGGTCAGCGCCCTGCAAAACCAGGGGAATGTCGTCGCTGTGACAGGTGATGGCGTCAATGATGCCCCCGCTCTCAAGAAAGCCGATATCGGCGTAGCTATGGGGCTCTCCGGCTCTGATGTAGCTAAAGAAGCTGCGGATATGATCTTGATGGACGATAATTTTAGTTCCATTGTAAATGCTATCGAAGAAGGACGTGCTGTTTACGAGAACATCAAACACTTCACCACTTACATTTTCACAAGTAATACGCCTGAAGCTGTGCCCTTCATTATCAATTCCTTTACTGGCGGCAGGATCCCGATTGCTCTCGACGTGATGCATGTGCTTTCCATCGATCTGGGCACGGATATCGTACCAGCGCTTGCCTTAGGTGCCGAGCCTCCTGAACCCGGCACGATGGACCGCCCGCCGCGTAAGCTGACAGACCACTTGATTACCGGCCAGCTTTTAGCCCGGGCTTATCTCATTTTAGGCCCTGTACAAGCAATAGCTGCCATGTGGGCATTCTATTTCTATTACTGGACTAATGGATATGCAGGTCAATGGATGGATCTGCCTGGAAGCGGGCCTATTTACCGCTCAGCAACGGCGATGGCCCTGGCGGCAGTAGTATTTACGCAAATTGGCAACTTATTTACGATGCGCTCATCGACCCGCTCCGTCTTCAAGACGCCACTTTTTACCAACCCCATGATTTGGATTGGCATCGCGACAGAATTGGTGCTTGTGCTTGCCATTGTTTATGTGCCTTTCATGCAGGATTTTATTGGCACTGGCCCATTCGCTGCAAAGTATTGGCTTTATCTCCTATTATGGGTTCCCAGCCTTCCACTGGTAGATTCCATTTGGAAGGCAGTTCAAAACCGTAAGGAAAAACAAAAATTGGCTCAGTCTGCAAAAGGAGAAATATTATGAAAGTAATCATTATTGGATGCGGGCGAGTGGGAGCCGGGCTCGCCAAAGCTTTAAGTATTCAGAATATCGATGTATCTATCATCGATAGTGACCCAAAAGCCTTTAATTTGTTAGGACCTACTTTCAAAGGCAAGAAATTTGTGGGCATTGGCTTTGACCAGAAGGTGCTCTCCGATGCTGGGATTGAGCAAGCCGATGCTTTAGCCGCGGTGACCGCCTCAGATGAAGCAAACTTGGTCGCTGCCCGCATGGCAAAGGTAGTTTATCGCGTCCCCCGCGTTACTGCGCGGGTTTATGAGCCTGAAAAAGCGAAGATCTACCGCCGCATGGGCATCCAGACAGTTTCACCGGTCACTTTGGGGATTGACCGCATGACCAGTCTGATCATTAACCCGCAACTGGTGATTGAGCGTATGATTGGTGCTGGGCAAGTGCGTCTGGTGGATGTGGATATCACCCCGCAGCTAAACAATCACTCGGTGAAAGAAACTGAGGTGCCAGGCGAGTTGCACATTGTGGCGATCACCCGCAGCGGAAAGACCTTCCTGCCAAATCCAGCAACCAAATTTAAAACTGGTGATATCGCCCATCTTTTTGTAACCACTGGCTCCACCAATAAAGTCAAGCGTATTTTTGGTGAATAAGCACAGGCGGAAGGAGAAACGAACATGAAAGTAATGATCATTGGCGGCGGAAAAGTCGGCACATACTTAGCTAATTACCTGCTTAGCGAAAATCACGAGGTGCGCCTGATCGAACTGCGCCCTGAAGAAAAACCTAGAATTCTCTTAGACGTGCCCGAAAGCGTGCTTTATTTTGGCAGCGGAACCGACCCGGATACCTTAGAGGCAGCCGGCATCCGCAAAATGGATGTGGTTGCAGCCGTCACCGGTATCGACGAAGTCAATCTGGTCGCAACCAGCTTGGCGCGCTTCGAATTTATGGTGCCGCGCACCATTGCGCGCATCAATCATCCCAAGAACGCCTGGATGTTCACCGAAGTGAACGGCGTTGACGTGGCGCTTAACCAGGCGGACCTGATGGCAGCCTTGATTGCTGAGGAAATGTCCTTAGGCGATATGATCACGCTCCATAAGCTGCGCCGCGGCAAGTTTGATCTTGTGGAAGAGAAGGTTGCACCCAACGCAATTGCCAGCGGCAAGCAACTTAAGGACCTCCAGCTGCCTGACCAAACGACCATTGTGGCAGTCATCCGCAGCGGCGAGCTGATTATTCCTTCGGGTGATTTTCAATTCGAAGCAGCCGATGAGGTCCTGGCAGTGGTGCATAGCAGTCAAAAGAAAGATTTGGCAAAATTTTTCGACCGCGTCATCTAAACGGCTTAAAATCGAAAGAATATCCCTGTCATAAGCTTGCAGGGATATTTTTGCTTTTTTTAGTCGCCGGAAAAGTAAATTTCAAACAGCGCTTTATGGTAGGATTGAATCAGATTTTATCGAGATAATTGGCAGGTAATATTATGTTTAGAACCCGTTTTGCCCCCAGCCCCACCGGCTACATGCACATTGGCAATTTGCGCACTGCGCTGTATGCTTTCCTCTTAGCACGCAAACATCATGGCACTTTTATTTTGCGCATTGAAGATACCGATCAGACCCGTAACGTGCCTGAGGCTGTGGATGCCATCTATAAAAGTTTGGCTTTAGCCGGCATTACATACGACGAAGGCCCCGATAAAGACGGCGGCAGAGGGCCTTATGTGCAAAGCCAGCGGCTGCCTATCTACAAAAAATATGCTGAGCAGTTGATTGCTTCAGGCGATGCTTATTACTGTTTCTGTAAAAAGGAAGTACAAACTGATAATGAGGAATCGCCAGGGATTGCAGAACAAAAACGCGACCCTTGCCGCTTTTTGACCCATGAGCAGGTAACCGCCCGCTTCGCCGAGGGCATCACGCCAGTCATCCGCCAGCGCATCCCCAATCAAGGCAGTACCACCTTCGTTGACCATGTTTATGGCGAGATCACTGTCGAAAACACACAATTAGATGATCAAGTGCTGCTCAAATCGGATGGGTTCCCCACCTATAACTTTGCCAATGTGGTGGATGACCACCTGATGGAGATAACCCACGTCATCCGCGGGCAAGAATACCTTTCCTCCACACCTAAATACAACCTGCTCTATCAGGCTTTTGGCTGGCAGATCCCAGAATACGTTCACCTGCCCCTCATTCTGCGTGAAGATGGTGCCAAGCTCAGCAAACGTGCCGGCGATCCTTCCTTTGAAGACCTCGTACAGATGGGCTTTTTACCAGAAGCAATTGTCAATTATGTGGCTTTGCTTGGTTGGAACCCGGGGGACGAACGTGAGATTTTCAGCATGGAAGAACTCATCGAGGCTTTTGATATCGAACGCATCAACAAGTCTAGCGCTGCTTTTTCGCTGGAGAAACTCACCTGGCTGAATGGCGAACATATTCGTCGGCTCGACCCACAAAAATTCCACGAACTGGCGCTGAAGTATTATCCTGAAGGCGTGCGCCATCTGGACCTGGAAAAAATCAGTTGTCTTATCCAAATCCGCATTGAACGCTTCACCGAAATCCCCACAATGGTGAAGTTCCTTTATGAGCTGCCAGACTATGATGCAGCGCTCTTCGAGAACCCCAAGTCCAAATCCACACTGCAATCCAGCCGTGAAATCTTACAAGAGGTCATCCCCCTGCTTGAGAGCATGCAAGAATGGACAAACGAATCACTCTTCATAGCGCTCAAAGATTTTGCTGCGGCGCATGGCTATAAAATCGGTACAGTGATGTGGCCCATCCGCACGGCGCTTTCCGGTTTGTTTGCCTCACCGGGCGGCGCCACCGAGCTTGCTGACCTGCTCGGTAAAGGCGAAACTCTGCGCCGGCTGAAAATCGGCTTGGAAAAATTGCAGCTGTAATTCGAAGGATAAGAAACCGCCCTATGATTGTGCCAATCAGGGCGGTTTTTTGGAATAATTCTTGCACAAAAACTAACAAGATTAACGTGCTAAGAAACTGACCATGAATATACTCCAGGATTTCGCCTTGGCTTTGGTGGATTTTCCCACTGCCTTGCCCTATTATCTTGTGCTGCTGGCAGCCGGCGGCTTAGCATTTTTAGCTGCTAACCGAGCAACGAACGCTGGCGAGCAGCTCGCTCTGCCATTACGCGCGGCTTTCTTGGTTGTGTTCTGCTCACAGCTTGTTCTGCTGACCTTAAGCCTGCTGCTCTTTCAGGGTTATGCCGATATAAATGAATTTTTCCCTCTGGCGTTCCAAACCCTAACCTTCATCACTTTGGTCTGGATTGTTTGGGCATTGGCGTTTCCGCAAGCCAAGAGGTGGCTGAGGCACATACCGATTATTCTGACATTGGTGGCTTTTCTGGCTGGCTCAGTCACTGTTACCTTTATTCCCAACCAAAGCGCTGTTTTTGGAAGCAGCTGGGTTCATCAGGTTTGGGCAGGGGCATCCCTTGGGCTTCTGATTGTTGGCATTATTTCTATCCTTTCTCGCAAGCACTTTTATAAGTTAGAAGGTTTTTTGGTGCTCCTAATTGCAGCTTTAGGTTACTTCGTTTACTTATCTAACCCAACATCCGCTGCGCTGCCTTCCGCCGTTGCCCTCAGCCAGTTACTTTACTATCCGCTCTTAGTCAGCATTGCTTGGCAAACCCAACCCAAGCCAGCCTTAGTCCAGCAAGGTAGCCCGCTGCCTGCCTCGCCCCAGATGGCGGAGGCTTTCCTCGAGCTCAACCTGCAGACTGAGCAGGAGCAGATTCGCAATGCGCTTACGCACAGCCTGAGTGTTTTCTTGATGAGCGATTTGCTTGGGTTGGTAGAGCGCACCTCAGAGGGTAACCTGCGCGTGAGCAACACTTATGACTTGATCCGCGAGGCTTGGCTGCCGGTTTTTGAGCTCATCCCGGAGCAGGTGCCTCAACTTAGTGCGCATTTTGAAGACGGATTGCCCCTCAGCGCAAACAAAACAGAGGAACTGGCTGAGGAAAAAGCAACGCTCCTCCAAGCATTGGGCTATAATGCCAGCGGCTGCTTGTTTCTTTACCCGCTCAAAGGAGCGGGAGAAACCCCAAAATATGCACTGCTATGCCTTACCCCTTATACCAATCGCGCTTGGACTCCTGAGGATCAATCGCGCCTAAGCGTCATTGCAGAAAAAATCGGGCGGGTTTTGGATAATTCCGCTGCGATTGAAGCTCAAGCAAGAGCTGTTGAAGAATTGCGCATCAACCTCAACCAGATGCAACGCCAAAATGCGCACTTAGGAGAAGATTTGGAGCGCCACCAAAAGCTGCTAGGTGAGTTGCGTCAGGAATATCTGCAAGTTAAGAACCGTTATTCGAAGGAAACCCAACTTTGGGCTGAGAGGCAAAAGTTTCTCGAAGGCAAGTTGGCAAACTTAGAAGAAACGCTCCAAAAACAAGCGGCTGCTTTTGCGGAGGTGGAAAGCTTGCGCCGGCAAAAAGCCGAATTGGAAGCAGAGCTCACTAAGAACAATGAAAAGTTAGCCAACCTCAAACACGCTTTAGCGAGTGCACAAGAAGTGCTCAGCGGCGATAGCCTTACCTCTACCGCTAAGGTTGAGCCGGAGGCAAGTGAAGGCTCAGAAATGCTTTCTGGCATTCAGGCTGCCGCTGCCCTGGAAGCAACGCTGAAAGAGAGTGCCAATTCCCTCGATTCCCACATGATCCAGCTTGAAAACCGACTTCAGGCATTACCCCCGATCCCTCGAAGAGTCCTTGCTACGTTGCAGAAAGTGCTGCAAAGTTTGGTGAGCAATGCCATAGCAGCTTCGCCTCAGGGGAGCAGCATTTCTGTTGAATTTCTACCTTCTGACGATCAAACCCTCCCTGAGAGCTTAGAAATCCGCGTGACAGATCAAGGCGGCGGGCTCAGTGAGGCAGAGCAACATGCTTTCCTCAGCTTCGTAACGGGAGCAGAAAACGACATTCCCAAGAGCATTGGTAACGCGGGAGCGTTACAGCAAGCCGTGGCACTTGTCCAGGCAGCCGGAGGACACTGGTGGATCCATACGGAGCCTGGCTGCTCGAGCACATACCGGGTGAGCTTGCCGCTTGATGAGCATGATGCACTTTCCTCGGGCAGCGTAGAAGATTAAAATGAACCTTAATAAGTATCAGCGGAGAGAGCCGTAAAGAGCTTATGAGACTAAATCAACATCAAAAAATTACTTTAGCAGTTTTTATTGTGCTTACACTCTCGTTTGTTGGTGTGATCTTTTCAGCTGCCTTGGTGCGCGGCATGGCTAATTCTGCCTCATCCAAATACCAGATCAGTCTTAAGGACTACCCACCCACCGCCACTCCTTTCCAACCTAATGCTTTTGCTAATATTCTGGAAGATGGCACGATTGAACTATTACCGCAGCCAGTCCATACCCCCACGCCCGTGCCAGTGATCTCGGAGGATCAACTGCCCGACCGCCAGATGAACATCCTGCTCTTAGGCGTAGACGACTTTGCAGCGAATGGTTTTCGTACCGACGTGATCATGCTGCTCTCGCTCAACCCAAAACATCACTCGGTCAGCTTGGTGTCTTTCCCGCGGGATCTTTATGTCACCATCCCTGGTTACTGGTCTAACCGCATTAACACCGCTTGGGGTTTAGGCGGCTTTGAGTTGCTGGCAGATACCTTCGAAGTCAACTTCGGCATTCATCCGCAATATTACATGATGGTCAATTACAACGGATTTAGGGACGTGGTCAATAGCTTGGATGGTATTGATGTGGTTGTAACCCAAGAATTACAGGATTCGTGTGGACGAGACTCAAGTGGTTGGTGCATTATTAAACCTGGTACAGTGCACATGGATGGCGACATGGCATTGTGGTATTCCCGCTCCAGATTGACCAGCAGCGACTTTGACCGCAACCGACGGGCACAAGAAGTTGTTAAAGCGATTTTCACCAAGGCAATGAACCTCAACATGCTTCCCAAGATACCAGAGCTCTACGGGCTCTACCGCGAGTATATCGATACCAATGTGCAGCTCCTTGATATTCTCCCTTATCTGCCCTTAGCGACTGAGGTGATGAAAACAGGGAACATTAATCAGTATGCCATCGGACCTGAAGTGGTGAGCAACTGGATCACCGCTGAAGGCGCAATGGTCCTCATCCCCAACTATTACGGAATTAGTGATATCTTGAGCGAAGCACTTTACTTGAACGAATAAGCGTTATCCCACTCACCTCTTCACATCCTGTGGCACAGAAATTTATATACTATATGCCGACCTCCGCGCAGAATCAATTGACAGTTCCTCACAATTAGCATACACTATAACAAATATTAGCTATGCGAAACACAAGCGAGGACTTATGGATTCATCATCAGATCGCCTATCAGCCCACATCACCGAGAACACCCTGCTCCCTCCAGCTATCCAAGCCTGGAAGATTTACCTGCACGATCAAGGGCGCACAAATAATACTCTCAAAGCTTTCTCGGCAGATCTCTCCCTTCTAGCGGATTTCCTCCCAGCGGATAAACCTTTAGGACAGATTACTACCAAAGACCTTGAGGACTTCCTCGAGTGGCTGCAAAACGATCGTAACGTGCCTTGCAGCCCAAAGACCCTCTCCCGCCGCATCACCTCAATTAAATCCTTTTTCCGGTGGTTGACTGTGAATGGCGTTCTTTCTCACAACCCTGCCGAAAAGATCGTGCAAAAGACGGTTGTCAGCCCGCTCCCGGAGGTGCTCACTGCCGCGGAGCAAGAAAAAGTTCTGGATGCTGCTGAAGCCATGCGTACTGCTGCCAACCCAGACCTGCGCCCGTATGTGCTTTTGCGCTTGCTGCTCGAAACTGGCTTAAAGAAAGGCGAATCCCTGCACCTGATGACCAATCACGTGGAACTGGAAGGACCGGAAGCACCACGCATCTTTGTGCGTTATTCCAGCCCGCGTTACCGCTACAAAGAACGCAATATTCCCGTTTCTCCAGAGTGGGCAGAGGCTTATCAAGAATACATCCAACGCTATGAGATTAAAAATCAAGTCTTTCCATGGTCTCAACGGCGCTTGGAATACCTCCTCGAAGATGTGGGCAATGCAGCTGGTTTAGATAAGCACCTATCCTTTGATATGTGCCGCTGGACCAGCGCCCTGAACGACTTGACCGCTGGTATCGATACGGATAAAATCCGCCAGAAACTCGGTATATCCAAGATTCAGTGGCGCGAGGTTTATGCCAAGCTGCACAGCTTAGCAAAAGAGTTAGGTTATGAGCTCTCTTCAACCTCTGCAGCTGAAGCGTTGGATTAGCTAAATAAAAAAGAAAGATCGTGAATATGCAAACAAAACAGCGGAAATCCGCTTCACCTATTTTAATTGCGATTGTAGTGCTTATCCTCATCGGCGCAGCGCTTCTCGCAGCAATCAGCCTCAACCAAGTGCGTGCTGGTGAAGGGCAGTTCATCAGCAACCTATGGGACCGCAACCCCACAGAAGCAGCTGCTGACCCCTATCTAGCAGGGGATAGTGCTGCTTTGCCCATTCCACCATACGTCAAAACGATAATGCTCTTAGGATCAGACTACAGCCCCGGCAGTGGTCATCGCACGGATGTGATGCTCCTGGCAGCCTTCAATCTTAAGAATGGCAAGATCAACTTGTTTTCTTTTCCCAGGGATTTATGGGTAGAAATTCCAGGTTATTACCCACAGCGCTTGAATGTAGCCGAACCATTAGGGGGGTATGAGCTCCTAGGAGATACCTTAGCGTATAACTTCGGCTTCCGCCCAGATCATTATGCTATTGCCGATTTTAAAGGTTTCAAGCTCATCGTTGATTGGCTCGGAGGTGTCGACGTCCAGGTCACCAAGCACATGGAAGATTCATGCTTTTTCACACCTGAAAATTGGTGCGTGGTTGAACCAGGCACAGTTTACATGGACGGCGACTATGCACTTTGGTATGTGCGCGCGCGGCTCAATACTTCCGATTTTGACCGTACCCGCCGCGCACAAGAGGTAATCCAAGCCATAGCTCGTAAAGCGCTCAGTCCAGCTTACATTTTCCGGCTGCCTTCCTTCATCGAAACTGCCTTGGATGTGGTTGAAACGGATATGAGTATGGCAGATATGTGGTTGTATGCCTTCCCGCTTTCCAAATTTTTCAGACAAGACATATTTACGAGCTACACCCTTACCCCCAATGAAGCTGCATTTTACACTACCGATGAGGGTGCCAGTGTTTTATTGCCAAATATCCCCGCCATTCAAGCGATTTTGCAGCAAGTCTTCTGGATTGAATAAAAAGGTGGCTTAGCGCTTAGGCGGTACTAAGTGGAGATGTAAAATCTCAGGCTCATCTCCAATCAGCCGCCAAGCTTGGGAAATACGCAACCCACACACCCATAAAACTGAACCCTCAGAGAGCACCAGTGGCCATTTTGCCCGTGCTCCCTGGGGGATTTTTTCATTAATAAAAAAGTCACTCAGTTTCTGATGCTTGCCTTGCAAGCCAAGCGGTGCCCAGCGTTCCCCTGGGCGCATAGCACGCACCTCCATGGGCAGCACCAGGTCAGCCGGATTCAACCAAGCATGCTGCCGATCTTGCTGCACCTCTATTGGTAAACTTTCGTATTCCCTTCGGCTGACCAATTCTGCTTCTAAGAACCAACCGTTTGCTAGCGGCAAAGGCTCTCCCAGATCGAGTGCGTAACTCTTTTCTGATGGAAGTTGAGGAAAATCCGGGAAATCAACACTAGTGCGGTGATAACCTAATTGAATTGTACCGTGGTCCACCCAAACTTTTACCTTTGCTAAGAAATCTACCTGATTTTGCCCGTTAAGGATCGCCTTCCGCACCCGTTCGATGGCTTCGTATCCAATGTTACGCAGCCCAGGCACGAGCTCGTTGAGGGCATGCATGAGCACGCGGCGCTGCAAACCTTCCTCCAAGCTTAAAAAGCTGTCTTGATCCAGCAGCAAAAATTTTTCTTGTTTGCGCCTCAGGCAAGCTTCAAAAGCGTGCTCCTCGAGCTGCTCAAGCAGGCGGGCATCCGACTGCAAAGCTAAGGTGTTCCTGAGCACAACCTGTTTAAATGCCGGGTTGACTTGTTCGAGCAGAGGAATAACCTCCAACCTCAGCCTATTTCGGAAAAAACTGGGGTCTTGATTACTTTCATCGCTCAAAAAGAGCAGCCCATGCTCCTGACAGTAAGCAAGAGCCTCAGCATGAGAAACTTCTAACATCGGCCGCAAAATGGGCACGTGGGGGTTAATTTCTTTCTGGTAGCTTACAGCTTGCATGCCTCGCAGCCCGTTGATTCCTGCACCTCGCAGGAAATGCATCAAAACCGTTTCAACCTGATCATCAGCAGTATGCCCGACTGCCACGCCAGCAGCACCGCGCGCTTCAGCTAAGCTTAAGAGAAACAGATAGCGGCAAATTCTGGCAGCTTCTTCGATGCCTAATTTGTGTTCTCGAGCATAATCACGCACATCTGCCTTGCCAACTTCGCAAGGAATCCCCCAGCTTTGCATCAGCCGCTGAACATGTTCTGCTTCTTGCCCCGATGTGGGGCGTAAGCCATGGTCAAAATGACCGACAATTACAGGTATACCGGCTTTCCACAGGCAATGGGCAAGAGCTAAACTATCCGCCCCACCAGAGACGCCAACCACTAGTGGTTGTGAAGCCACATACCCGCAGGCTCGGAACAAAGCTTCGATGATTTTTTCGGAAAGCATGTCAAAAATTATACCTTACGCACGCAAACCCCTCAGACAAGTATTCCTTCGGGGATTAGTCACGGCTTACCTGTCAAGGTTAAATAGAAATGTCCTAATGGGTGGATAAAGCCTTCAGTATAGGTTTTTATCATGTCTAACCACCTTATTTCTTCTTGTCTATAATGTTTCACGGTGACCCTAACCCTGACCCTTCCCCCGCGGCAAGCAGTTTTTTCTGCCGCGGCTCAGCCGCTGGGGAAGGGAAATTAGTTTGAAAGAGGGCGCGGCCCTCTTTCAAACATCAACTCCCCGTCCCAGCGATAGTTAATGAGGATAATATAATAAATATTAGTCCGCTGGGAAGGGGAGTAAGAGGGGAAAGGCTGCTCGTACATAGTTCGTCATGATTTTATCGTTCGTTTGAAAAGACACGGAGTAATCGAACGACGATTTCATAGCTCCTAATCTTAATTAGGACATTTCTATTTTGCTACTTTAGGACATTATCACTTTGCTCTTACACAGATTTATTACGCTAATAAGTTACATGCTGAATCAAGCAGAATTTCCTGGAAATCATCATTTAGCAGAACAAAGATTTACTACCTCAACTTCTTATCGATTTTTCCATTCTCGATCTAATAATGCATACAGATACTCACTTCCCCATTCCCCTTTGAAAAAAATATTCTCCACAAATGTCGCTTCTCGGCGCATCCCTACCCTTTCAAGTAAAGTGTAAGATGCAATATTCTTAACATCACATACTGCAAAAATTCGATGAAGGTTAAATCTATCAAAAAGGAAAGAGAAAAGGGCAGTTATCGCCTCAAATGCATAACCTTTTCCTTGAAATTCCCGGGATAAGGTTATTCCGAATTGTGCCTGAAGACCATCATTTGCCAAGATTTGAAAAGCACAATCTCCTATGAGCACTCCTTGTTCTTCAAGGATAATCGCAAACGAAAACCACTCACCAGGAGTACCCATTGGATTTCCGAGCATGCGAGTTAATAGTTCTCTCCCCTGGGCCAACGAATAAGGTGCTGACCATGATTGAAAACGTGCGACTTCCCTATCTGATCGATATTGAGAAAACTTAACTAGATCAATTTCCTGTAATGGTCGTAATATGATTCTTCCATACTCAATTGTCATACGGTCACCTATTCAAAAAATATTAATCTGTTTGGTGGAATGGTATTTCCGGTCCTTACGAATTGAAAAATTCCAGAGGTCATCACCAGAGACTTCTCAAAGAGCAATCGGGTGTCGGTGATTAATCCAATCCATTGATGAAGCTGTCAACAAGATCACCATCAAATTCTTTGCAATTCTTGCTATTATTATGACTTGCTAAGAATTTCTTGATCCTCTCTTTATCTTTCCCGAATTTATCAACGACTTCGCCAATCAATAATAATTCATGGAAAAAGGAAATTAAATCTGAATTTGTCATGGATCTTTTGTCGTGAGCTAGATAATATTCATCTGCATTAAGACATCGGAAAAAATCTGATAGATATTGTATGTTGTTGAGTGTATATCGAGGACTCCCATGATGAATATCTTCATATAGGCAATCCCCTAAAAAAGCAATTCCATCCTCAGGAATAAATACGATGCTGGAGTCCTCTGCGTGATCCCCCCCTACGTGCTTGATTTGGCATGATACTCCACCCAAATCGATTTCAAGCTCCGAAGTAAAAGAGATATCCGGTATTTTGAACATCATTTGCGATCGATCCGGTAATTCCAACTTGATCATATCTCTGCAAAACGCGATCTCAGATCCTTCTTTGACACGCTGATCCAAAGCAGAATCGCTCCAATCGAGTGTTCGCATTTCTTTGAGGTACGCCTTTGTTTTCTTATGGGAAATAATCTCGAACTCAAATGCGGAACTGCCAAATACATGATCCCAATGCCAGTGAGTTAACACAACGTAACTTGGCCTAGCAATAGCTAGGTTTGTCAATTCAGTCAATAGGTAGTGTGCATGGTTGGTTGAATTTCCTGCATCAATGATGAGGGTGGCGCGTGAACCCGCCACTACACCCAGAAGCGGTCTATCATGCTCTTTGACAGGAGGCAGACAGTACGCATGATCTGAAATTTTACTGAGTTTACAATCGGCTGTCATTATCTCAGAAACCCTTTTAATTCCACAATATATCAGTACAATGCCGATCCGTTCGTAAAAACGAAAGCAATACCCAATCCGTAAAATTCCCTTTAAACCATCTATAATTCCTCAACACACCTTCTACGACAAAACCATAACTCTTTAATAGTTTGACCGAGCGATCATTCTCAATGTGCACATACGCCTGAATGCGATTCAATCCCATTTCAGTAAAACCATGCTCAATGACAGCACTCAGAGCTTCCTTCATCAAACCCTGTCCCCAATAATCAGGAGAAAGATCAAAACCGATCTCGGCACGTTTGTCATAATGATCAATAGTTTCAAATCCACAAGTACCGATCACGAATGGTTGTTGTAAAGTTGCAATGGCCCAAACAATCCCTTTTCCTGAAGAAAAACAATCCGAATAATCATGCAAAATTTCCTTGGCTTGCTCGCTTGTCGTGATTGGATTCATCATATATGCTGTGAGTATTGGGTTGGAATATAAATTGAAAATCGCATCCTTGTCCCCTGGCTTGAAATTTCGCAAAAAAAGTCGATTTGTCGTTATTTCAGGAAATAGATTCATTATTATCACCCTGGGTTTCGATTTTCTAAGACTATTTTTATGAGCAATCCGGTTTCACGAGGCTGCGTTTAAATCGCAGCAGCACTAAAACTAGTAATATCAAAGTGATGAGAAGAAGGACAAAGCTTATCGTTGTAAAGACTTGTTGGAAATTAGCAGTCATGACTTCTTTTTCAAACCAGTTTTCGAATGCGACCCTCCATGGGTCAGGGAAAACATTCCCTATAAGGTAAATTGCGATTCCAAAGATAATGACAGGTGCCATGAGGATTGCGTTAAGATAATTCATCGCCTGGCGTAATGAGGTTGTTTGAAGTGAAACCAATACGCCAAGGCTAGCGGCTGAGATGGATAGAAGAATGATCGTTGCAAGATTTGCGAAAAGTATTTCAGATGGGTAAAAGGATAAATTACCACTCCACTGGGCGATATTATATGTCACCAGGCTGACTAAATGAACGAAGAAGGAGATCTTGCTTGCCCGGATAATTGGTGGGAACATGGTACCGAAAAGAATGGCGCGATCCGGTAATCGACTAGCGAAAAGCGTTTCGAGCGTTTTTCGTTCTCTCTCTCCAACAAGCGACAAGGGGATAGACATGGTCACAGTTATAAGAGGTACAAGAATGGAAATCACCAATGAAAAAGGTGATTTTATCCAATCAGAACCAAGGCTTAATGGAGGTACAATGGCCAACAACCCCAAGCTTAGGAAAGGAAAAATCATCCCAGTAATTTTTTCTCGCAAATTCTTTGATTGGTTGGAGTATTCCAGGTTTTCCTTCCATATCATCGTAAGGATGTCATTTATCATTGTTCTTCTCCTCTGTCAGTTCCAGGAAAACTTCTTCAAAGTTATCTCTCATTGGCCGAACCCCCCAGACTTGCACACCTTCATCCACAAGCAATTTAACCAAAACTGAGATATTACTGTCCGGACGAAGATCCACGATTAGTAGATCATTGTCCTGGTTTACACTCAGGACATTGGCTTGCTTACGGACCATTTCTAGGATGGCATGATCAATACACCCGCCTCTGACTTCCCACCGATTAATACTGGTTTGTGACCGGATACTTTCGGGTGTTCCATGAGCCACCATTCTCCCATTTTTGATCACAGTGATATTATTGCAATACTTCTCTGCTTCGGTCATGTTGTGTGTGGTAAGGAACACTGTCACACCATCTTTTTTCACAATTTGGTGAAGATAATCACGAATGGCTACCGCTGCATTCACATCAAGCCCAACAGTTGGTTCATCCAGTAGCAACACCTGCGGGAGGTGGATCATGGCTCGTGCGAGAGCTAATTTCTGGCGCATGCCTTTGCTCCATGTAGCCGGGAATTCCTTCCGGCGTCCCCACAATTCGGTCAGAGTTAATAACTCTTCAATACGCTCTTGTCTTCTTACAGATGGCATCCGATTTACCCGTCCGTAGAAATCCAGATTTTCCTCCGCCGTCAGGTTTTCATAAAGTCCGGTATTCTCCAGCAATACTCCAATCCGGGAACGGACTTCCTGCCCGTTCGTCCAAGGATTGAATCCAAGAATTTCGGCTGATCCACTAGTTGGTTTTAAAAGTCCTAACAATAGGCGAATCGTGGTTGTTTTTCCAGCCCCATTCGGGCCTAAAAGACCAAAGATAGTTCCACTGGGTATTTCCATCGAGATATCATCCACAGCCTTGAGAGCCCCAAAATAACAAGAAAGATTCTTGATACAGATGGCTACACTGTTCGATCGTTGTTTTGTTTCCATCATTACCTTTTTGACCTTTCCAACTGGTGGATGCGTAGACCTACTCGTACGAGGATGTAAATGTAAAAGAAGATTATTACCAAAATCAAGATTTCGATCCCAGCAATACCCACTTGACCTAGCAGTCCATCGCCTGAATACGGAAAAGGAAATCTCGCAAGTCGATCATGTGAAAGAAGATTGGTAGAGAAAAGATAGCCAGAAAGCCCAATAATCGTCGGTAGCTCTGGACCTTCGAATTTGTGTCGTTAATAATCTCACCTTTTTCGCCCAGCATTACCGATTTTCGCCAATAGTGGCAACCCATCAATTCACTTACGTGCTCCCAACCTGCTTCTTTGTATAAATGACCAGAAGAACCATCCATTTTGCCAAACCAGACAAAATCCAAACGATAAACAACATGCTGCGACTCTCCATCTTAGAACGAATATTTACCAAAAGGGGATACCCGCATCAGGTGCCAACCCTTTTTTACCATCTTCGTCAGCTATGTCTCTTCTTTGTCGTCTTGCCAGTGTCAAAACCACTTGTATTTATTAATCGCTTTCGAATTCAACTGAATTTCTCCTAATTACACTTTCTGCAATATTTCTATCCATGGTGGGTGATCAAAACCAGTTCGGATTAGATAACCATTGGATATCGATTATACCACAAGCTTTGGTGTCACGGCTTACCCTTAGTCGACTTGCATTTGATGTATACTAAGCACAGAGAAGAGAAAAAATGAACGCGCGCCCAATATTACTTGGCATAACTGGGAATATTGCCTCTGGTAAGAGCGCTGTCAGGCAATACCTCGAAAACGAAGGCGCCCTAACTATTGACGCTGATTTATTGGCGCAATCTACTTACTTCCCGGGTGGTCCAGCATATCAACCCATATTGGACACTTTTGGGGATGATTTGTGCTTCGGAGATGGGCAGATCAATCGCTCCCGTTTAGGTCGCATCGTCTTCGCTGATCCAGCTGCTATGCAGAAGTTGGAAGCTATCATTCACCCTTTGGTAACGGAGCAAATATTAGCAATCACTGCGCGAGCTGAGGTTGGTTTGGTAGTCGTCGAGGCGATTAAATTATTCGAAGCAGGGATCCACGAAAAGTGCGATGCTGTCTGGACGGTCGCTGCTGATGAAAACGTGCGCAAGGAAAGGCTCATAAATACACGCGGCTTAACCGAAGACGATGCCATGCGGCGTATCCGCTCCCAAAGCCCCGAAGAGGAGAAAATTCGCCGCTCTGATTACGTCATTTATACCGATAAGGACTTCCGCTCCACTTACGAGCAAACCATGCAAGGTTTAGCCATGCTCAATCCAGACTTGCCAGAAGAGGTGGTTTCCTTTACTGGTGAAGTCTTTCGCCCTTTACGTCCAATGGATTTCGACAACTCCACGGCATTGTTTTCGCGGGTCTTTTCAAGAGAGCGGACTGAGGATGATTTATTCCGATCGCTTAGCCGCCAGACAATCTTAGCAGGCTTCAATGAAAACGAAATCACCACACTCGCCTTTTGGAAAGCTGAGCTTTTTCTCAGCCTAATCCATAATATTATCCCTTATGGGCCCAAATCAGAAGAGGCAAAGCACACCCTGGAGGTGCTAGCTATAGTTGCGCATGCTCACCTATGTGAAGCTCTATATATCTCCCGTGAATTAATTCACCCTGCGGCAGCAAAAGCCCTTGGTTATATGCCTGGCGACTACTTTCCACCGGAGCTCAACCCCTTTGCTGTGACCAATTTCCTACGCAAGTACGGCTTAATGCCAGAGGAGGTGTTTGTAAAACACGATCTTTAATGTATTCGTGCGATAATAGGTATTATTCAAGTTATACTTAACTCTTAATAACAGGCTGAAAGCAAACCATCATGCAAGAATTGATCAACGATATCCTTTTTATTTTGCAGCGCTTTAATTGGTCAAGCGTACTGGATATTGCGTTAGTAACCGCCTTTTTTGCCGTCCTGCTCTATATGCTGCGAGATACAGGCGCCGTTACGCTTCTGCGTGGTGTGTTCTTGGTGGTCGTGCTAATCACCCTGCTCACTACGTTTATTGATTTGCCCGCTTTTTCGTGGTTGATCAATGTAATCTCGCCAGCATTAATATTTACCATCCCCGTCATCTTTGCCCCCGAGATTCGCCACGCCTTAGAACAAGTGGGGCGGATTAGCAATATTAACTTTCTCACTCGACGCGTCAGCCCGAAAGATCGCGAAGCCCTCGAAAAAACACTGCAAGAGATCACCAAAGCAGCTGTGCGCCTGTCTGAACGCCGGCATGGTGCTCTCATTGTCATTCGGCGAAATGATCTCTTGACACAATATTACAAAACTGGCGTGATGCTCGACGCTGAAGTGACTGCTGAGCTCCTCCTTCAGATCTTTTACCCCAATACGCCATTACACGACGGCGCTGTGATTATCGATGGTAACCGCGTGGTCGCAGCTGCCTGTGTGATGCCGCTTTCAGCCAGCGGTGTGCTCAACAGCCTGCCAGAGCGTTCGATGGGGCTGCGGCATCGCGCTGGCTTGGGCATTAGCGAGGTGAGCGATGCCATTGCCTTAGTTGTTTCGGAGGAGACTGGCAGTATCTCGATTGCCTATCAAGGCCGCTTCATTCGCCGATTAGATGGAGAGCGCTTGCTCAATACTTTGCGGGCTCTGATCTTCAGTGAAGATCAGCAACAAACAGGTAAGAAACCCCGTCCCCGTAAAGAGAAAAAGACCAAAGAAAAGAGCGAAGGAGGAACTCTGGTATGAAAGTTATCCGTAAGATCCTCAGCTTCCTGCCAACGCTGCTGACCGCACTGATCTTAGCCTTGGTCGTTTGGGTCTCGGCTGTAACCAGTAGTGACCCTAACGAAATTGTTACCTATCCTAAACCGATACCGCTTTCTATCTTGGGGCTTGACCCAGACTTAGTAATTTCCGGAGATGTAGTGGATACGGTTACTGTAACCATTCGCGCACCTCATTCGATCCAACAAGAATTGGTGAGCAAGCCGGAAAGCATTCATGCTTTTGTCAACCTCTCTGGTTTGGAGGCAGGGGTTCACACGCTTCAACCCGAAGTGACCATCGATATTCGTCCGGCGCGGGTAGAGAAAATCTCCCCTGAAAGCATTACGGTCACCTTGGAAAACTTACTCACACGGGAATTTTCTATCGATTTGCAATTGACAGGCAGCTTGCCAATCGGCTACGAAGCCGGCCAACCATCGTTGGACGTGGATACAGTGCTAATCACCGGACCTGAATCAAAAGTCAGTCAGGTGGTAAGGGTGATCGCCACCGTTGATTTGAACAATGTGACCACCAGCATCTCCCGCGCTGTGGAACTCAAACCCTTAGATAACCGCGGCGTAATTGTTAACGGCGTCAGTCTGAATCCAACTCAGGTAAGTGTGGATGTCCCAGTCCGGCAGCTTGGCGGCTATCGCAACGTATTCGTCAAGGTAGTCACCACAGGGCAAGTGGCGCAAGGTTTCTACCTGACGGGTATTAGCGTCAACCCGCCAACTATTACGATTTACACCACCGATCCAGCTTTAGCCAAAAACATGCCAGCCTATATCGAAACCGTGCCCATCAGCCTAAATGGCGTAAGAGAAAGTTTCGAAAGTGTGGTTGCTTTAAACCTGCCTGAAGGTATCCAAGTGGTTGGCGAGCAGAACGTCACCGTAACCGTAGGCATTGCAGCGATTCAAAGTTCCCTCCAGCTGGTGGATGTGCCGATTGAGGCTGTCAACGTAACCAGCGGATTGAAGGTAACACTCACCCCAGATCGCGTTAATCTATATCTCTCTGGGCCGCTCTACCTCCTCGAACAGCTCAATGTTGCCAACATCAGAGTAACTGTAGACCTACAAGGGAAGACTGCCGGCACTTACCAGCTAACCCCCTCTGTAGACCTTGGCTATGAGGATTTGGAATTAGATTCAATCCTGCCGGCAACAATCGAAGTGGTACTCTCGCGGTAACGATAACTTCATCAAATTAGAAAGCGACTTAAAGATTAATGAGAAAACCAGTTGTAGTACTGGTCGGAAGGCCAAACGTAGGTAAAAGCACCTTATTCAACCGCCTGGTAGGGGAAAGATTAGCCATTACTGACGAAATCCCCGGCACCACGCGGGACCGTTTGATATCAGAAGCTGACTGGGCGGGTCACGATTTCTTCATCGTCGATACCGGCGGCTTGGATCCAACCGCCCAGCGTAATCAAGAGCCTCTTTCCATCGGATCCGCAGAGTTTATGGCTGATATCCGCGCTCAGACCGAGTTGGCAATGCAGGAAGCTGATGTAATCCTTTTTCTTGTGGATGCTCAGCAAGGTGTAACCGAAGCAGACCGTGAATTAGCCCAGCTCCTGCGCCGCAGACAGATAGTAAAGGATGGCAAGCCATTTCCGCCAGTCATCTTGGCAGCCAATAAAGCCGATAGCGCCACAGCACGTATGAATGCGCTAGACTTTTACTCCCTTGGGTTAGGGGAACCCTTCCCCATTTCTGCTATTCATGGCACGGGCACGGGAGACTTGCTGGATGCGGTGGTTGAGAATTTCCCGCCAGCCCCCCAAGAGGAAGGGGAAGATACCAGCATCAAAATTGCTATTGTGGGTAAACAAAACGCGGGTAAATCCAGCTTACTCAATAAGTTAGTTGGGCAAGAGCGCTCTATTGTCAGTGATATTCCAGGCACCACACGGGACGCGATTGACACATCAATTGAATACGAGGGCAAACAAATCACACTTATCGATACGGCTGGCATTCGCAAGCGTGGCGCCATCGAGCCTGGCGTGGAGAAGTATTCGGTGCTGCGCTCTTTTCAGGCAATTGAGCGCTGCGATGTTGCCTTACTGGTCATCGATGCAGCTGCCGGCATCACCGCGCAGGATACGCATATTGCGGGCTACATTTTAGAGGCAATGAAATCCGTGATCTTAGTGGCGAACAAATGGGATCTGGTAGAAAAAGACGAAAAAACAATGGCTGAGTATGAGCAGCGCATCCGCCAAGAATTAAACTTTTTACCTTATGTACCTGTCGTTTTCGTCTCTGCGCTCAGTGGAAAACGTGTTAATCAGATTTTACCTTTAGCCTTACAGGTGTACGAAGAACGCCATGCGCATCTGCCTACATCACAGCTCAATCGCATCCTGCAGAATGCGCAAGATATGCACCAGCCACCCTCTGCCTCGGGCAGAATCTTCCGCATCTATTACGGCACCCAGGTGCGCTCGGACCCACCTACTTTCATGTTGTATTGTAACGACGTGCGCTTAGCTCACTTTACCTATATGCGTTACATCGAAAACCAAATCCGTAAGGAATACCCGTTTTTGGGAACACCCATCCGCCTAGTCCTCAAGCAACGCAAGCGTGAACAAGATACATAAGCCTTGAAGATTCGGTTTATAATACGCATAAACCTACTGGAAGGACTGATTTAAACCATTGGATCAATTTACAACCCAAGTTTCCCCGGAACCCGAGGGACCTGAAATTAAAAAGAAGCAATCACGTGCCGGATTTTGGCTGGACACGCTGGAAACTATCTTATTAGCCTTGCTGCTATTTTTGGCAATTAATACTGTTACGTCCCGGGTGCGCGTGGAAAACATTAGTATGGAACCAACGCTCCAACCAGGCTACCTTTTGATTGTCAATAAGCTGGCATATAAATTGGGCGAGCCGAAGCACGGTGATATCGTCGTCTTCCACTATATGGGTGATAATAAAGAGGATTACATCAAGCGCGTCATTGGCCTTCCTGGCGATGAGGTCAAGATCGAGAATGGTACTGTTTATGTAAACGGCATTGCCCTGAATGAACCATATATCGCAGCATTTCCCGCTTATAGCGGCACATGGAAGGTTCCAGAGGGCAGCTTATTTGTCCTTGGGGATAACCGGAATAACTCCTCTGATTCGCATCAATGGGGCTTCGTTGATTTGGATGACGTCGTTGGTAAGGCTGTTTTTATCTATTATCCATTTGATGTGATTGGTTCATTGGTAATCCCCGACTTGGTGCAGGCAGCTCACTAAGCAAGCCTGGTGAGTCTGCGCTTAAAAGTTAAATAAGGTAACGCATTTTTAAAAGAGCGTATAATCAGCAATCATGAAACCAAATTTGCCAGCCAATCCGGAAACCTGCCCCCATTGCTACGTCGGGCGCATCCAGCAAAGCTTCATTACTTATACTACTATTATCGACGGTAAACTGCTTAGCGTGCCGGACTTTCCGGTGTGGCGTTGCAATGTCTGCCATGCCTACGTTTACGACCCTGTCGCTATGGGTCAGCTGCAAGCCTCCCTTTCTGCCCATCAAAAAGCTATTTTGAACGAAAAGACACGCCGCACCTCACGCAAAACCGCTTCATCTTAAACTATCTCCTCTTAATTTGCCTTAGGGCTGTTCTATAATCCCTACAATAATAAGAATTCTCTAAGAAAACTGCCATAAATTTGACGCGCTCTGTTGTGCGTGCTATGATTGAAGCGTATCATTTTATTTTTTTTTCATTTCGTACGTTAATAGGAGGATTTATTCATGAGCGCTATACTTTTATCCCGAATTATTGGCGCAATCGTTTTTGGACTTATTGGTTTTTTTTCTGGCACACCGATCCATGATTACCTGATTTCGTTTTGGGTCACTTATCCCTTCCGCGACGGCACCACGGTGATTATATGCGTGGTTTTATTCGCCATCATTGGGTACATCATCACCCCGTGGATTACAGTAAAACCAGTCCAATCGATTGCTAAAAAAATGAGTAAGTCCTCACCAAGAGCGCTGTTAAGTGCCTTAGTGGGGCTGATACTTGGGCTGATTATCTCTGCATTATTAGCGTACCCCATCTCGCTTCTGCCCGACCCGTTAGGGCAAATTTTACCTTTGGTGATGGTTGTCGTTTGGAGTTACTTAGGCGTAAGTTTATTTTATGCGCGCGGCGAAGAATTTAGTAATGTTTTTCACAACTTTTCCAACAGATTCTCCAGCAAAGGCTCAAAAACGCAAGTCGAAGGGGAGTATCGCATTTTGGTAGATACCAGCGCAATCATCGATGGGCGTATTGCTGACATTGTTAAAACTGGCTTCTTGCATGGCACGCTGATTGTGCCCCGCTTTGTACTCAATGAGCTGCAATATGTTTCCGATTCAGCGGATTCCCTGCGGAGGCAGCGTGGCAGACGTGGGATGGATATTTTAGCTGAGTTGCAGCAGAATGAAGACATTCCCGTCGTCATCAGCGACATCGACGTGGAAGGCGTACGCGAAGTAGATGACCGCTTGGTCGTGCTTGCGCGCCAAATGCGCTGCCCTATTTTAACGAATGACTATAACCTCAACCGAATTGCTGAGCTGCAAGGCGTGAAGGTGCTCAATATCAACGATTTAGCTAACGCCGTTAAAGTTATCCTGTTGCCAGGTGAGAGCTTCAAAGTGCATATTATCCAGGAAGGGAAAGAATACAACCAAGGGGTTGGCTTTATGGATGACGGAACAATGGTAGTCGTCGAAGACGGCCAGCAGTACATGAACAAAGAAATTAACGTCACTGTCACGAAGGTGCTGCAAACTTCAGCCGGGCGGATGATTTTTGCTAAGCCCGAGACCGAATAAGCGCTGGAGGTAAGCATGGCGCTGAAAATATACAACACCCTGAGCCGTACTAAGGAAGAGTTCCAGCCGCTGGAGCCCGGCAAAGTGCGCATGTACGTTTGCGGACCGACAGTATATGACCGTGCACACATCGGCCACGCCATGTCCGCCATTGTGTTCGATATCATCCGGCGCTATTTAGAGTATATTGGCTATGAAGTGCGCTTTGTGATGAACTACACCGATGTGGATGACAAGATTATCGAGCGTGCCAAACAATTGGGCATAGATCCATTCGCCCTAGCCCAACGTTACATCGATGACTACCAACGCAATTTAGAAGCGCTCAATGTCAAACCTGCCACGCTCAACCCGCGCGCTACCCAAGAGATAGATTTCATCATCAGCATGATCCAAAAGCTCATTGATGCCGGCGCTGCTTACGTGGTCGATGGCGACGTATACTACCGCGTGGAATCGGACCCGGAATACGGCAAGCTCTCGGGACGCAAGCTAGAAACGATGAATGCCGGCGCTCGTGTGCAAGTGGATGAGCGCAAAGAGCACCCCATGGATTTTGCCCTATGGAAAGCAGCCAAAGAGGGTGAGCCAGCTTGGGATTCGCCCTGGGGCAAGGGCAGACCCGGCTGGCATATCGAATGCTCCGCCATGAACATGCACTATCTAGGCGAGCAAATCGATATTCACGGCGGCGGCACAGATTTAATCTTCCCGCATCATGAAAATGAAATCGCTCAGACGGAAGCGCTGACGCATAAGCCTTTTGCGCGTTATTGGATTCATAACGGCATGCTTACTTTTAAGTCTGAAAAAATGTCTAAATCAGTGGGTAATATGATCACCATTGATGAATTCCTGCAGAAGCACCCAGGTGATGTGATGCGGCTGCTGGTGCTCAATGGTTCCTATCGCAGCCCGCTCACTTACAGCGATGAGGTGCTGGAGCAGACCGAACAGGCATACCGCCGGCTGCTTTCCGCCAAAAAACCCGCCTTACCCAATGCCCCTGGCATCAGCCCAGAGAAAGCCCAAGCTTTGGCTGAAGCAGCCCAAAAAGCACATGCCCAGTTCATCGAAAGCATGGATGATGACTTTAACACGGCAGCTGCCATGGCTGCGATTTTCGAGCTGGTCAAGCAAATCAACCAAGCCCGAGCAGAGGGTGCCACCCAAGCCCAATTGGAACCAGCCCAAGCCATGTTCAACGAACTGACCAGCGTTTTGGGCTTGCAGCTCCAGGAGCAAGCCGGGGCGCAAACAAGTGCTGACCCATTCATCGATTTGCTGGTGAAGGTGCGCAATGAACTGCGCGTACAAAAGAATTGGGCGCTTTCCGATAAAATCCGTGATGAACTCAAAGCACTGGGTGTAATCCTCGAAGATAGCAAAGACGGCACCACTTGGAGCTGGGAGTAACCTTGAAGGAATGGATCACCGGGCGCAACCCAGTCTATGAGCTCTTACGCGCCAAAAGGCGGCAAGCTTTTAGGCTGCTTGTGGCAAAAGGCATTAAACCAGAAGGTCAGCTCCCCCAAATCCTACAAATTGCACAGGCACGCCGCCTGCCCATCGAAGAAGTCCCGCGCAGCCAGTTAGATGTGCTCGCCGACCACCATCAAGGCGTTGCACTCGAAACGAGCAGTTACCCTTACGCCGCGTTAGAAGATTTGCTGGCTTATTCCCAGCGGCAGCCCGAGCCGCCTTTTTTCCTGCTGCTCGATCTGATTCAGGACCCACAGAATTTAGGCTCGCTCTTACGCACTGCGGAAGCCATGGGTGTGCACGGAGTCGTGCTCCCCGCGCACCAGGCGGCGCAGATTACGCCAGCGGTCGTGCATGCCAGCTCCGGCGCGAGCGAGCATTTGCTTATCGCCCAATATAACCTTGCTCAAGCCATCTCGCGACTCAAGGAGTTGGATATATGGGTCTACGGATTAGACGAAGCCCCTAGCTCCAAAACACCTCAGGAACTGCGCTTCGACCTCGGCTTAGCGCTCGTGGTCGGAAACGAAGGCAGCGGCATGCGCCAGCTTGTGCGCCAATCATGTGATGAGTTAATGCGTCTGCCGATGGTTGGCAAGATTGAATCGCTCAACGCTGCAGTGGCTGGCTCCATTGCGCTTTACCTCGTGCGCCAAGCCCGCCAGCAAACTCAAGCAGATCGCTAAGCTTCCTTACGGATCACATCGATGCCGCCCATAAATGGGCGCAGCACCTCTGGCACCACCACGCTGCCATCTGCCTGCTGGTAATTTTCCAGCACGGCAATCAGCGTGCGCGGCAGACCTAAGCCTGAACCATTGAGTGTATGCACGAACTTTGGCGAGGAACCATCCGCCGGGCGATATTTGATATTGGCACGCCGGGCTTGAAAATCCCCAATGCGCGAAATGGAAGAAACCTCCAGCCACTCCTGGCAGCCTGGTGCCCAAACCTCGATATCGTAAGTCTTATGCGAGCCAAAACTTAGGTCTCCCGTGGATTGTAGCAGCACGCGGTAAGGCAAGCCCAATTCCCAGCAAGTGGCTTCGGCATCCGCAACCATGTTCTCTAATTCCTGAGGGGAATTTTCGGGCAGGCAAAACTTGTACATCTCCACCTTGTCGAACTGGTGCCCGCGCTTGATGCCGCGCACATCCCTGCCGGCGCTCATTTTTTCACGGCGGAAGCAGGCGGTATAAGCTGTATATTGAATTGGTAAGTCGGCTTCGTCTACTACTTCACCCATCAACATGCCCGTGAGCGGCACTTCAGCCGTCGGGACCAGCCAAAAATCTTCTTCGGCATCGTGATACAGATTATCCGCAAACTTGGGCAGCTGCCCCGAGGCAAACATCACCTCCTGGCGCACCATGTAGGGTGGATAAACCTCAT
>Ga0208825_1000681_pt1 | contig 30436 bp, 29 predicted proteins | sample AD_UKC113_MetaG_FD_184450 | JGI IMG/M metagenome (GOLD analysis project Ga0208825, IMG submission 184450) | Active sludge microbial communities of municipal wastewater-treating anaerobic digesters from Hong Kong - AD_UKC113_MetaG (SPAdes)... | ecosystem: Engineered > Bioreactor > Anaerobic >...
AATAGATTTAATCATGGAAGGAATATGCAAGATCCAGTTTATCGACCTTGACGAATGGTCGACTATTTCTCCGTTAAAGGAGGTGATCCAGCCGCACCTTCCGGTACTGCTACCTTGTTACGACTTCACCCTCCTCACTAGCAGTACCTTAAACACCTGCTTCCTTTCGGTTAGCTCAGCGTCTTCGGGTAATGCCAACTCGGGTGGTGTGACGGGCGGTGTGTACAAGTCTGGGGAACGTATTCACCGCAGCATGCTGATCTGCGATTACTAGCGATTCCGGCTTCATGGAGTCGAGTTGCAGACTCCAATCCGAACTGAGACCACTTTTTTGAGATTCGCTCCAGATTGCTCTTTAGCTACCCTTTGTAGTGGCCATTGTAGCACGTGTGTGGCCCAGGACATAAGGGCCATGAGGACTTGACGTCATCCCCACCTTCCTCCGGTTTATCACCGGCAGTCTGCTTAGAGTGCCCAGCTTAACCTGATGGCAACTAAGCATAAGGGTTGCGCTCGTTGCGGGACTTAACCCAACATCTCACGACACGAGCTGACGACAGCCATGCAGCACCTGTGTACCACCCCTTACGGGCAGAGTATCTCTACTCCTGTAAGGTACATGTCAAACCCTGGTAAGGTTTTTCGCGTACCATCGAATTAAACCACATGCTCCACCGCTTGTGCCAGACCCCGTCAATTCCTTTGAGTTTCACTCTTGCGAGCATACTCCCCAGGCGGCATGCTTAACGCGTTAGCTGCGGTACCAGCACCAACGCGGTGCCAATACCTAGCATGCATCGTTTATGGCCAGGACTACCGGGGTATCTAATCCCGTTCGCTCCCCTGGCTTTCGCCGTTGAGTGTCAGTATGAGGCTAGATGATCGCTTTCGCCATCGGTGTTCTACCCGATATCAACAGATTTCACCCCTACACCGGGTATTCCATCATCCCATCCTCTACTCAAGCTCTACAGTATCGGTCGCCTCTCCCACGTTGAGCATAGGTATTTGACAACCGACTTATAAAGCCACCTACCGGCCCTTTACGCCCAGTGATTCCGAGCAACGTTCGCCCCTTACGTATTACCGCGGCTGCTGGCACGTAGTTAGCCGGGACTTATTCGCAGAGTACTATCATCCCATTCGGTTATTTCTCCCCTGCAAAAGCAGTTTACAACCCAAAGGGCCTTCATCCTGCACGCAGTGTCGCTCCTTCAGGGTTTCCCCCATTGAGGAAGATTCTTAGCTGCTGCCTCCCGTAGGAGTCTGGGCCGTATCTCAGTCCCAGTGTGGCTGACCACCCTCTCAGGCCAGCTACCCATCATAGCCTTGGTGGGCATTTACCCCGCCAACTAGCTAATGGGACGCAAGCTCATCCTATGGCGGATTTCTCCTTTAACAAAACTTATATCTCTATAAGCTTCGCATTATGCGGTATTAGCTCATGTTTCCATGAGTTATCCCCCACCTTAGGGCAGATTCTTACGTGTTACTCACCAGTTCGCCACTCGCCAGCACCATATATTGCTACATGGCCTGCTGCCGTTCGACTTGCATGCTTAAGACACACTGCCAACGTTCGCTCTGAGCCAGGATCAAACCCTCCATACACAAATATATAACCTATACTATGTATAGGATTGGATTTAATCATACAGAGCTTCTTTCGTCGCTCGAAGTTCTCTAAAAGTATTTTCATGGGTCTCGCACTTTCCTTTTCCCATGATTAAATTATAAAAAATACTGAAAATGCACCATTAGAGCTGCCTTAACTACCACTTTAAGTCCACTCTCGTAAACTTGTACGTGGCGTCGGCGAATCTCAAACTACTATATCTTTTATCTTTGTCAAGTAGTTTTTGAAATTTTATGTAAATTATTTTGCTAAAAATTATTTGAACTTTTGCATTATATATTCATATAACAAACTTTTAACTTTTGATTTAAAGCTTATTTTAAAAAAATACCGGAAAGTTGTATTTTTAATCTTATATGCTATTGTTTATTAAAAGCTATTTTAAGGCTGGTTATGAAATCAATTGAGTTTATTAATTAACGAAGTTTCAATATTAATATCGATATTAATAATATTATAACTCTGAAAAATGACTAGCGTATAAAAAGTTTATATATTTTTAAGCAATTTTGATTCTCATATTCGATAAATGTTTAAAATAAGTTTAAATCAAGGAGATGCTTATGAAAAAACAAAGTAAACAAACTTATCTAAAAGTTTTAGCTCTCAGCCTATTTTTATTTGCTTTTTTAGTTCTATCCTCTTGTTCAAGCACTATAGCAGAAATAAAAAAAGATCCCGGCAGATACAATGGTAGTCATATTTCTGTTGAAGGAATCGTTGAAAAAACAACACTTCTTATCGATAATATTAACTATTTGGACTATGTACCGACTCTATATTTTTATACTATCAATGATAATTATGAATCGTTGAATGTCATAACTTACAAAAAAGTTTATAATGGTTCACATCGTGCTGTCAATGGAAAATTAATAATATTTCAGAATAATATTATTCATAGCGAATTAAACTTTTTCTTAAATGAATTCACAGAGTACCTTATAAACAAAAATGCCTTACCATCATCAAAACATAAAGAATCTCAAAAGCTTTTTGTATCAATTCTAGCTTCTATAATAAATATTCTCACAAATGGAGCTATGACTTCATCCATAAATACTGTTGAAAATAATGCACAGGAAGCCATTGATTCTGGAATAACAGCTGAAGATAAGCTGTTTATTCAGCAGGTTACCCAGAATTTATTATCAAAACTACCTAAAGATGAGTATTATTATGTTATTTTAGAAGACTAGAAGTTGTAAATTTTTTGCATTTTTTCTAACTTGAGTTAATTTAAATGTGTGTAAATATAGATTTTTCTGAAACAATCATTTTGGGAGGTAAATATGGCAGAACATACCACTAAATCAAAAAGAGAAGAAAAGAAAAAACCACAAAAATCATTAAAAGAAAAAAGAAAAGAGAAAAAAGAAAATCCTAAACAATAACTTTTTAATACTCGACTGTAAACTTTTTATCCCATTAAGTCTAATATTAATAAGTTTTAGTATTATGTATGAACTAGATGGAAAGGATTAGTTTAGAATTAATCCCGTTAGTATGGGCAAGTTTTTATTTTATATTATTTTAATTTTTTAACATTCATTACACTGCAGGGTATACGCCTTGCAGTTTTTTTATATATTTTTTTCAATAAAAATAAACAACTATATTTGATGGAGCTTCTGAGATCATGCATGACCTGTAAATTGCCTTGAAAAGGCTTTAAGGCACTAAAGTGCAAAAAATATAACAAGAAAAGGAGTAAAGTCTACCTTTTTAGGTAGGAGAACCATTTTATTCGTTAATAAAATTGCATAAAACAAAATTTCATATAAACTAAATGTGCTCTTTGATTTTTTGATTCGGGATAACATTCACAAGTTTAAAGTCCTGGTGATACATTTTTATCAATACAGTCGAAAGTACACCAGCCAGAAGTCTATGGTTAAACAAAATGCAAAAATAATAGATAGACTATCGATTGTATTTATAGCTAAAACTTACAAAAAAAGCGAAAATAGTGATAAAGTTAATAAATGGCACGATAAAACCATTTTAATCAAAGGTTTATGTTTAAACAGGTGATCTATGAACTTTAAGAAAGCATAATCAAGCCTATGTAGTGGTTTATACTTAAGAAATAGACTCTTCGCTATTTTCTACGGGTAGAGATTTCTAACTCATAAGTTATAACGTTTTTATGAAGATATCAAAGCAAGAGCTCCAAGGCGTAGAAATTTCTAACTCATAAGTTATAACGAGACGATGTTATAGATATATCATTTAAAGTTAAGCCGTAGAGATGTCTGACTCATAAGTTATAACGAGAAGTCTTTTACCTGATAATGTTAAATTTAAGGTTAGAAACAGTTTCTAGTACTATGTTTTCAAGCTATTATGTGAGAACTAAACTTTTATATTCTTCTTTTATCTTTTGCTATAAGGAGTTTCAGATGTCACCATCCGATGAACAAAATCAGTTGACTATTGGTATAATTGCACATATTGATGCTGGAAAGACTACCACCACAGAGAATATTCTTTATCAAACTGGTAAGATTCACAAAATTGGCAGTGTTGATGATGGTACTACCGAGATGGATTATCTCGATGAAGAAAAAGAAAGGGGAATAACCATTATTTCTGCTGCTACAACTGTATTCTGGAAGAATCACAAGATAAATATTATAGACACTCCAGGACATATCGATTTTATTTCTGAGGTAAAGAAATCTCTCACTGTTATAGATTCTGGAATATTGGTAGTGTGTGGAACAGCTGGAGTTCAAGCGCAAACCGAAACACTTTATAATCTTTGTTCAGAAGATAACATACCTTTAATGTTTTTTATAAACAAACTTGACAGACCAACATCTTCATTTTCAAGAACCTATAATTCGCTTGTCGAATCTTTTAAAATTAAATTTCTCCCCATTAATTTACCAATTTATAATTTAAATGACCAATTTACCGGTGTTTATGATATTTTAATTGGAAAGGCTTTTATATATAATTTTGATCCAGGAAATAATAATATCAACAAAATAAAACAAAATGCGAGCTCTGAAAATGACGCCGAATTTTTTACTATGAATATCGATGACTATTTTCAACAAAAATATAAAATTCCAGATTTCTTATCTTTTAACAATATCTTCTCTGAAACACTCGCTGAATTTGATGAATCTTTTTTACATGAATTTTTATCTTCTGGAAACATCGATGATATTTCTTATGAAAAAAAAATAGAACTAATAAAATCTCTTACAAAAGAAAGAAAGCTCTTCCCGGTAAGTTGTGGCTCTGCTCTTAAGAAGATAGGCATATCCCAGCTTCTAGATAATATAACACTTTATTTACCAACGACAGATGAGGTGAAGTATACTCTATATTCAGCATCCAATGAACCTATTGAACAACCTAATAAAAAAGTTGCATTTGTCTTCAAGACTATATATGAAAAACAAAGTGGAAAAATATCTTTTTTACGCATATATAATGGAAACTTTAATAAAGGAGATAAGCTATTTAATCCAAGGATAAATGAATGGGAAAGAATAAGCCATATATATCAACTTCATGCAAACAAAAAAACCGAAATACAAACTGCTCATAAAGGGGATATTGTTGGTATTATAGGTTTTAAAGACACGCAGACAGGTGACACATTACTCTCTGATAAATCATACATTTTTATGCATAAACATTTTTTAACGGAACCAGTAATAACAATGAGTATAGAACCAAGATTTGTTAAAGATGTTGAGCCACTTTTGAATGCTCTGGAAATCATTTCAAATGAAGATAATTCTTTCAGATTCAAACAAAATCAACAGTCGGGACTGATTGAAGTTTCTGGCATGGGAGAACTCCACCTTCAGGTTATCCAACATAGACTATTCAATGAATTCAAAATCGAAACTCGACTTGGTAATCCATCTATCGCATACAAAGAGACTATAACTCAAAGGGTCTCAAGAGAAATATCTGTTTCAAAAATAGTTAAAGGTGTTACAAATCACTTTGAAATAGGAATAACCCTTGAACCTTCCGATGAAAACAAACTTGTTATACTTGAGAAAAATATTGAACCAGATTATCTTTCTTTTTTTGAAATATTCTCAAACTCGATCTTTGTTTCAGGCCCAATGTATGGATATCCTATCACAAATCTTTCCATAATACTTGACAGGTTCAATCTTATATCAAATAGCGTTGAATTACTCTTGCTTGGTGAAGTCACAAGGGATCTATTCTTCCAACTTTACAATGAAGCTAAACCTGCCTTATTGGAACCTATCATGAAACTCGATATTGTAGCCGATGAATCTCACTTTTCGGAAGTTATCAGTGATTTGAATGCTAAAAATGTAGATATAATTGAAATGAAAGTTTTACCGGATTCACCAAAGTATAGAAGAATTATTGCTCTCGGAAGGTTATCTCTTTTTTTTGGCTATTCTACAATATTAAGAAATCTAACATCAGGTCAAGGATATTTTTCCATGGAATTTTATACTTATCAGCCTTCATCGATTTGACAATAAAACATTATGTATTATAAATTTTATAGAATCTTTTTTATTTTGAGAAGGCAACAGATGAAAATTAAATATGAAAAAATCTTTACAATAATTCTTTTATTTTCACTGATACTATTTTTTTCAAATAATTGCTTTGCACAGGATGTCGACCCTATTGACGAATTCATCCAGAGCAATCAATTTATTATTAACTCCGATATCAATATTTCCATATATGCAAGTTATCTATTTAAAGATTTTCTCACTGATACAGCTCTTAATGATTTTAATTTAGTATATTATCTTAGTTTTAATTACAGTTTATTCCCCTGGTTGCTTTTTGAAACCGACTTTTCTATAAGTATTTTAGATGCAACAGATTTTAGTTTAAGAAATATGTCTGCGAACTTTGCAGGTAATTTGAATAGTCTAAGTTTTATTTTCATCTTTGATAAACTTTTTTTATCTTTACCATTTACTTTAAATCTTCAATTAGGAGTTTTTGATAAAGAATTTTACAATGAAAACTCAATGACCTACACTGAAACCTATTACTTTGGAATTCCACCAATTTACTCCAAATTTTTAGGAGCCTGTTTAAACCTTCACTGGTGGCTTTTTGAACTGGATAGTGGCATCTATGGACTGGATGATTTTATAAATATATCGAAATTAACATTTTTTTATTATGATTTTGCATATATCTCAGTGGCTGGAATTTTTCCAGTCAAGTTTGATTCTGTTTCAGAACCTAAATCTGCCTATTTTATCGAAGCTGGACTTTCAGCAGGATTTTTAAACATGGGTTTTTACTTATCACCAGCAAGATATACAGATACTGCATTAAATGAAGATCGTATGGCTTATAATTTTGGTGGAAATATATACACAATGTTCAATATTACAAACCAGCATAGTATCTATCTAAAAATCTTTGCTGATGTATCTGATGAAGATGGTTATGGTTCTTACCAGCTTTTAGACATCTTGACAGAGCAGTACTATAACACGACTGCCCCTGCTTTTTCTTATATTCACCCTTCTAGAGCTGGACTTGAAATCGAATATGAAGGAGCTTTGTTTGAAAATAAACTAACTATAGATCTTGCTTTATTTGTATATTATGTATTCGATTCAAATAGTGTTAGTTTCAACAGCTTCGCTAAAATCAAATTCTATTGGTTTTTCTTTGAATTGAACTATTTTACAAACTATTATCCGTACCTCGATAGAGACATCTTCTATTTGAGCTGTGGGATTGATATCTCTTTTTAATATAACCTATGTATGCAGTTTTTGGTAATCCTGTTGATAAATCTTTATCCCCGTTTATTATAAATCAAATCCTTGATATAGAGACTAAAAAACTTACACTAAATTCTAAAAATATTTCAGTAAATGATTTTTTGACTCTAATTTATAAAGAAAATATATCTTTTGGAAATGTTACCTATCCTTATAAGGAAATTTTTGCAAACTTTTCTGATATACTTGTTTTTCCAGCTAATATTTTAAAGTCAATAAATTGTTTTAAAATAGTTGATAAAAAAATATTGGCTACTAACACTGATGGTGAAGGTTTCTTTTTAGGGTTGAAAACTATATACAGTAAGATCTATTATAACTTGTTTAATAATCCAACAATCTTTATTCTTGGTAGTGGATCGACTGCAAAATCTATAACTTTAAGTGCTATAAGACGTGGCTTTTTCTGTTATATCTTATCACGCGATCCAAAATCAAAATTTACCGAATTTTCTAAAACTAAGAGAGTCAAGGTAATAAATTATGAAGAAGCTATCTCCTGCTTACAAATAAAGATGCCAAATCTCATAATTTCAACTCTGCCATTTTCCATAAAAAAAGTTATAAGCTTTAATAACTTAACTGAAAAAAAAAGAGATACAAAAAAAAACAAAGTCATGGAGTTTGATAATAGATTTAATATTGAAAATATTGATATAAACTTCAGGGATTTTGTATTATCTCTATGCAAATATAATCTTGATGATAGTGACAATAATCAATATAATTATAGAAAAAATAGTAGTAATAAAAGTTCATTTGATATTTTTGAAAGCAACTATCAAAGTGAGGCAAATTTGAATAAAAAAGAGATAGAAGAGTTGAAAATAACAGATTTGAACATCCACAATGGTCTAGCTCAGCTGATAGGCCAGGCGATTCTTTCGATAAAGTTTTTTACAGGGATAAATTTTTCAAATGAAAGCAAAATAAAGGAGATATATGCTCAATGTGAGAAGTACATCAATAGCGCCACAGAAAATAATAACAGGTAAAGAATTAAAATGAGAGCTGAAACTCAGCTTCTACAATCAATACATCTATATTATAATTTTTAAATGTGCATTTTATCGTTGATGGATAATAAATGTTACCCCATTTTTTAAAACTACCATATTTAACAACAATGGGAAAAATCGTATTTTCAAGGTGAGATTCCGTAATAAAACCATCCCTGACATTAAAAATTATGTCTCCTGCATAAAAATTATCCCTGATCACTTGCATTTCTTCACCTTTTAAAAATAGAAAAAGATAGCATATAGAGTTTTCAACATAATCCATCATATTATTAGAAAGATTTAGATGTTGAGGACTTATATTATATAGTTTATTTTCAAAAATATTTTTAAAAATGCCCTTATTCTCAATAAAATCATAGTTTAAATCAAAAACCATAGTATCTTTAAGACCAATAGTAAAAACTCCAGAAAGAGTAATGCTCTTCTGGTAAGCTATTTCTCCATTTATCTTTATAGATGGAAAGCCTTTGTCTGCCTGTTTTATAGATAGATAACCCCTGTTTATGGTAATCTTATCAAGATATAAAAGCCCAAGCATAGGATTTGAATCAAGTTTTTTTTCATAATCAGAATAAGATTTTATTGCATAACTTTGCATACATCCAGTTAAAAAAGAGGATACAAAAAGAAAGAAAAAAAGAAAAATTTGAAAAATTTTATCGCTTTTCATCTATTTTTTTTCCGATCCTTCAATAGAAATTAAAGCATCTTGATAAACAGGGTTGGATAATATGTATTGTTCAATGGCATTACTATTTTCCTGTCCATACTGATCAAAATCAGACGGTGTTATTCCAAAATAAGTGAGAAAACTTTCTTTAAGAGCATTTATCTTTTGTTTTTCTTCTTCTGTAAAGTTTGTCATGGTATTATACCCGTTTTTATCCAGCTCTTTTCTCCATAAAACCATTATTGAACAATAATCCTGAACATTTTTTATCTGCCCAACACCTTTTAATCTTTCCTTTTCACTTTCCCAATCGATTGTTTGTTTTGAGCTACCAAGGTCAATATTTATTGTATCTTCCTCTTCATCTATTTGATATTCACCTTCTGAAGAAGATTTTTTGCTACAAGAAATAAAAAAAAGTTGCATCACAAGAAGAAAAAATATTATAGCAACTGAATATATAATAGCACTTTTTTTCATCTTTCATCTCCATCTCGATTTTTTAGAAAATTACACAATTTTCTGGATAAAAGATTCATAATTTTATTTCCCCATCAAGATATCTATTTATTTCAAATCTTCAAGATTTAACATATTACTTTGCAATTATTTATTGGAAAATTTACTTTAAGTTTGAATTTGAAGGTCAAAGGATAATTGATGTTTACACAATTACACAACTCCACCAATTTAAAATTGGATTAAATAAAATTTTATGCTATTAATATGATAGATTCTTCGCTCTGGGTAAATGCAAAAAAAAGAAGTTTGAATAGTATAAAAAGCTCAAAGCAATTTCTTATATATGATTTATTATGTTTTCAAACAATTATAATTTATTCAGGACTTTTATTATGAAAAATTCATTATGGAAATCTTTTAAAAATGCTTTTTCCAGTTATTCATACAAAACTTCCAGTTTATACAGGATTTTTATATTAAAAGGAGATATCTATCTTTTAAACAGGAAAAAAAATAAATATTTTAAAAAAATTGGTGAGATGCTTTATATTGAACTTTTAAATCATAAAGAATTCGAGCAAATCCTTGAAAAAGTTCAGCCTATGCTATCGAAACTTGATAACATAGATAAAAAAATTGAGACTTATAAAAAAGAAATTTTATCAATATCAGAGAAAGAAAATATTTCAGAGTCCGAAGTAGCAAAGATAGATGAGTTCATCAATAATGCAAATAAAAAAGCCAATAAGTTTTTTGATGATGACGATTTTGACGATGAAGAAGATACCACAATCTAAAGTCAGAAGTTACAAGTCAGGAAATAAATAAATATTTATCAGATATATTTTTTCATAAAGTTATGGATGTAAAGTTTTTTAAGAAAACTTTTATTCACATAATTTGTTAAAGTATCTTTCAACTTTTTAAAGTTTATTTAACCACTGGTTGATAAAAAAGTAAAATAAAAAAAGGATACAACCACCACTTACGCATCCACTACTTGAAGAACCGGATTAATCATAAAAGCCAGTGGAAGTATAGCAGAAGCCTTTAAGACCACCACTTATATATCCATCACTTGATTAATATTTTTAGTGAATATATAAGAGCAGTTGTTTAACAAAGAGCAAAATATATTAAACCTGGATATAGAAAAATACTGGAAAATCAAACAAAATCATTCTATGCATTCTTTTAAAATAACACTTTTCAAAAGATTGTAAGTATTTTTTAGTCCATCGATATGTGCTCTCTCATAACCATGAGAAGCATTTACTCCAACACCAAAAAGAGCAACCTTTATATCTTTACAGGCTCGAAGAACAGCTGAACCATCTGATCCATAGTAAGGGAAAATATCTTTTTTGTAATCAAGTTTATTTTCGATACACAAAGTCTCAAGTTCTCTCGTCAAATCGTAGTTGTAAGGTCCCGATGAGTCCATCGGACATAAAGAAACACTGAATTCATCTCCATTTATCTCATCACCTACAACACCCATATCAACTATATATAGATTGTCTACATCTGGAAGGCTACTTATCCCCTGTCCCGTTTCTTCTGTGATATTAAAATAAAAATATATATTTTTTTTAAGTTTCAGTTGTCCTTTCTTTTCAGCCTCTTTAAGTTTTTTTGCAATCACTAAAAATAACCCGGCAGATGCTTTATCATCAAGAAATCTTGTCTTCACAAATCCTTCGATAAAATCGAATTTTGGATCTAAAAAAATAAAATCTCCTGGAAAAATCTTTTTTTTTGCAGGCTCATCTTCAGAAAACCTGTAATCCACCCTGATGTGGAATTTGTCATATTTTAAAGGAACATCTCTAATATCTTTATTCACATGCACAGATGGATTGTCTGGTAGTATAGTCCCCCTATATCTATTACCATCATAAGCCATAATAGTACAGTAGTCACCAACAGCATAGATTGGTGGAATACCATTTATAGGAACAAACTTAACACTATTTCCATTTACAGATCTAACCATTAAACCAAGAGTGTCAATATGAGCAGCAAAACAGGATCCTTTTTTTGCATTATCAGACCCAAAGTTGTATATAACAGCTCCTTTTTCAGTTTTTCTTGCATCGATCGAATATTTTTTAGCATACTCCAACAAAAATGCCTCTGCTTCTTTTGTATATCCAGTTGGGGAAGGTGTAGATATGAGAGTCTTAATGCTTGAAACTAACTCATCGTCTGAAATAATATCAAGGTATTTTTCCATACTGATCCTTTTTAAATTATTTTTTTATCACACAGGGGTAAAATTAAATTTATTGCTTAAAAAAAACTCAAAGGCAACACCTATATAAAGGTTTTAAAATCTAATAAAAGTGTAATTATGAAAAGATAACAGTTCGATTTTTATGGCTAATTATAATCTTTAAAATAAAATCAAAAAACTATTTCTATATTTTATTTAGATGTTTTTTACAGTTCAGATACTCTAAATGGTAATTTAATAAAGCCACTTCAACAATTTTAGGCTTTTTTGAAGTCATTCTCTATTCTTTGACTTTAAAACTTACCCAATTGATAGAGTTGTTTAAACAATTTTATACTTCGACTTCCTTACAGTTAGGACTTATAATTATATCAGCAGGAGTATTTTCTATTATAAACTCAGGGGAACAACCTTTAAAGTATTCCTGAAGAACGAACTTTCCATCTTCTACCGTAAATAGTCCCAGATCCGTGACTACATAATCAACTTCACCCTTTGCAGTTAGAGGAAGTGAACATCTCTTTACAAGTTTAGATTGACCCTTATCAAAATGCAAAGTTGCAGCAATGACTTTTTTTGCTCCAACTGTCAGATCCATGGCTCCTCCCATGCCAGGGATTAGTTTTCCAGGGACCTTGTAATTTGCTAAATTCCCAAGTTGATCAACCTCCAGAACTCCAAGAACAGTGTAATCAAGGTGTCCTCCTCGAATTATTGCAAAACTCATTGCTGAGTCGAAAAATGCTCCACCAGGAAGTATAGTAACAGGCATACCCCCTGCATTCACGAGATCCCAATCTTCCTCTCCAGCTTTTGGTGCAGGTCCTAATCCTAAAAATCCATTTTCGGAATGTAATGAAATAATGACATCAGATGGTATATAATTTGCAACCTCAGTGGGAAGGCCTATCCCAAGGTTCACTATGTCACCACTTTTAAAAAATCTTGCGATCCTTTTAGCAATTTTGGATTTATCTGGTGTATAGTCCATAAGTTCTCCCTTATTTGTTTTTTTCTATTAAATTTTTCATCTTTTCCTCAGACAGGGTATCTTAATTTATCCTTATAAATTTTGATAAGCTGTCTTTACATATTTTACATATTTTTAGTTATCAATTATATTTGCAAGCCGTTATGCTCTTAAAATGTTTCCTATATTAATGAAATATATTACTCGAGATAGAAACAACAAATTTCTCAAGCCTTAAAAATTCTGATTCATCTAATTTATGTAATTTGCATTTATCTTCTAAATATTATTTCCATATTTATGCATCAACAATTATATTAATATTTCCAGCATTTAATATGCATAATTGGCAAATTATATAAAAAAAGATCTATTTTTTTTTACTTTACTGGAACTATTATGGAAGTAAAAATAAATGGGCTCATAACGCTATCCGGGTTTATCTCACCTACCTCAACGATCTGCTCAGCCTCAACTATAACTGTTCTGGCTGCCATCGCCATAATTGGATTAAAATTGCGAGCTGATCTGGAAAATACAAGATTTCCTGCTTTATCAGCCTTTTTTGCTTTCAATAATGCAAAATCAGCGAAAAGAGGAAGCTCTAAGAGATATTTTTTCCCACCTATCTCAATTATTTGTTTTCCTTCCTCCACTTCAGTACCAACTCCAGTTGGAGTAAGAATACCACCAAGGCCAGCTCCAGCTGCCCTGATTTTTTCAGCAAGAGTTCCTTGAGGGATCAAAGTTACTTCCGTTTCATTTTCGTTCATCTGCCTTCCTGTTTCTCTATTTGTACCAATATGAGAAGCTATAATCCTCTTGAATCTTTTGTTTATAACAAGAGGTGCAACTCCTGTTATCAAACTCTTATCTGGATTATATATTGCAGTATCATTACATATTAAAGTCATATCTCTGGTTCCCTGTTCATTCAGGGCATCTATCAAACTTTTAGGTGTGCCACATCCCATAAAACCACCAACCATAATAATACTGCCAGCAGAAATCATCTTAACAGCTTCTTTAGCACTCATGATAGGTTTGTCAATCATTAATCCCTCCAATATTTATAAATAGCTCTTCGTTGTTTTGTATGGACAATGTTTCTCTTTTACTTCAAGTTGATATGACTAAAAAACTAAATAAAAGGCAATGAAAATAATTTAATTGCCATCGACAATAAAGTTTGAATAAATATGCAAAAAATTCCACAATACTTTGTTTTTATCTCAACTTTCTTACAGAGAAAACTCTATTGATAGTTTTTAATAAAGACTACCCAATGAATATATCACCTTATAAAAGTGAACAACTTTTTTCTCATCGTTACTTATTTCAACTTATTATTGGACTAATTTCTACTATTTAGAAAATCTTTGTCAAATACAATTGTTTTTGGGACTTTCAAAACTCAGGTTAAAAATCAATAATAACTTTAAAAGATTAAAAAAAGAATCAAAAAAAGATCATAGATAACCTATTCAAAATATTCTGCATATTGCTCTTCTGTTTCCCAGATTCTAATCCTTTCTAAAGTTATCCCATCTTTTAGAATTTTACGCATTTCATCATATATAAATTTTGCGATATTTTCACTGGAAGGATTATTTTTATTGAAATATTCTAGATCATTTAAAAGTGTATGGTCAAGTTTTTCTATGATAATCTTGATACACTTTTTTAGTTCACTAAAATCTATAAGCATCCCTGCTTTATCTAGAGAATCTCCTATGACAAAAGCTTCAACTTTGTAATTGTGTCCATGTAGATTTTCACATTTTCCTTTATAGTCTTTAATAAAATGAGCAGAAGAAAAGCTTTGTTTTACCCCTATTCTGTACATAGTATTTCCTTTATTATGTTGCATTTATCTTTTTTTATTTTAAATAATATTTTGTAAAATACAAGATTAACTAAAGGATTATATATATGGATTATACTAAAAATGATAAAATTGAGGAAGCCTTTAAAATAATAAAGTCATCTCAAAAAATTTTAATATTTACAGGAGCAGGGATCTCTGTTGAAAGTGGAATACCTGTTTTCAGAGGTAAAGGAGGCCTTTACGAAACAGTTGACCCACATATATTTGATATAGAATATTTCTATAATAATACCCTCGAAAATTGGAAAATGATACTAAAATATATAATTTTTCCCCTCGGTTCTGCAAAGCCAAATGCAGCTCATCTTGCAATAACCGAACTGCAAAAAAAAGATAAATGTGATGCTATTATCACTCAAAATATTGATGGTTTGCATCATAAAGCTGGCTCTAAAAATATATTTGAGTTTCATGGCACAATTAATTATGCAAATTGTATAAGATGCAATGAAAAGTATGATTATCATTATATTTTAAATAACTTTACCAGTATCAAATTTGATAACATTTCTGACTATTCTTCTTTGCTATCATCTCTTAACAAAGGAGAAGTCGATAGAATTTTAGAAGAACTGAAAGTTCCAGAATGCAAGAAATGTAATGGTATTTTAAAACCATCAATAGTTTACTTTGGGGAACAGATAGATAAACAAGTTTTAGAAGGATCTTTCTATTATGCTCAAAGTTGTGATTGCCTTATAATAATTGGAACCTCTGGGGTCGTTTATCCAGCAGCCTTAATACCACAAATGGCAAAATCAAATAAGGCCAGAATCATTGAGATAAACACGGAAGAAAGTGAATATTCAAAAAGTTTTGCTGATGTTTTTATTAAGGAAAAAGCGTCTATAGCTCTTTCAAAACTTGTAAATCTTTTTTGATTTTCTCTAGAACAAGTATTTATGAGCATATGAACATCTAAAGAATTTCTTAAAAAGTCGATTGCTGAATAGGTTCTTCTCATTTTTGTTTGACCGGCAATTTATGATCAAACTTTATTGTTAAGCACTAAGAATATTTCAAAGTCAGTTAGTACTAGTTTAACGCTTTATTGGAATTTATTGAAATCATACTCTTTTTTACCTGATCTAATAAGACAAATATTAAAAACATATTTGCTATTTTAAAATTTGATATTATCTTATTGGAGAAAAATCTGAATAGTGAGTATAGTTATGAAAAGTAAGATTTTTACTATTGCATTAGTACTTTTTTTAATCACAGTTTTGTCAATCTTTTTTGGTTGTACAGCAAAACAATCTAAAAATATACCGGACAATACAAATCTTGATACTTCAAAAGCTGTCTGGATAAATGCACTTGTTAATATTAATAAAGAAAATAAAGAGTTTGAATATATCCTTATTGAGAAACCAGAATCTAAATCGAGAGTTACTTATTACCTCACTTCTTTAACAGAAGAGCAAAAAAACATTCTAAATCTTAATGAAAATAAGATGGTTGATGCTCAGATTATTGTCATAGAAGAAAAATCTCCCTGGAATAAAATAGCTATTTTACTTAATATAAAAACAGAATAATTGGATTTCTGGCTTTAGACTTTTGATTTTAAAATGTTGGAAGCAGCAAAGAGTGTTAAATCATAAAAGATTTTAAAAGACAATAAATATATTTGTATTTTATCAGGAGAAATATGCTAAGAAAATACTTGAAAGGAAAAATTCACAGGGCTAAGATAACTCAATCGGATCTTAATTATGTTGGTTCAATAACTATCGATGAAGATTTACTTGATGCTGCCGGTATCGATGAGTATGAATCTGTTTGGATCTATAATATTAACAACGGTGAAAGATTTGAAACTTATGTTTTAAAAGGTGAACGCGGATCCGGGATAATAGGCTTGAACGGAGCTGCTGCTAGAAATGCTCTTGTTGGAGATCTTGTAATCATTGTTAGCTATACTTATTTAACTGCTGAAGAAAAGAATAGTTTCAAGCCTACCGTTGTTTTAGTCGATGAATTAAACAAAATTACAGAAATAAGAAGATAAATTTTAAAATTATCTTTTTACCCATATATTTTTCCAGATTTTTTTACCGTTCTTTGCTATTTATATGAATTTTCACCAGCTTAAATATTTTTAAAAATTTATTTTTGACTATTTAACTATTTTTTTCTAAAACATTCAATCCATTTTATTTTAATTTAAACTTTATGAAATCTTTTTCCGAAAATTTAACTGTCGAGAAATATTTATTTGAAAAACTTGAATCTTAAAATTTTTATATCAAAATTGTACTAAACACGAAGGTAAATTTTTCTTTTTTTCAGGAAATTTTAAAAAATAGTAAAAACTACCAATAATATTTCCGATAAGATGAAAAAGTTACAAATTAAGGGGAAAGGAGTTTGGAATGAAACTTTCAAAAATAGTTATGGTTTGCGTTGTTTTAGGGATATTTGCTACCTTTCTCGTTTCAAATATCCATCTTAAAGCTCAACAAGCAATGAATAAAAATGAGCTTATCACATCTGTTGTTCTTGAAACATTTGAAAACAATGATAAGGGTTGGTATGCGAGTGGATCTAAATATACAAAAACTGGTTTTCCTCAGTGGCAGACGAATATAGAAAATTGGCCTACATCTTTGTTTGGGCAGAAAGGTGATCCTGCTAACAAGTATTGTTTTGGCGTTAGGACCTCTTATTATAGAATGGGTTACAATTATCTATGGATACTTCCAAAGGAACCTTTAAGAATTCCTGGTATCGCGAAAGCTTTTTACATCTGGGTATGGGGTGCCAATTTTATGTATGATTTTGAAATACAGGTCACAGATTACACCGGTGTTAGCTATAGCTTACCTGGTGGAAAACTAAACTTTTTAGGGTGGAAGATTTTAAGGATGGATATACCAGCTTTTATTCCTCAAACCCAGCAGCAATTACCTCGTATAAAGAATCTTCAATTTGACCGTTTTACTATATGGACAAATCCAGGTGCTCCACTTGAAAATTTTTATATCTACCTTGATCAGTTTTCTATTTTGACAGATATTGCTCTTGAAACATATGATGGAGACGCTCTTAATAATGTTAATCAGATCTGGACTAATCCACAATCTAACCAGCAGACTGGCGGGCAATAGAATGGGCTGCTCAGTAATTAATTTTTAAGGAAGGAAAAACATGAAAAAGATAAAAATTTATGCAGTTATTTCACTTTTTATATTGCTTTTGGCCCTGCCTACAACTTTATATTTAAATGCTCAACAGGTTTCTTCTGCAACATCAGAGCCTGGTATACAGGAAGGTGAACTACTTGCTGATATTATTGTTTCTAAGTTTGAAGATGCTGAATCCTGGATAGGACAGATGCCTCTGGATCAAGGGAGCATTTTTCTTATGAAAAGGTATGGAAAACCAAATGCATTACCTGAAGTTGATCCTGCGACAGGACTTGACAATAAATATGTCCTTGGTGTTAAAGTTATGTTTAATAAAAGAGGCTTTAATAGATTTGTTGTTAGACCTCCACGACCTATTAAGATACCTGGCATCACAAAGTCTCTTTCAATATGGGTTGCCGGCAGAAATTTCAGTCATACACTAATGTTTCATATACTTGATTTTAATCATGAAGATAAACTTTTGAAGGTTGGTCAGCTGAATTTCCTTGGATGGAAAAGATTAACCTTTGTTATTCCGCCAACGTTGGTTCAGGATGAATATCACTATAGTGATCTTGAAGGTATAACATTCCTTGGAATTGCTATTGAAACAAATCCAGCAGAATCATATGGAACTTTCTATGTTTATTTCGATGAGTTGATGGCTAAAACAAATATTTTTAATCTATCCACTCAGGATAAAGATGATATGATAGATAACTGGTAATCTCCTTTCCAGATAAAATAAAATAAGTCCTGGCTTTGACCAGGACTTTTTTTTTTAAAAATATTTTTCTACAAGATTATCTATAAGTTTTTGTTCTGGTATTTGTGGAATGGTTATATGCAAATTTTCTCTACTATTATTATATTGTTCACTAACCTGTAAAGCAGCTGGATTCCTGGCCCATGCTCTTCTTGCAATACCTCCCATAACATCCCAGGATATTGAGCTCTTAATGATTTCATTTACATCATCACTACCATCAAGTACAAGCCCAAAACCTCCATTTATTGCCTTCCCAATACCAACTCCACCACCATTTGAAAGAACCGCGAGAGTCATCCCTCTTGCACAGTTTCCAGCAAAACAGTGGACAGCCATTTCAGCCATGACATTACTTCCATCGTAGATATTTGCTGTCTCCCGATAAGGGGAGTCTGTTCCAGAAACATCATGATGATCTCTACCAAGCATAACTGGGCCTATTTCCTTATTTTTAACCATTTCATTAAATTTCAAGCTTATCTTAACCCTCATCTCTTCATCTGCATAAAGAATCCTTGCCTTTGTACCAACTACAAGTTTATTTTTTTCAGCATCCCTTATCCAGTTATAACTATCTCGATCTTGAGTTCTTCTAGTTGGATCTATACAGGACATAGCAGCAGCATCGGTCTTTCGTAAATCCTCATCTTTACCAGAAAGGCAAACCCACCTGAAAGGACCATAACCATAATCAAAACAGATAGGTCCCATAATATTTTCAACATATGATGGGAAAATGAACCCTTCGGATGTATCTACCCTGTTTTTAGCGATTTCATAGCAACCTGAATCAAATACAGCTTTTAAAAATGAGTTGCCATAGTCCCAGAAATATGTTCCCCTATCGACCATCTCTTTTATATAATAAAATTGCTGTTTTAAGGATTCATCAACAAGCTTCTTGAATTTTTCAGGATCTTTATTTAAAATCTCTTTTGCCTCTTCAAAACTTGTTGAAACAGGAATATAACCACCTTCATATACTGCATGGCATGAGGTTTGATCTGAAGCAAGATCAACCTTGATATTATTTTTGACCGCATACTCCCATAGATCAACTATATTACCATGATAGGCTATAGATATTGCTTTTTTCTCCTTTTTAGCCCTTAAAGCCTCTTCAAATGCTTCTTCCTTCGAAGAACAAATTTTTGAAACCCACCCCTGCTTATATCTGGTCTCTATTCTGGAATAATCAACTTCAGCTATTATACCAACACCTCCGGCAATCTCAACTGCTTTTGCTTGAGCACCACTCATACCTCCAAGACCTGAAGAAAGATACAAAACACCTTTTAAATCCTTATCATCAGGTATTTTCAAATATAACCTTCCTGCATTTAGAAGAGTAAGGTATGTACCATTGACTATACCTTGAGGGCCGATATACATCCACCCACCAGCAGTCATCTGTCCATAGTTTGCCACACCCATAGCAGCAGCAACAGAAAAATCTTTTGGGTTATCAAAGAGACCAACCATGAGTCCATTTGTAGATATAACTCTTGGAGCGTCCTTTTTGCTCGGGAAAAGACCAAGAGGATGCCCGGATTGAACGACAAGTGTTTGCTCTTCTGTTAGTTCTTCAAGATATTTTTTGATGAGCCTATACTGCATCCAGTTTTGCATTACCTGGCCTGTTTCACCATAGGTCACAAGCTCATAGGGATAAAGAGCAACTTCAAAACTAAGATTGTTATCTATCATGACCTGTAAAGCTTTTCCTGCCAGACACTTGCCGTTATACTGATCTATAGGTTTAGCCTGAATATTTCCTGAAGGTCTAAATCTGTAACCATATATCCTTCCCCTTTTAGTAAGTTCTTCCATGAATTCAGGAGCAAGTTTATCATGAAGAGATTTAGGAATATATCGCAATGCATTCATAAGAGCAATTTTTGTTTGATTTTTATTGAGATTAAAACCTCTTCCTGGAGCTCTTCGGATCCCTTCAACAAATTCTGGATATTGTGGTAAATTTTCATCCAAAATAAATTTTTTCCCCACCTTTTTAGCCTCTTTTTAATTAAATTTTTTATAAGTTTTGTTTTTATTGATCAGGTTTTTTAAAGATTTTATTCATTTCTCAAATTCTATGCTTTACCAGCAGAACCAAGAACATTGATATTTTTGCTTTTATACATCTCTATCAGAGCATCCCTGGCTGGTCCAAGATATTTTCTAGGATCAAACTCAGCTGGTTTTGTTGCAAGAACCTCTCTTATTTTAGCAGTCATAACCAATCTACCATCTGAATCTATATTTATTTTACAAACAGCGGATTTTGCCGCTTTTCTAAGTTGATCTTCAGGTATCCCCACTGCATTTTCAAGGGAGCCACCATATTTATTTATCATATTAACATAATCCTGTAAAACACTTGAAGCTCCATGTAATACTATTGGAAAACCAGGAATCCGCTTTTCAACTTCTTCCAATATATCAAACCTAAGAGATGGTGGATTCTCACCAGGTTTTATTTTAAATTTATAAGCACCATGAGATGTCCCTATAGCTATTGCAAGCGAATCAACACCAGTTGCTCTAACAAACTCTTCAACTTCTTCTGGTTTTGTATACTTATGTTCATTGGATTGAACATGCTCTTCAATACCAGCTAAAATACCCAGTTCTCCTTCAACTGATACGTCAAAGTCATGAGCAAATTCAACGACACTTTTTGTTAATCTTATATTTTCTTCAAATGGTAAATGAGAACCATCTATCATGACTGATGAAAACCCTGTCAGGATACAACTTTTGCAAAGTTCGAATGAATCACCATGATCCAGATGCAGGGTTATTGGTATTTCTGGTAAATTCTTACTTGAAGCAAGTTCTTTTGAAAACTCGACTGCTCCTTCAGCTAAATATCTAAGAATAGTTTGATTTGCATATTCCCTTGCCCCTTTTGAAACCTGCAAAATAACTGGAGAACTTGTTTCAACACAAGCTATGATTATGGCTTGAAGTTGTTCCATATTGTTAAAATTGTAAGCTGGGATTGCATAGCCGCCTTTAAGAGCCTTTTGAAACATATCTTTAGTATTAACAAATCCAAGTTCCCTGAATGAAACTATCATAAAATCTCCTTTGCAATTTTTTTACTAATTCAAATTAAATCAAATAAATACAAAAACCAAAATAAGTTTGCCATCATAACTGTATAATACATAACTTCATTTTTTGTATATTCAAGCTTTTTTAAAATTGTCAATATATTTTAACTCTTCACTAAAAAACCAATGCATGCATGGCAAAAAATCATAAACAAAAAGAGCGATCATTTTTGCAACAAATCTCTACACAATAAATCAGTCTTAACATCTCCAAATCTTTCTTTAAATAATGAAAAAAATGGTTTTTTCCAGTATAATCTTCCATCCTTTTCCACTGTATCATATTTTCGATACGGTAAAATTATCTCTTCAGGTGAAAACCATAGCTTAACTTCATATTCTGCTGCTTCAGAAAAGCTAGCGTGGATAACATTTTCGTACCTAACTACAACATGCCCTTCACTATCAAAAATTTCCTTATTATTTTCATCTTTAACAATGATGTTTTTACCATACTTCTGACGAAGAGTTACTATCTTTTTACCCTTGTCGATATCAAGAGGATTTGTTTTTCCAGCTATGCTCCTTATGGTATTGCAGGCATCAATGCCAGCAAAAACAAAGGCATATATCCAGGAAAAATTATGATATTTTCCGAGCAAATATTTGATAATATCATCATAAAATGGTTTATTACTATGTTCAAAGTAATGCAAAGCCACAGTATTGTAAGATGGTTGCACAGCTTTAGCTCCAACAAGAAAAAGATCTTCTCTTTCAAGATGTGATAATACTTCGCCGGTTAATGAAAGTTCAACCCCATCTGGTTTTATTAGAACCAGACAATGTTCAGTTTCTGACATATATTAAACCTTTTTTGAAAATTTTAGTACTTTTCACTTCAAAATAATAAAATTATAACCTTTTTCAAAATCTTTGATTTTTGTATTCCCTCCCCAATCAGAATTTAGACTGTCTCGATACTCCATTTTCATAAAAGAAAAAAATCTTCATTATCACCTATAATTTTAACTCTAATTTTATCAGCATAATTTTTACTAATAACAAGAACCGGGTCATAATAAACATTTTCAATTTTTTTTTCTGTATCAAAAGAATTTGATATAAATTTAATCTTAAATTTATTATCATCTTTATCTTCCAGTTTATAAATTTTCCCGATTTCAAATGATAAAGACTCAAACATATTTTCAATATTTTTTGTAAGTTCAATCTTTTCTACCAGAAACTTTTCACCATTGTTAAGTTCACTCATCTTCATATTTGATCCTATCAAATTTAATTATAAACCATATTTTTAATTTTACATAACATTTTCCAGTTTATAGCTGAAATTTGTAACTCTAAACCTTAAAAAGGATCTGCTTTTTGCAAAGAATATTGAGAACTAAAATGATAGAATATTATTTAGCTTCATCCGGCAAATTATCTTCTCGCTTTTCATTAGTTTTCAAGGCTATGCTATACATATATTGCTTTAATGTCAAAAAACACGCATTGACCGGAAGGAACCATTTTTTATTGCTTTATTTATAAGATTAACTGAATACACTTCTATATTCTTGAAAATGAATTTCAATATCAAGTTCTTGAGCAAAATCTTCCATTGAACTCTTCTCTACAAGTTCTGGAACCAAAGTAGTTCTAAATTGATGCCCTATATCACTATTTTTGATCAATTCAATGGAAGATTCTATTTTATTAAGGGAAAAAGATCTTAAACCAATGGTCATCAAGTATTTTTCCCATACATTCTTTATATCCATTGCAACAAAATCAATCATTTTGTGCGTTAAAAGAAACTGCAAGACTTCAGGATTTGAGCCATTTGTATCGAGTTTTACGAGAAACCCTTCACTTTTTATGATCGATATAAAATCAAAAAGCTGATCTTTCCAGACTGTTGGCTCACCACCAGTTATACAAACGCCTTCAATTTTACCTTTTTTCCTTTTAAGGTTATCTAAAATACTATTTAAAGGGATATCTTCAATCAAACTTAGAGAATCTCTATCGATAAGACTTCTGTTCTGGCACCATGGGCAGTTAAAATTACAGCCTCCTGTAAAAATAGATGCAGCAACCTTTCCCGGGAAATCAACAAGGGTAAATGGAATAAAGCCTTTTATCATATGAAATATTACCCCAATACAACCTTTATAAATTACTTTATGTATTACTTTTGTTAATCCCTTTGATCTTGAAATGTTTCCTTTGATAAAATTCTTCTCTCTTTCCATTATTCCAGTTCTGAACTGGTCTATAGTACCCGACCACTCTTGAATAGACTTCATTCATAATTACAAGTTTTCCCTGATCTTCTTCAATATTTTTTTTATATGACCCTGTGGGATCTTGAAATTTATGGTCATCCAGATCTCCACGGTTGAATGCTTCAATAGAAGCTAATTTAACTCCATATTTTTCAAGCTCTTCAAAAGTATGTGGTTTATCACATATCCACTTTATACAAGGTTCATAACCATGCACAGGACATATGCTAAAAGTTGGAGTTATCGAAAAATACGGCAAATGGTAGTTATTGGCAACCAATTTTATAAAATTTTTAAGTGCAACTGTATCTGTAATCTGTTCTCCAATAAAAATATGAAGTACAGTTCCCCCTGTAAATTTAGATTGAAGAGGATCTTGATGATCGCAAACTTCAAAGATATCTTCTGTTGCATCAACTGGTAAAGCAACTGAATTTGTATAGTATGGGTTTAAGTCTGAACCAGCTGTTATAATATCACTATACTCTTTCTTATCCAGCATAGCAAGCCTATAACTAGCCCCTTCAGCAGGAGAAGCCTCGAGATTGAACATATTGCCTGTTTCATCGGAAAATTGTTCAACTTTTTCAAGCATAAAATCGAGGACCCTTGATGCAAAATCTCTTGCATCAGGCTCTGTGTATGGTATCTTTAGAAAGTTGGCAACAGCTTCGTTCATACCAATAAGGCCAATGGTTGAAAAATGATTTATCCAGTAATATCCAGTCCTTTTTTTGATATCAGAAAGATAAAATTTTGTATATGGAAAAAGTCCTGATGATGTCAGATCTTCAATGGCTTTTCGCTTCAACTCAAGAGTTGTCTTAGATAATATAAGCATATCATTAAGTCTATTAAAAAATTGTTCTTCATTTAAAGAAAGATAAGCTATTTTAGGAAGATTAATTGTTACCACTCCTATAGAACCAGTCATAGGATTTGAGGCAAATATCCCACCTCTTTTGATCATTTGATTTTTTGAATCAGGGCTTTTTTTGTCAAGAATTCTTTGATCTTCATTCAAATCTATTCTGATATCATCATTAAGTAATAACTTCCCCATTCTTTCTCTGATTTTTTTATTATCAAGCTTCAATCTGCAACACATACTTCTTGAGTCTTCCACGCTCATAGATGAGTTGATAAAATTGCTGAAATATGGAGACCCATATTTTGCTGTAAGTTCCCATAAAGGATCGTACGCCTTGTTATCAAAATCAAATTCTTTTGTTAGATTTATAGTTGGTATTGGAAATGTAAAAGGTCTTCCCTTTCCATCACCTTCAAGCATCACCTCGCAGAAAGCCTGCAAAATCATCTGCATCTCTTTTTTATAATCACAGTATTGATTTTCTTTAAGCTGCCCACCAATAATAACTGACTTTTCAGCAAAGTATGATGGAACGGTCAAATCAAAGGTTATATTTGTAAAAGGAGTTTGAAAACCAGTCCTTGTGGGAACATTAAGGTTAAAGATAAATTCCTGCATGGACTGCTTAACTTCTTTATAGGAAAGATTATCTTCTCTAATAAAAGGGGCCAGCAAAGTGTCAAAATTTGATAAAGCCTGTGCTCCAGCTGCCTCTCCCTGCAAGGTATAAAAAAAATTGGCTATCTGACCTAAAGCAGTTCTAAAATGTTTCGCAGGTTTGCTTTCAACCTTGGAGCTTACCCCGGTGAAACCCAGTATAAGTAACTGTTCAAGATCCCATCCAACACAGTAAGATGAAAGAGAACCAAGATCATGTATGTGTATTGCACCACTTTTATGTGCAGTGGTTATTTCCTGAGTATATATCTTATTAAGCCAATATTCCGAGATCATTGTAGAAGCTATCTGGTTATTCAGCCCCTGTAAAGAATAACTCATATTTGAATTTTCACGAACTTTCCAATCTGAATCATTTATATAGCTATCAATCATGCAAAAGGCTGCATTATATATATTTGATATATTTCGTGCCTCTGCCCTTTTTGCCCTGTATAAAATATACAGTTTGGCTGTCTTTCTATAGCCCATATTCATAAGGGTATCTTCAACTAAATCCTGGATCTGTTCGATATCAATTATTTGAGAAGTTATTTTGGATATTACATAACCGGTTATTTCCCATGCAATGGATTCATTACCTTCAAAACTGGCTTCGAATGCCTTTAAAATAGCGTTTGCTATCTTTGATGGATCAAATTTGGTTATCTGACCATCTCTTTTTCTTACATGGGTTGCTATACTGCTATTCTGCTTGTTTTGAACAAGTTCATTGACATAGAGTTTCATATTTCTCCTCCACATGATTTATACCCTTATCTGTATTCCGGCTTCAAAGGCACATGTCCTACATGTTTTTATCTTGCTCCAGTCTTCGCAGCTAATCTAGTATTATTTTGTAACCTTTCCATATTTCAAATCATTATTTTAATCAAAAAGCCTCAGCCACTGACTGGATAAAAACACTTCGTTCCTTTGTTACGGCTGTGTGGACAGCACAGGTTTTTCACCTGTTTCCTTGAATAAGGATATTTATTGATTTATAACATAAAAATTTTAAAAGTTCAATAAATTTGTCTTTTTTTAAGAGCTATTTCACATAACATTCTTTTTTCATTTTTATATTTTTTATCCAACAATAAACATAAGGCTTCCCCTCTAATATAACTGGATATTGATCATCAAAAAAAACCGACCGTTAATTCTTTCCCCCAGGTTAAATTTCCAATTAATTCCTTTATCCTTGATGTAGCATTAAAAGAATATTCCGAAGTCCTTTCATACTCTGTGAAATTCACACTTTGCGCTTATCAGTAAATTAAAACTGACGATAAATATTCAATTATTATACCATAACTCATGAGGAAAAAACACTATTTCATAAAACCCTGGGATATAGATAAATATTATTTAAGAAATATCCTTTTCATTGACCTTTTTGCTTTCAGGCCAAATAAATTTAATAAAATAAATTAACATTCCTATTGCAGAAGTAAATATTACCACTAATATTCATAATATTTTTGAACTGCTATCCATATCTTTTTTATTGGCAATATGCAAAATATAAATAACAGTTAAAGTTATCAATATTAAAATAGTTAATAAAGTAAATGGTAGTAAATTAAAAATACTACTTCCAAAATCCAGAAATCTTAAGCTGGTCCATGAAGATATAAAATTGACAATAAAAAATATAAAATAAAGTGGAATCCAACATGTAAATATGAATAGTAAAATTTTGCCAATCTTTTTAATTTTAATCTCCTTTTGTTTTTGGATTGTATGCAATGATATCTATCACTATTCGATCTACAATGTTCACTTCAAGATAATTTCGATATAGATTTCGCTTAATGAGGAAGCTACCCATGACATTGAGTAGTATATTAGATTAAGTGTGCACCAACTTCTATAAAAAGAACGCCATTCTTCATGATTCATCTTTACCGCACTCGCAAGCGGGAGTGCCTTGGTATTTGGAGTTTAACGAACTCTAATTTGGGGCTTGCAAAGGAGGGCAAGCACTTACAAAATCTCACCTGAATGTTTCAGAATAATCAAACTCCGAAATGTTAAATCATACATCCATCTCTCTTTCTTCCAATACTCTTCCAGAGCCAAACCGGTATAAACACTCCATTTATTAAAACAATAATCCTTTGGTTTTATTCTAAAAAATCCATCCCCTTGACTCAAAATCTCTTTTAACTCATCTAATTGTCTTTTTAGAATCGGAACTTTTTTAACGATTCCCATACGCGAAAACAGTTCAAATGTATGAAACCATGAAAACCAATCTTTATCATTAAAATCTTTTAAACTCTTTTTTAGATCCTTAGGAAAAATACTAGCTGGAGCTATTAGTTGAGATCTGTATTTTATATAAATATCCGGAAATGGAGATAACTCAATTAAATGATCCATGAATTGAGCCAGCCTTTCAAGATTGTTATTTACTCTCCAACTTTCAGTAAAAGCTAATAATTTAAGATGATATGACCACGGCAATATAACGCCTGGTTTATATGCATTTTTACCTTTGTATTCCTGGATAATTTCATTTACCGAATTAATTTGATTTACTCTTTCCATACAGTCAAATGCTTTTTGTATTTCTTTCTGTATAAATTCATGTTCTTCAATTTTGAAATACGAAAAAACAACGGCTCGTATAAGGTCATCGCCAAACAAACCTATCTCCGGATAATACATATTCCAGCATGATGCCCCACGATTCCAATTGCTATCTAATAAAACACTTAATCCTTTGCAAACATTTTGATTCTCTTTTGGAAACCCCATTTCCGACAAAAAGCGCAAAGCTGATTCTGCCCCTGTAGTACTATATTTTCTTTCTTCTCTTGGAATCCATCCACCATGAAAGACTTCACCAAAATAACCATCAGTATTTTGCCAGCTTAATGTATATTGTACCCTTTTATCTTCAAGGATTTTAGGTTGATATATTTCAAAGGTCTCTTGTCTATTTAAAATTTCTTTATTTATCCTATATTTTATTGTAGGACAAGCATGTTTCAGTAATTCTTCAATTACATTGGTAAACAAATTCACCCCCCAAAAAAAAATATTTTTCGCACATGATGTGGCGATTAATTGTCTTATTTCCCTAACGTTTTGTATTGCCAACGTGGACTAAGTTTAAATAACTCACATCTTGCTTTGGACATCTGGTGCCGCCCTGCTCTTACTTACTGAACCTGGGGTCCCCCGGTTACATGGACACAAGGTTAAGTTTTATGCCAATCTAATTCTGATTTTTGGGTTTCATAACCCAGAGATGAATGTAATCGCAGACGGTCATAAAATAACTCAATATATTCAGAAAAGCTTCTTCTCTTGGTTTAGATTATGAAACGAATCTTCGCTCTTTATTGACAAAGAATTTCTCTTTCTTTTATTTTCGTTAAATCCTCTTAACTCTATGTCCACATCCTGGGAGAGAAGTTTATATTTATGGTTATATAAAGCTATGCATTATCCATGAAAGTTAAATAGTGCCCATCTATCATAATCTTGCGATGATACATTTATCTCCAGTAACATCTCATAAAAATTAATTAATTTTTTTTATATCTTTAATGATCAAATAAGTTGAACCTGATCTTAGATTTATATATTAGCATCCCATTAAATGAGTTTTTGTTTCTTTATCAAATTTTTCTATTGCATATCTAAATGCAACTTTAGGAATTCTTTCTCTATTTTCCATTAGATAATTAGATACTCGATCTGGCTCTACCTGAGATAAAACTTTTAACATCCAGCCATACCCTTTTAAAACAAGATAATGTTCATCATTCATTAAAATATCAGAGACCAAAAATGGGTCAATATTATCAAATTTATTTTTTCTGATGGGATAAATTAGTGAGACAGCAGATGCTCTCCTTATGCAATAATTAGGATGTTCAGTCCATCGTATAATATTTTTATACAAGTCATTATTCTGACAGACCAACTCTCCCACAGCATGAGTGCAAAAATCATCACAGTCTCCCCACCCTGTAACATACTCTTTTAACCAACTTTCAAAGATAGAAAAAGTATAGTTATTATACTGATTTCTCACCCGAAATGCCCAATCATATGCAATAACTCCAAATTCCCACTTACGTTCTTCCAACAACTGTTTACAAATATAAAATATGTTATCAATACTCTTGTCTGTTACTTCTTTGTATAATGAAGATGAAATTGACCTAACCTTACCTGTTGTCAGACCAGCTGCTTTTGTTTGATTTTCTAGTCTTATTTTAGCTTCTTCAATAATATAAAGCAAAAGTGTATTCCTCCCATTTCTCTATAAATGTTCTTCAACGCCTATCTCCCTAAAATCAGCTCACGAAAGCACGACAATTCGGCTGATTTCTACCAGCGTTTATGGATAAGAGAAGTTGCGACCGTAAGAAGCAATTTTGGTGAGTCTTGAGCCGAGAGGCGAACCTCATATCCGCTGTTATGTGCCCCGAGTGTAGCGAAGCGAAACGAGAGCGCAGCGTGGTTCGAGCGATAGCGAGAAAGTAAGTTTTGAGCCAGTTATTGAACATCTCTTAATTTTTTTGCTAAATCTCTTAATTTTTCTGGGTCTGCTTTTGGCCCATCAGTGGAAATTATATATCCTTCATATTTTTCAAAATAGTCGGATCTACCACTAAGATATTGCTTCCAAACACCTTTTTTCATATGGCCCGTTCCATGCATTGGAATAAGTTTTATATGGGCATGGTCAACACCAGTTCCTTCCATAATCAATCCAACTCTTCCAACATCTTCAAAGTGTTTCAAAAGAATATTTGATACTCTTTTTGCTGATAAAATAAATCTTTGAAGAACATCATCAGGCATAGCTAAACAGTCACTACCATAATGTTCTTTTGGAACTACAACGGTAAAAGCTTCGATACTTGGTCATGTGGATAGAAATGCCATAAACTCATTATCTTCCCAAAAATTTCCGGAGTTTGGATATTACATTTTATAATTTCACAAAAAATACTTTTTCCTTC